>ENA-OUVC01000451-OUVC01000451.1-marine-metagenome-genome-assembly--contig:-NODE-451-length-27318-cov-4.096656_pt1 | contig 27318 bp, 22 predicted proteins | sample MGYA00248622_ERZ508571 | MGnify/ENA primary metagenome ERZ508571 (study PRJEB26236, sample SAMN06267175) | marine metagenome | isolation source: Columbia River Estuary | place: USA:Columbia River Estuary... | reverse complement strand
AATTTTATGGTATGCTCTATTTGTTTTAATTTCTTGAGCACGTCTTTGTCGTATTCGGCACTAACATCGGTAATGGCATAGCCAATTTGTGGGTTAGTCATTAAAAATTGGCCTAAAATATTAATGTGGTGTTGTGCAAATACCTGATTGATTTGTGCCATAATACCCGGCACATTATGGTGTATATGAATGAGGCGGTGCGCTTGGGCAATTTTAGGCAATTGCAAATTCGGGAAATTGCTGCTTAAATAGCTGTCGCCTTTATTTATAAAATCGGCCATGCGTTGGGGTATAAATCGACTATTTCGTGGATTCTCTTTTGCATCGTCGAACAGCACAATACCCATTTTGGTACATATGCTTTCCGTTAGCGCCAACTTACCAGCACCCAAATAGCCAATGGTTTTAAGTTTTACGGCACGTTTCAGCTTTTCGTCTGCTATGCGTTCGCCTTTGCCAAGTAAGAGCATGCCCACATCGGCCACGTATTTTTCTTCAAAACTTGTTTTATGCCGAATAGAGAAGCCATCTTTTTTTAATAGTTGTAAACTTTCTTCGGGTATTTGACCCACAGCTAGGCATAAAATGCGGTTTTTGGGATAGGAGATAGCCCTTGGAAGATTGTTTACGTATAAAAACTCATCAAAACTCGGGGTGACGTGATCTGCCTTGGCCAAAATGGTTTTGCGTTCTATGTTTTCGGTAAAAGCATAAAATTTCTTAATCAATCCCGATTCTTTAAGTTGAAAGTCGGAGTGCCCATCGCCAATCCCATACAATTCGCCGGGTAGATTCATACTTTGGAGTAATTTTACTTTGCCACCCTCAGTAGCCAGAGGATTTTCTTCATCAAAGCCAATAATGAGTCCATCGGCATTAAACAGAAAGGTGTTGGCGTAAATATTCTCTTTTTGAATGTGATAGGGGGCCACCACCGGCGTAATAAATTCTTTAAATCCACCCGAAACAATAAGCACTTCTTGGGCGTGTTTTTTAAAGAATAATTTATTGCGGGAAAATGAGGCCGATACTTTTTTCTTCAACTGGCTAATCAGTTGATCGAGGTGTTTTTTGTTGGCATCTAGCAAGCGTACCCTAGCCGCTAAACTTTCGCCAAAAGAGAGGCGCCCTTCCATAGCAGCATGGGTTAATTCATCTATTTCTGCAATTCTTTTTTCTCTTTCGGGATGATTTTTGAGCGAAATACGAGCCAATTCGTCGAGGGCCTCTACTTGGGTAAAGGTGCTATCAAAATCGATGATGTAATAAGAAGGTTTTAGGATAGGCTTCGGCATATATCGGCTAATTCTTGCGCTATAGGTTTAAAAGTTATGGAGGTCGTATTTTTTATTTTTTCGTTCGAATAGTTGGATACTTTACCCGCACTACGGGCAGTATCTGTGCTTAGTTCGGGCGGTTTTTTACTGATTTTAGCTTTCCACTCGGCTAGTTTTGCTAGTATTAGCAATTGCCAGGTTTTCACCTCTTTTTGTGGAGCTTTTACACCCAATTGCTGTGCTATTTCGGTAAATAAATCTTTATACAACCAATTTTCAGCATTGATAATGTAGCGTTCGCCGCTAATCTTGCTATCCATTAGTTTAATCATGCAGGTGGCTACATCGGTAACACTTACCAAGCCACAACTGCCGCTTGGGAAATGGGTCAGTCCTTTTTTTACGCTTTTAAAAAGAGCTCCACTACCTTGTAGGCCACACTCTTTGCCCAAAATAATAGAAGGGTTTACAATTACCGCATCCAAGCCTTCGGCAATGCCACGCCATACCTCAAATTCGCTTAGATGTTTTGATAAGCTGTAGCCACTAGTTTGCGAATTTGGTTCTAAATACACTTCTTCGGTGGTGGCTGTGCCGGGCTTCACTTCGCCTAGGGCCGCTACTGAACTTACGTGTACCAAACGAATACCAGGATGTGCTAAGCAAGCATCCACCACAGTAGCCGTTCCGGTTACATTGGTATGCAGCATGTATTTTTTTGCTGCGGTATTAAATGAAATTACTGCAGCCGTGTGGTAAACTTGGGTGGCTCCTGCTAGCAATTCTTCAACTAAATAAGGGTCGCAAATATCGCCTTCTAGCCAAGTGAGTTTGGGTTGGTTTTCTAAAAAATGGGGGATTATAGAACTACTTCGTTTTAGACCACGAACCGCATGTCCGGCTTCTAGCAATTGCCTAGTGAGTACCGATCCTAAAAAGCCCGTTGCGCCTGTAACTACAATCATTTACGAAAAAATACCGTTAAGCTTTCAAAAGTAATGGATTAATTGGATATTTGGCAGTATACATCACGATAAAACATGTCATTAGCCGATTTTTTTAGCCCCGTTGATTTTGATAAGCTTAGTCCATCATCCGGCTTTTATACTAGCCACTTAGGGGCTAAAATAGACTGCTTTACCGATCGTTTTCCGATTCTCGAACCCAATTCGTACGACTTGGCGCTTATTGGCGTACTCGATGATCGCGGTGCGTTAAACAACCAAGGCTGTGCCCTAGGCCCCGATTATGTTCGTGAACGTTTGTATCAATTAAACGAAGGAAACTATACGTCAAGAATAGTTGATTTAGGAAATATTAAAGCCGGCAAAAATCTTTCGGACACCTACGTAGCGTTGAAAATGGTGGTAACAGAATTGGCCAAACTGAACATTTTACCTATCATTTTAGGTGGCGGACAAGATTTAACCTACGCCCAATACATGGCCTACGAAGGCTTAGAACAAAAAGTAGATTTATTGGTGGTAGATTCGCATTTCGATTTAGATGAATCGCCAGAAAATACCATAGAAACAAATTCTCAGGCCTATTTGCAGAAAATATTATTACATCAGCCGAACTACTTATTTAACTTTACCAATTTGGGTTATCAAACCTATTTTGTAAATCAAGATAGTGTAAAAGCTTTAGATAAATTATTTTTTGATACCCACCGCCTAGGCGAATTTTCGGGCAATATGCAAGCTGCGGAACCACTTATTCGCAATGCTAGCATGCTTAGTTTCGATGTGTCGGCTATACGTTCTTCCGATGCTTGTGCCAATCCCAATGCCAGCCCCAACGGGTTTTATGGCGAAGATGCTTGCCAAATTTGTCGCTATGCCGGTATGAACGATAAGTTGAGTTCTATCGGTTTTTATGAATTCAATCCTGCTTTCGACCAAAATGGACAAACAGCCTTGTTATTGGCACAAATGATTTGGTATTTTATAGAAGGATATTATCAGCGTAAAAAAGATATCCCGCTACAGCCCAAATCGCAATATTTAATTTACCGTACATCTTTAAAAGAAGATGGCCACGAATTGTTATTTGTGAAAAGTAAAAAAACCGATCGTTGGTGGATGCAAGTAGCCTATCCGAGCACTTCCTCTAAAAACGAACGCTATCATTTAGTACCTTGCAGTTACGACGATTATCAATTAGCCGTAAATGGCGAAATGCCCAATTTATGGTGGCGCACACAACAAAAACTTGTATGATTATGAAAAAGCTATTTCCCATTGTTCTATTTATTCTAGGTTTAAGCTTCTTTAATACAACTCATGCCCAAACCAGTTCTGGCATTGGCACCATTGCCCCAGATTTTTCACAAAATACACCCGAAGGGAAAGCGTTAGCCCTGACCTCATTAAGAGGTAAATACGTATTGGTAGATTTTTGGGCATCGTGGTGTGGCCCCTGCCGCCAAGAAAATCCGAATGTGGTAGCTGCTTATAAGCAATTTAAAGATAAAGGCTTTACCATTTTAGGTGTTTCGCTAGATCGAAGCAAAGAAAATTGGCTAAAAGCAATTAAAGACGATGGTTTGGTATGGCCCCAGGTATCTGATCTTCAATATTGGAATAATGCGGTGGCCCGTTTGTACGATGTAAATAGTATTCCCGCAAATTTCTTGCTAGACCCTAAAGGTAAAATCATTGCCCGAAATTTACGTGGAGAAGATTTGTCGGCTGCCTTATCAGCTATTCTTCGCTAATCTAAACCAAGCAAATCGGTACCAATATCGCTGCGGAAATAAGCTCCTTCAAAACTTACTTTAGCGGCATCGGCTAAAGCGGTACTCACCGCTTTTTCTAGCGAATCTTCCAAAGCCGTTACGGCCAAAACTCGACCTCCATTGGTTTCAATTTCGCCATTTTTGGCTTTGGTTCCCGCATGGAAAAGATGGCTATTCTGAATATTTTCTAGCCCGGTAACGACATCTCCTTTTTTATAATCGCCGGGGTAGCCACCAGCTACTAGCATTACGGTTACGGCGGTTTTTGGAGAAATACTAAACGATTTTTCGGCTAAATTTTCATTGGCTACGCCTAAAAATAAATCTACCAAATCGCATTCTAAACGAGGCAATACACTTTCGGTTTCAGGGTCGCCCATACGCACATTATACTCAATAACATAAGGGTCTCCGGCAACATTCATTAAGCCAATAAACAAAAATCCTTTATACGGGATGTTGTCTTTTATTAAGCCTTCAATGGTAGGAATCACCACTCGTTCTTCTACTTTTTTTAAGAAATTTCCACCTGCAAAACTCACCGGTGAAATGGCACCCATACCGCCGGTATTTAATCCGGTATCGCCTACACCAATGCGCTTATAATCTTTAGCTTCGGGCAAAATTTTATAGCTCTGCCCATCGGTTAATACAAATACCGAAAGCTCAATGCCTTTTAAAAACTCTTCTACAACAACCTTTTGACTAGCAGCTCCAAATTTGGCATCCGCTAGCATGGCAGTCAATTCGGTTTTGGCATCGGCCAAGCTTTCGCAAATTAACACGCCTTTGCCTGCGGCTAAACCATCGGCTTTTAATACTATGGGTAGGTTTTGTGTTTCTAAATATGCCAAACCATCGGCTAAACTTTCTTTGGTAAAGGTGGCGTATGAGGCCGTAGGTATATGGTGGCGCTGCATAAAGGCCTTCGAAAAATCTTTGCTACCCTCTAATTGCGCACCTTCTTGTTGTGGTCCAATTACCGCAATACGTTTCAGTTGGGCATCGGCTAAAAAATAATCGTGAATACCTTTAACCAAAGGTTCTTCGGGACCGACCACCACCAACTCAATAGCATGGCTTAGGGCAAAGGCTTTTACAGCATGGAAATCTGTAGGGTCGAGGGCAACGTTTTCCCCGTAGCGTTCGGTACCACCATTTCCGGGTGCAATAAATAGCCTAGAACAATGTACACTTTGCGCCATTTTCCAGGCAAATGCATTTTCGCGGCCCCCCGAGCCAAGCAACAGAATATTCATGTTTGCAAAGGTATTACAAAAGAGCAAGTTTATATTAATCAAAATCAGTAATTTTACTCCCTCCACTGTCAGCATGGCTTATTTTTAAGCTTGGCAGTATTGTTGTAAAGCAGAGAAGATATTGATATAAAAAAACATGTTAGGACTACTCAGTAAACTATTCGGAAGCAAATCCGATCGAGATATTAAGCAAATTCAGCCCCTAGTTGAGCAAATAAAAGCAGTTTACCCACAACTAGCTGCATTGAGCAACGACGAACTGCGTGCAAAAACACAAAATTTTAAGCAAACCATCGCCAGCTTTTTGGCCGATATTGATGCTCAACTGCTAGAAGTTAAAACCCAAGCAGAAGCACTGGATCTGAGTATTACTCAAAAAACAGCTATTTACGAAAGTTTAGATCGCTTACAAAAAGAGCGTGATGAGCAATTAGAAGTTGTTTTGTTACAAATTTTACCCGAGGCTTTTGCGGTGGTAAAAGAAACCGCCCGCCGCTTTACCGAGAACAAAAGCATAGAAGTTACAGCTAGCGAATTCGATCGTAATTTGGCTGCACGTAAACCAAACGTTCAAATTAAAGGCGATAAAGCCATACACCAAAATACTTGGCTTGCTGCCGGTACCGAAGTTACCTGGAACATGGTGCATTACGATGTACAGTTGATTGGTGGTATTGTTTTGCATCAAGGAAAAATATCGGAAATGGCTACCGGTGAGGGTAAAACCTTGGTAGGTACTTTGCCGGCCTATTTAAATGCCTTAGCTGGACAAGGGGTACATATTGTTACTGTAAATGATTATTTGGCTCGTCGTGACTCGGAGTGGAATGGTCCCTTATTTGAGTTCCATGGCTTACGTGTTGATTGTATTGATAAGCATCAGCCCAATTCAGAAGAACGCCGCCAAGCCTATTTAGCCGATATTACTTTTGGAACCAACAACGAATTTGGTTTTGATTACCTACGTGACAACATGGCACTAAGCCCTGAAGGGTTGGTGCAACGTAAATTGCATTTTGCCATGGTAGATGAGGTGGATTCGGTATTGATTGACGATGCCCGTACCCCATTAATTATTTCGGGTCCTATTCCCAAAGGCGACGAACACGAGTTTCATGAACTTAAACCACGTATAGAACGTTTGGTAACGGCTCAAAAAAATTATATCAATACCGCCCTAAACGAAGCAAAAAAAGCAATTACCGATGGAAAACCGGGCCCCGAAGAGGGTGGGTTGGCCTTATTCCGTTCATACCGTGGCTTACCTAAAAACAAAGCCCTAATTAAATTTTTAAGTGAGCCGGGTATGAAACAAGTGCTCACCAAAACAGAAAACTACTACATGCAAGATCAAGGCAAAGAAATGCCAAAGGCCGATGCAGAGTTGTTTTTTGTAATTGATGAAAAAAATAATCAGGTAGAATTAACCGAAAAGGGCATTGAATTAATCACCAGTTCTGGCGAAGATGCTACGTTCTTTGTGATGCCAGATGTGGGTACCGAGATTGCCGAATTGGAAAAATCAAATCTGAGCAACGAAGAAAAAATTGCCCAAAAAGATGCCTTAATGCGTGATTTCTCTATCAAATCAGAACGAATTCATGCTGTAAATCAGCTTTTAAAAGCCTTTACCTTATTCGAAAAAGATGTAGAGTACATCATCGACGAAGGCAAAGTAAAAATTGTAGATGAGCAAACTGGCCGTATTATGGAAGGCCGTAGATATTCTGATGGCTTGCATCAAGCTATTGAGGCCAAAGAGAATGTGAAGGTAGAAGATGCTACCCAAACCTATGCCACAGTTACCTTGCAAAACTATTTCCGTATGTACCACAAATTGTGTGGTATGACGGGTACTGCCACCACCGAAGCCGGGGAGTTATGGCAAATTTACAAGTTGGACGTGGTTGAAATTCCAACCAACGTAAACACCAAGCGTAAAGATTTAGAAGATTTGGTGTACCGCACCACTCGAGAAAAATACAACGCCGTTGCCGATGAAATTGTGAAATTAACCGAGGCCGGACGTCCGGTATTGGTAGGTACTACTTCGGTAGAAATTTCGGAATTATTGAGCCGAATGCTTAAATTAAGAGGCATTCGTCACAACGTATTAAATGCCAAATTACACCAAAAAGAGGCCGATATTGTTGCCGAAGCAGGTACATCGAGCACCGTAACCATTGCCACCAACATGGCTGGTCGTGGTACCGATATTAAATTGGGTGCTGGTGTTAAAGAAGCTGGAGGTTTAGCCATTGTTGGTACCGAACGTCACGAATCCCGTCGTGTCGATCGCCAGTTACGTGGTCGTGCTGGTCGCCAAGGCGATCCGGGTTCATCGCAATTTTTCGTTTCACTGGAAGACAACTTAATGCGTTTGTTCGGTTCAGAACGCATTTCCAACATCATGGTGCGTATGGGTATCGAAGAGGGTGAAGTAATTCAGCATTCGATGATTACCAAATCTATTGAACGAGCCCAGCGCAAAGTAGAAGAGAACAACTTTGGTATTCGTAAACGTTTGTTAGAGTACGATGATGTAATGAATGCACAACGTACCGTGGTATACGCCAAGCGTAAAAATGCCCTTTTCGGACAACGATTAGATGTTGATTTAAATAATACCATTTTCGATGTGGTAGAAGATATCGTAGCCGAGTATAAAGACACCGATAATTTTGAGGGATTTGAATTAGAAATGATTCGTATTTTCTCTGTAGATCCGGAACTGAATGCGAAAGAATTTGCATCTACCAGTATGGATGCCTTAACCGATAAGGTATTTGCTCGGGTAAGTGCCTTTTATCAACGAAAAAAAGACAGCATTGCTCAGCAAACGTTACCGGTATTAAAAGATGTATTAAAAGAACGTGGTGCACAAATTGAAAACATTGTGGTGCCCTTTACCGATGGTATTCGTGGCTTACAAGTGACTACCGATTTGAGAAAAGCCGTAGAAACCGAAGGTCAAGAGGTTTTTAAAGCCTTTGAAAAAACGGTAGTATTATACCTGATTGACGAAGCCTGGAAAGAACATTTACACGAAATGGATGAGTTGAAGCAATCGGTGCAAAATGCCGTTTATGAGCAAAAAGATCCATTAATTGTGTATAAAATGGAAGCCTTCAATCTGTTTAAAGACATGTTGGCTAACGTAAACAAAGAATTGGTAGGGCTTTTATTTAAAGGCATCATTCCGAATCAAGGCCAAGAGCCTGTTCGCGAAGCCCGCCCACAAGCCAAACAAGATTTAAGTAAATTAAAAATTTCTAAACCCGAATTGGGGCAACAAGCAAACGGTGCAGCCATGGATGATACCCGTGAATTGCAACGTACGCAACCCATTCGAGTAGAACAAAAAATAGGTCGTAACGATCCTTGTCCGTGTGGAAGTGGCAAAAAATACAAAGCTTGCCACGGAGTGGGACTTGCTTAATTAGCGTAATTATGCTTAAAAACCGAATTCAAGAATTAGCCGCTGGTGTTTTGGAATCAACTATCCAAAACAGAAGACATTTGCATGCACATCCCGAATTATCTTTTCAGGAGCATAAAACGGTTGCGTTTGTAGCCGCAAAACTCGATGAATTGGGAATTGCCTATAAGCCCATGGCTAATACCGGTTTGGTAGCGCTTATTACAGGTGATAAACCTTCCGACCACGTGGTGGCCCTGCGTGCCGATATGGACGCTTTACCCATTCAAGAAGCGAATGAGGTGGCCTATAAATCAACCCATGCAGGCGTAATGCATGCTTGCGGGCACGATGCCCATACTGCCTCTTTGTTGGGAACTGCCGCTATTTTACAACAATTAAAAGCCGAATTTGGTGGCACTATTAAATTGATATTTCAGCCGGCAGAAGAGCTTTTGCCTGGTGGTGCCAACCAAATGATAAAAGAAGGCGTATTAGAAAATCCGAAACCTCAGGCGGTACTTGGGCAACACGTTATGCCTTTTATAGAAACCGGTAAAGTGGGCTTTCGTTCGGGCAAATACATGGCCTCTACCGATGAGCTGTACGTAACCGTAAACGGTAAAGGCGGCCACGCTGCTCAACCGCAACAAAACATCGATCCGGTGATGATTACCGCTCAGATTTTGGTTTCATTACAACAAATTGTTAGCCGTACGGCCAATCCGAATACTCCATCGGTATTGTCTTTTGGAAAGGTACAAGCCAATGGCGCCACCAACGTGATACCCAACGAGGTTAAATTAGAAGGCACCTTTAGAACCATGGACGAAGCTTGGCGTGCCGAAGCGCACACCCGCATGAAAAAAATGGCCGAAGGCATTGCCGTGAGTATGGGTGGAACTTGCGAATTTGAGATTAAAAAAGGCTATCCATTTTTAGTAAACGAAGAAAAACTAACCGCACAAGCCAAACAATATGCCCAAGAATATTTAGGAAAAGAAAATGTGTTAGACTTAGATATTTGGATGGCTGCCGAAGATTTTGCTTACTACTCCCAAGTAACCGATGCTTGTTTCTACCGCTTAGGTACCCGTAACGAGGCTAAAGGAATTACCTCCTCGGTGCATACGCCAACCTTTGATATCGATGAAAATGCCTTTGCCATTAGCACCGGTTTAATGGCTTATATTGCCTTAAAACGATTGGGTAATTAAAAAATACGTGTTTTAACATTTTTTTTGTTCTTGTGCGTAAAATTTGGTAAATTGATTTTAATTTAAACACCAAATGTTATGGACAGAAAAAATTTTTTATCGCAGGTTGGCGTTGGTGCCGCTGCATTTTTAGCCCCAATTTGCCTGGGGGGTATTGCCGGATGTGGCAAATCATCTACAAGCTCAACCCCTAGCGTACCTAGTCCACCTAGCAGTGTAGATTTTACCCTTGATGTGAGTTCTGGAGCTTTAGCAAGTAATGGAGGCTTTTTGGTCAGTCAAGGAATTTTAGTTGCTCGAACCAATGTCGGCGCATTTTTAGCTGTATCGGCTGCGTGTACCCACCAAGGCACCACAGTAAACTACAATGCAGCAAACAATAATTTTGTATGTCCCAATCATGGTGCACAATTTAGCAGTACGGGAATGGTTACACTTGGTCCTGCCACTACCAATTTAAAAAGCTATAATACCTCTTTAACAAATTCAACTTTAAGAATTTATTCTTAATAGATGCAAGTTCCTGAGCTTGGTTTTTTTGATCAGTTTTCTTTAGAAGAACTGCAGGAGCGTGCGCCTATGAACCGCCGGGTTGACCGTAAATATGTACTCCCAAAAGAAGCATTACCCGCAGTATTGGCTGCTTGTGCTGCTACATACCAGCTCTTAACTATAAATAGCAAGCATGTATTCGATTATGATACCTGGTATTACGATACACCTGAGTATACTTTATATCACCATCATCATCAGGGTAAGGGGAACCGCTTTAAAGTACGTAAACGCTGCTATGTACAGAGTGGCGAAACTTTTGTAGAAGTAAAGAAAAAAAACAATAAAGGAATTACCGAAAAGTACCGAATACTGGCAAGCGATTTAACAACAGCATCTGACTTTATATTCGATAATACAGCCCTTAAAAGCGATGAATTAGTTCAAAGTTTGGCCATACAGTACCAACGAATTACGCTATTACACAAAACCAAACCCGAAAAAGTTACCTTCGATTTTAATCTCAAATTTACCCAAGAACAGGCCACAGCCGATTTTTCTAACCTTGTGATTTTAGAAGTTAAAACAGAAAGAGGCCGCGATATGGACTTTGCAAAATTGATGAAACAGCTAGGCATACGCAGTGCTTCGATCAGTAAATATTGCTTAGGATTAATCGCACTCCACCAACCTATAAAATTTAATACATTTAAGCCAATCTATCGTAGATTTGCTGCATTAAACCAAGCATCTTAAATGACATACCTAAATTTACTTACTAGCGAAATTGGAGTAAGATTTGTAGTTAATTTGTTGGCTACCATTATACTTATTAGAGGGATTTATTACACCAACTACAAACGCACCGATTTGTTTTTAACCTTCTTTTCGTTCAATACAGTTATATTTTTTACTTCGTATATGCTTAATCGGGTAGATATGAGTATTGGCTCGGCCTTTGGTTTGTTTGCCGTATTTTCTATGCTGCGTTACCGTACTACAGGTATTTCTACTAAAGATATGACCTATCTGTTTTTATGTATTACCCTGGGTATGCTAAATGCAGTTGCCCCGGCCGATTTTATTTCTTTAAGTATTTTAAGTTTAACCATGCTTCTACTCATATTCTTATTAGAGAGTAAATGGGTGGTTAAGAAAGAACAAATAAATACCATTGTGTACGATAATGTACAGCTTATACAAGCTGGTAGAGAGGCAGAACTTTTGGCCGATTTGCAAAATAGAACGGGCTTAAATATTCATCGATATGAAGTCACTGAAATTGATTTTTTAAAAGACACCTGTGTGCTCACCGTTTATTTCAACTAAGTACATGAAAAAATTGTTCTGCATACTCGTTTTTTTTGGTGCGTATCAATCTGTTTTGGCGCAAACTAGCAAAGCAGATCCTACCGATGTGCAAGGCTGGTTTGGTGGTACTTTAGACATCAATTTACCACATAAATGGACCGCGGAATTAGATTATCAAGCCCGCTATTTTAACAATGTGCGCACCTTTAACGGGTCGTATATTTCTGTTGGTGCCAGTAAAGAAGTAAGCGATTTTTTTAGCCTTCAGGCAGAGTATCGTTTGGCCCTGGTTTCCGGAATAACCTCTCACCGCTTTAGTATAGGTGCAGAAGCTAGCCATGAATTGGGCCCGGTAGATATTTCTTTAAGAGCGCTCATTCAAAACAGGATTCAAGATTTTGATGATGCAACGGTACAAAATGATAAAAGCGGCTATTGGAGAGTACGTTTAGGGGCCAAATTTGGGTTAATTAAGAAGTTGGATATGTACGTGCAAACCGAACCCATTATGAAATTTGGCGGTGTATATTTTATAGACAATTGGCGCAATACCATTGGCTTTAAGTATAAGTTGAGTAAAAAACTCAAACTAGATGCCTACTATATTTATCGCCCCGATTTTGCGAAAGCAACTTATGATCGACTGTTCCATATCAATGGGATTTCGCTCATTTATTCACTAAAACCCAATGGGTCTAAAAACCCAAAAAAAGTCTAAAAATAAGCGTTAAGTTGACGCTTCTTTTCAAAATTTTATCTTCCACGCTATTTTGCGTAATTTTCCATTCATGATTCCACAAGAAACCGTCGACAAAATTATTGAAACCGCCCGTGTTGAAGAGGTGGTTGGCGATTTCGTACACCTTAAGAAACGGGGCACCAGCCTTATTGGCTTATGTCCGTTCCACAACGAAAAAACACCATCGTTTAACGTTTCTGTAACCAAAGGCATTTATAAATGCTTCGGTTGCGGCAAAGGTGGCGATTCGGTTCGTTTTGTAATGGATCATGAAAAATATTCTTATCCCGAGGCTTTAAAATATTTGGCCCAAAAATACCAGATTGAAATTGCCGAGGTAGAAAATACCCCCGAAGAACAAGCAAACAATAACCGGAGAGAAAGTTTATACATTGTGTCGGCCTGGGCAGCCAAGTTTTTCCAAGAACAATTATGGGAAAGCGAAGAAGGCAAAGCCATTGGCTTAAGCTATTTTAAAGAGCGTGGCTTTCGCGACGATATTGTCAAGAAATTTGAATTGGGCTATTCGCCAGAAGATTGGGATGCGCTTATCCAGAAAGCCATACAAGAAGGCTTTAAAGAAGAATTTTTAGAAGAAACTGGTCTAAGCGTTCGCAACGATAAAGGCAAAACCTACGATCGTTTTCGCGGTAGGGTGATGTTCCCTATACATAATTTTACCGGGCGTGTAATTGGTTTTGGTGGGCGTACGCTCAAAAACGATAAAAGCGTACCCAAATATGTGAATTCGCCGGAGAGCGATATTTACCATAAATCGAGCGTGTTGTATGGCTTATTTCAAGCAAAAAAAGCCATTCGCGATGAAGACAATTGTTTTTTGGTAGAAGGTTATGCCGATGTACTTTCGGTACAACAAGCCGGTATCGAAAATGTGGTCGCCTCTTCGGGTACTTCTCTAACCACCGAACAAATACGCCTTATTGCCCGTTTTACAAAAAACATCACCATTTTATACGATGGCGATGCGGCTGGTATTAAAGCCTCTTTACGTGGTTTAGATATGATTTTGGAAGAGGGGCTGAATGTAAAAGTAGTTTCTTTTCCTGAAGGGCACGATCCCGATTCCTATGCGCAAGAAGTAGGCAGTTCGGCCTTTAAAACCTATATCGAAGAGCAAAAACAAGATTTTATCCTCTATAAAACGGCTATTTTATTAAAAGATGCCGGTACCGATCCGTTAAAACGGGCCGCACTTATTCGCGAAGTGGTGGAGAGTATTGCCAAAATTCCGGATAGCATTATTGCCTCGGTTTTTCTAAGAGAATGTAGTTCTTTAATGCAAATGGAAGAGCGGGTATTGCTTACCGAGCTCAATAAAATTAAGCAAGCTAAGCAAAAGCGGGCGCCTTTACCACAGCCTAGCGCTCCGCAAACAGAAGAGCCGCTTGTTGAAAGTGGTATTTCTAGAGCTTCGAGTGCTGATGAAAATCAAGAAAAAGAAATTGTACGCCTGCTATTGGCTTATGGGAAAGAGCAAGTAGATTGGGATAGCCATACCAATACCTTTATAGGTCCTTATGTATTGGCCAATTTGGGCGATGTAGCCTTTGAACATCCTATTTGTGCTTTATTTATTGAAGAGTATAAAAAACAATTGGCAATGGGTACTATTCCAAGCGATCAAGAGTTTATCAAACACCGCGATCCGGCTTTAGCCGATTTGGCCATATCTTTAATTTCAACCCCATATTCGTTAAGTGAAAATTGGTATGCCAAGCGTAGAATATATGTACGTACCGAATCCGAAAATCTAAAAGGAACTATTTTGGGAGGCATTTTTCACCTCAAAAAGAAAAAAATAGACCAACTTATTTTAGCCGTACGTGCCGAAATACAAGAAGAAAACGATCCAGATAATCAAGCTATTTTGATGAAAAAATACATGCAAGTGAAAGATATGGAGAAGTTAATTTCACAGCAATTGGGTTCGGTAATTATTAAATAATGACAGCTGGCGGTGCATTGGGTAAGCAAGGAGAAGAATGGGCTCGGACCTATTTTTTGAAACAGCATTACGAAATTTTAGAACAAAATTGGACCTTTGATCGAGCTGAGGTTGATTTAATACTCTACCAAGATGAAACTCTTATTTTTGTGGAGGTAAAAACCCGCAGTGGCCAAGCCTTTGGCAAACCCGAAGAATTTGTAGATGCAACTAAACAAAAACATATACAACGTGCCGCCGAAGAATACATTCGCTTAATGAACCACCAAGGCGAAGTACGTTTTGATATTTTTGCCATTTTGGTAAACCAAGACCAAGAGCCCAGCGTTAACCATATATTAGATGCCTTTTGGCCCGAATAATTCGCAATGAAAAAAACCGCTTATTTCTTTTTGTGTAGCCTGCTTGCTTTAGCTAGTTGCACCAATTCTTCAACAAACCAAAGTGCTTATTTCTTAATTCCAGAAGCCGGAACGAGCGTCTCGGTGGGCGATGAAGTAAAACTCCAGTTGCGTTTTCCGGATGGCAAATCTGCCGATTCAGTGGTATATTTTGTAGATGATGTACGATTCTCGGCGGTTAAAGACAGCCAATTGGTTGTTTTTTCAACGACTACTGCCAAAATTGGTTCTCGTTTGTTTACAGCCAAGGTGTATAGTGGTGGTGAAGCCGAGGAACTAAGCACCAATGTGCTAATAAAACCTGCCCAAGCTCCCGAACAGTTTAGCTACAAGGTGCTGGGTACTTTCGCACACGATACGTCTTCCTATACGCAAGGCTTGGAATTTAATGACGGTATGTTGTACGAAAGCGATGGCGAATACGGAAGCTCTAGTTTGCGTAAGGTAGACCTTAAAACCGGCAAGGTGCTTAAAAAACAAGACCTAGCTAACGAAGTTTTTGCCGAAGGCTTGAGTATTTTGGGCGATAAACTGGTGCAACTCACCTGGCAAGAAAATGTAGGTTTAGTATACAATAAAAACAGCTTCGTGTTGCAGGGGCAGTTCCCGTATCAAAACAGCCGTGAGGGTTGGGGTTTGTGTAATGATGGCGAACGCTTTTATAAATCGGACGGTACCAACCAGATTTATTTTTTAAACAAAGATACCTACCAAGAAGAAGGCTTTATAGAAGTATATAACAACCAAGGTCCGGTAGATCAACTCAATGAATTGGAATTTATTGACGGAAAGATTTATGCCAATGTGTACCAAACGGATAAAATTGTGATGATAGACCCGAAAACGGGTGCCGTTACCGGCGAAATAGATTTGAGCGGCATTCTGCAGCCTAAAGACCGCTACGCCAATACCGATGTGTTGAATGGCATTGCCTATGATTCAGCAGGTAAAAAGTTGTATGTAACCGGTAAGAATTGGGCGAAACTATTTCAGATTATACTCGTTAAAAACTAGCGCCAAGCCTTAAACTGATTAATTAAACCATTCGTAGAGCTATCGTGGTTGTTTACTTTGTCCCCCGATTCCAGTTCTGGTAAAATTTGATTGGCCAATTGCTTGCCCAATTCTACACCCCATTGGTCGAAACTAAATACGTTCCAAATAACGCCCTGCACAAATATTTTGTGTTCGTACATAACCAATAAAGCGCCCAATACCCGTGGTGTAATTTTTTTCACCAAGATAGAATTGCTCGGCCGGTTACCATCAAATACCTTAAAGGCTTTTAATTTTTCAATTTCTGCATCACTTTTTCCAGCAGCTTTTAATTCGGCAACTACTTCCGCTTCGGTTTTACCGTTCATTAGGGCTTCGGTTTGCGCAAAAAAGTTCGATAGTAAAAGTTGATGATGTTGTCCAATTGGATTGTGGCTTTGTGCCGGTGCAATAAAATCGCAGGGAATTAATTTGGTGCCTTGATGAATCAATTGATAAAACGCATGTTGCCCGTTGGTGCCCGGTTCGCCCCAAATAATAGGGCCGGTTTGGTAATTAACGGGTTTGCCATTGCGGTCTACTTGCTTGCCATTGCTCTCCATATCTCCTTGCTGAAAATAGGCCGCAAAGCGGTGTAAATATTGGTCGTAAGGTAAAATAGCATGGCTATCGGCACCAAAGAAATTGTTATACCAAATGCCCAAAAGCGCTAAGGTTACCGGAATGTTATGTTCAAATTTTTCGGTACGGAAATGTTCGTCCATAGCATGGGCGCCATCCAACATTTCGCGGAAACGGCTAAAGCCAATGGCACAGCAAATGGATAAGCCAATAGCGCTCCATAGCGAATAACGGCCACCTACCCAATCCCAAAAACCAAACATGTTTTGGGTATCTATACCAAATTCTTTTACCCCTTTTTCGTTGGTAGAAATGGCCACAAAATGCTTGGCTACGCCTGCGGCATTTCCGCCATTTTCTAAAAACCAAGTACGGGCCGTAAAGGCATTGGCCATGGTTTCTTGGGTGGTAAAAGTTTTAGAAGCCACCATAAACAAGGTGGTTTCCGGATTTACTTTCTTTAAGGTTTCGGCAATATGTGTGCCATCTACATTGCTTACAAAATGAACTTTTAAATGATTTTTATAAAATTTTAAGGCTTCTACCACCATGGCAGGACCTAAATCAGATCCGCCAATCCCTATATTGACAACATCTGTAAAGGCTTTACCAGTATAGCCTCTTTTTGTGCCGTTAATAATGTCATTTGAAAAAGCTTTCATTTGCGCTTTAACTTCACGGATTTGTGGAATAATGTTTTCGCCATCAACGTTTATTGGTGTAGCATCTTTATCTCTAAGGGCTGTGTGAAGAACCGCCCTAGATTCCGTTTCATTAATAGCTGTTCCATTAAAATAATGCGCTATAGCCTCACTTAAACCCACTTCTTTAGACAGGTCAATAAGCAAATCCATGGTCTTTTTAGAAAGGGCATTTTTAGAATAATCTACATAGAAATTATTCCATTGAATGCTAAAATCTTTGGCCCTATTGGATTCTGATTCAAACAGACTTTTAATGTCTGAAGTGTTGTCTTGATTAAAATGGTCTTGTAATGCAGTCCAAGCCTTTGTCTGAGCTGGATTAATTCTGGATAATGACATAAGTGTTTAATTGGTCGCTATAGCGTCTAAAGATTGACTGCTAAAATTTATATTATCTATTTGCTCTTTTTTGGGAGCAATCTCTACTAAGTAAGTGTTTAAAATACTTTTTGGCAATGGTTCTGCAGCAGGAAGCTTTTCCCTTAAAGGATCTACTTGTCTGCCATTTTTCCAAAACCTATAGCACACATGGGGTCCTGAGGTATTTCCTGTCATTCCAACCCATCCAATGACGTCTCCTTGTTTTACATAGTCTCCCTTCTTTACTTTCTGGGATTTCATGTGTAAGTATTGGGTACTGTATACATTGTTGTGCTTAATCTTCACGTATTTACCATTGCCTCCCCTTCTGGTAGACTCTACTACCCTTCCATTAGCGGTAGCCAATATCTCTGTGCCTACTGCTGCTTTATAGTCTGTCCCTTTATGAGGGCGCACCTTATTACCGTAAAAAGCAATTTTCCTTTTTAGATTGTATCTAGAACTAATTTTAGCAAAATTAACTGGGGCTCTTAAAAAAGCCCTCCTGAGGTTATTGCCATTTTCGTCAAAGTACTCTACTATTTTATTCACCGTATCCGGCATGTGCCTAAAAGCGTAAAAGGGTTTCCCATTATGTTCAAAATAAGCAGATTCTATAGGTCCTGCACCAGCGTAAATAGTGTCGTTTATAAACTTTTCTTTATAAACAACCTTAAACTTATCTCCTTTTTGAAGGCTAAAAAAATCAATGGTCCAAGCGTAAATAACAGATAGATTATTGGTTACTTCATAGTCAATTCCTTGATCTAAGATGGCCTCGGACAAAGATGATGTAATTACGCCTGAGGCTTCTCTTGTGACATACTTAACGGGTTTTTCTTCTTTGTACACATTCACGCCATTGGTGAAATCAATCACCGCATAACGAATGGCGTCTTGCTCATAGATGAAATATTGCGTAGACTGTAGACTGTCCTTTGACTTAAGTAAGGTGTAGGGCCTTCCAATACCCAATCTTCTCACATCAAAAACCTCCCTGTATTCTTTAGAAATACCATATATCTTAGAATAACCAATATTATTCCTGAGCATAATTTGCCCAAAAGTTTCATTCTTTTTTATGGTGTCTCTGACCACTTCAAATTGATTGAAGTTAATACCGTAAAATATACTGTCTTTAGGAGCGGATTCTTTAAGCGCTTTTTCAACAGTATCCGTCTTGCAACTCACTAGTAAAGAGAATAACAATAAAGCAATTAACACAACAGGTTTGTAAATTAATCTCATGCGGCAAATATACTAGTCCATTTTTATTTTAAATTGGTTTTTTAAACCATTGTACGCTTCTAAATCTGCTTTGATAGAACCCACAGCTAAATCTGCTTCTATTCTTATTGGGATTTTGTTTAAATCATTCGAAATCCAAAGACTAATACTTTCTTGGGCTTTAAATACCCTGCCGGACTGCACATAAGGCCTAAACTTTAAACAAGATACTTTTCCGAATTTAGTTTTGAGTGCTTCTGTTCCTAAATATTCCAGCTTAAAAGGGAAAACACCGTCGTCATCATAGAGCATACTAATCACGGTAAAATCTCCTACTTTTAATTTGGCTGGATTAATTTCATTGCGCAAAAAATAAAAGGCAGAAATAATATCCTGAATGCCCTTTTGGGTGTCGAATTCAAAATCTTTTCCGTTTTTGATATCTTGCATATAAGCTTTGTCATTTTCATGATCAAAGTCCACTTCCAAATGCATGGTAGTACCACCTTCTCTCACCTTTCTAATAAACCTTATGGGTTCATTTTCTTTGGGTGTAAAAAAGCTTTCGTAAGTATCGTCTACTTTAAAAAATATACTGGCCCACCCCGTAGTCTTTCCTTTGGCCACAACGTGAAATAAAGGCTTTTTCTCCAAAGATGCTTTGGTCAAATGCAAGGTAGCGTAACTGGCATTTAAAAATCCATAATGAAGTCTAAACTTCAACCACTCCCCGTCTTTATAAGCAACAGAAGAATCTTGGGCAGTTAGGCTCCCGTAAAAACCCAAAAACAGACACAGAAGAATGATTTTTTTCATAACCAGATTTAGGGTAAAAATAGAAAAAAGGAATGGCTTTAAATTCTCCTTCACAGATATTTAACCATATTTTGCATTTTAATTAAGCTCCTGTGATACAAACATTGTATTTATCCAGGTCCTTACGGTCAGTAGCAAACAAAAAAAACCCAGTTTTACAACTGGGCTTTTCTTAAATAACCAACCAAACTTTAAATGATGAAAAACCAATACTTAAAGTTCTAAAGGGAACCACCCCTTTATACTTCAAAGGTAATACAAACATAGACCGCTACAAATTTTTTAAACCACTTTAACTAAGGTCTTAACAGTAATTTATCTATTGGGCGCATTTTTTAGTAATTCCTTAAGAATAATCACTATTTGAAACTATTTAAATAATAGGAAATATCTGAAATTAAAAGCGTTAAAACGGAAAACCTAGGGTAAAAAACACCGCCCCTGGACCGTTTAATGGCGATTTAGTATACATGAGTTGTGCCGGACCTAAAATAGACTCAAAGCCATAGCCTAATCCATAGCCAAAATAAGAAGGGGCTCTTTTAAATGATCCAGGCCTTAAAATGTCATCTGTAACTTTAGCAATGTTTGCTGCTACAATCAAATGATTCTTAGGGGCTATTTCAAAATCTAATGAAGCCTTCATCTTTAAAAAACTATCCCCTGGAATGGCAATAAAATCATAGCCTAAAAAAGGAATGAAATTATTAGTTTGAGTAGCACCCATGCCTCCAAGGGCAAAATCAAGGGATTTAGTTCCCGAACTTCCGGACTTAATCCCCACCTCTGGAGCCAAAACAAAAGACCAGTTTTTAGCGAAATTTACGGCTGCGATTGCCTTTGATCTAAAAATAGAAAAAGGATTAAATGTCCCGTTATAATTGCTAGACAAAAAATAAGTATGAAAATCTACTTCCAAGTATAAACCTTTAGAGGGAAAGAAAAGATCATCTAAAGTGTCGAACTTCAATTGTCCATAACCACTCGCATAATGGCTTTTTTCTAAAGTGAACACTGAACTATTATTTCTTTGTGTATTTTCTTGTAAAAATGTATCGCTACTGAATTTAATCCACTTATGCTCTAGTCCCAAAGAAATGGAGAAAGCGTTTTTATACACGGTCTGGAGATACATTTGATTAGTAAAGTCTGTAAAGTCCATATTCACTGTATTTAAATTAGGATCATCTGGTACCCTAAAATTATTTTCTAATACGGTATAAGGGATGTCAAAATTAAAATCGTTCAACTTACTTCTCAATCCAAAACTCCAGTTAAACCCTTTGTCTACGTAGTAATCTATTTGGTACCTTAGGTAGTCTCCAAAAATAAAATCCAAGGAGAGTACGTCGTCTTTTCTCAATAAATTCTTTTGAGTAATATTTATCAAAGCAGCGCTTTTATACAACTTATCATAATGGGCCCCAAACCTAATATTGGTCTTGTTGTCACTTTCTTTCAAGTTTAAAATTAAACCCAATCCAGTGGCCTTTTCAATTAATTTATACCGAATGGTATTAAAATTATTTGTTGCTGCTAAATTATTAATGCCACGCTTTAAATCTTCGAATAAAATTTGGTCACCTTCCTTAAATCGCAGTTTCCCTTTCACATAATCATCCGAATAATTAACTATCCCATTCACCTCTATATAGTTAATTTTCAGGGTATCTGCCCTACTATCTCTCCGTCGAAAGGTTTTATCTAAAGGTGTTTTTTTTAATTGGTTTTTAGATAATTCCAGCAATGCGTTCTCTTGAAGCAAAGCTGCTCTGGCTCCTTCTGCTACAATTGCCGCTCCCTTGTCAAAATCTATGATAGAATAAGGGGCCATATTTGGTCTAATGTATAGGTCTGTTTTATTAGACTTACTTTTCATTGCTTCTACCGTCCTGAAATTGTTAATCTGTAACAAAATATCCGTAGCAGATCCCAAAGACCCTCTTTTGGAAAGATCCTGCTGAACGTCTACACCAACAATGAAATTTGCCCCTAAGGACTTTAGTTCTTCTATGGGATAATTATTTAACACGCCCCCATCTATGAGTAGCTTACCCTCCAATTCCATTGGTTCAAAGAGGGAAGGAAAGGTGCCAGAAGCCATAATAGCCTCAGGAAGGTAACCATTATCTAAGCGAATGGCAACACCGTTCTCTATGTCTGTTGCTATACAAAAAAAGGGAATGGGCAATTGGTTAAAATCTCTCACGTCTTTTACATGAAATAATAGGGATACCAATTCATTATATACCTTCTGTCCTCCAGAAATAGCTTGTGGAAAAGAAATTTTATACCCGTCAAAAGGCAAACTAATGGCATAGCGCTCTGCGTCTTCCTTTTCATAAAAAGTCTTACTTTCCCTTGAAAAGTCGTCTTGAATAAGGCTGTTAAAATTAATTTGTCTAAAAATAGAATCCAGCTCTTCTGCCCTATATCCAGAGGCGTATAAGGCGCCTACTATAGCCCCCATACTCGTTCCTGCTATATAGTCTATTTGAACACCGGAGGCCTCAATCACTTTAAGCGCGCCTATGTGTGCCAATCCCTTCGCACCTCCACCACTTAAGACCAAACCTACTTTTAAAGGCTTATCCCTTGATTGTAAGGCGGTTGAATCCCTTGTCGCGAATGCTTTCGAAATCTCATTGATTGATGCCGTTTGAGCTCGAAGGTTGAATACACTAGCTATTAATAGGGTGAAAAAGAAAAAACGCAGGAATAAAAAATAAGGATATTTAATGAAAATGCTCATACAATATGCTGGCTTTTGCTGGACCTACTTGAGTAATTAAAGCATCTAAGTTAGCTTCTTTTATCTTAGCGACTGTTTTAAAATGCCTTAATAATTGTGTCGCTGTTTTTTCTCCTATTCCCTTAATTCCGTCCAATTCTGAAACTATAGCACCTTTACTTCTCAAATTTCTATGAAAAGTAATCCCAAATCTGTGGGCTTCATTTCTCAATTGTTGGATTACTTTTAGAGACTCGGATTTCTTATCTAAATACAAGGGAATAGGATCTTCAGGGAAATAAATTTCCTCCAAACGCTTTGCAATACCCACTATAGCAATTTTCCCTCTTAAGCCTAATTGATCAAGGGCTTTTAAAGCAGCAGATAATTGCCCTTTACCTCCATCAATTACAATAAGTTGTGGTAATGAACTGCCTTCTTCTTTGAGCCTTTTATAGCGCCTGTATACCACTTCTTCCATAGAGGCAAAATCATCAGGTCCTTCTACGGTCTTAATATGAAAATGTCGGTACATTTTTTTATTGGGCTTGGCATTGGTAAACACCACACAAGCAGCCACCGGATTAGACCCTTGAATATTAGAGTTGTCAAAGCATTCAATATGCACTGGAATCGAAGAAAGCCTTAAATCTTCTTTAATTTGAGCCAAAATACGCTTAGAATGACGTTCAGGATCTACAATGCGCATTTGACTCAATTTATCCTGTCTATAAAAACGGGCATTGCGCTCAGACAACGCTAACAATTTTTGTTTGTCTCCCAAAACAGGTATAGTAGCCTTTATTCCTTCTGGCATTAATACTTTAAATGGGATGATCACCTCTTTAGAAATAGATTTAAAACGCTCCCTTAAGGACACAATAGCCAATTCTAAAATTTGTGCATCTGTCTCCTCCAGCTGCTTTTTAATTTCCAGGGTGTGAGATCGAATAATGGCGCCGTGAGAAAGTTCAAGAAAATTCACATAGGCATAGGTTTGGTCTGAAATAACAGTAAACACATCTACATTGTTTATTTTAGGATTTACTATTGTGGACTTAGATTGGTAACCAGCCAATACGGCCAGCTTTTCTTTTACTTTGTGGGCCATTTCAAAAGCTTCCTCAGCGGCGTAACGATCCATTTCTATTTTAAAATGCTTCATTGCTGCAGCTAAATTGCCCTTTAATATATGTCTAATGGCTTCTATATCTTTAGCATATGAGGCCTCTGATTGTAAATTCTCACAAGGTGCATGGCAATTCCCTAAATGATACTCCAAACAACTTTTATACCTGCCTTCTTGAATTTTTTCAAAAGAGAGGTCATAATTGCAGGTTCTCAAAGGATAAAGCCCTTTAATGAGCTCCAGCAAAACCTTCACCATTCTCTTATTGGTATAAGGCCCAAAATATTCTGAACCATCTTTAATTAACTGACGGGTTAAAAAGACCCTTGGAAACCGTTCTTTTTTAATACAAATCCAAGGAAAGGTCTTGTCATCTTTTAATAATATATTATACCTTGGCTGGTATTTTTTAATCAGGTTGTTTTCTAATAAAAGTGCGTCTGACTCTGTGGGAACCACTATATGCTTGATCAGCACAATTTTCTTGACCAATAAGCGTGTTTTGGCTATCTCGTGTTTTAAAGTAAAATAAGAGCTGACCCTTTTTTTAAGGTTTTTGGCTTTTCCTATATATAAAATCTTATCTGAGCTATCATAAAACTGGTACACTCCCGGAGTTTCCGGAAGTACACTGAGTTGTATAGAAATGCTATTGGCCGCCATAGGTGATTTACAAAGGTATAGTAGAAATTATTATTGGGCCTTTATTTTATCTGTATTTTTATAAGCTTAAAATGCCCAATTTATGAATAAAATAGCCCTTAGAAGTGCTTACCTTGAAAAAAGAAAAAAGCTCCAAACAGAAGAAATTGCTACATTAAGTGCCGCTATAGGGAATCAATTATTAAACTGTCCTATATGGGATGCCTCCTATTACAGCCTATTCCTGAGTATTGTTTCCAAAAAAGAAATAGATACCGAATTCATCCTCACATTACTGCATGGAAGAGATAAAGAAGTCTGTTTGCCAAGAATACAAAACGATACTGAAATAGTGCATATACTACTGACAGACAATACCAAAATAAAAACAAACCATTGGGGGATTCCAGAGCCTCAAAATGGATTGACTGTTCCCCCTTCAGAAATAGAAGTAGTCTTTATTCCTTTATTGGCATATGATAAAAAAGGGCACAGAGTCGGATACGGAAAAGGATTCTACGATCGTTTTTTATCTAAATGCAAACCAAATACCCTAAAAATAGGCTTATCCCTATTTGAACCTGAAGAAAAAATTGAGGGCTTAGACGCCACAGATATTCCATTAGATTACTGTGTAACACCAGTTAAGGTATACGAATTTAAATAAACAATTCTGAGTCTTATGATACAGCTCAGATCTAATTCTGACAAATGATGCAGAAAAGAAGACAAATTTAGCGACTTTGAAAATTCGCAAAACACCTATCCCTGTGGAAAAGCTTTTTTGTTGAAGACCAATAAAAGACCTACTCCAGTACTAATAGCGGTGTCTGCAATATTAAAAACTGGTTCAAAAAATCTTAATGAATTTCCTCCTAAAACTGGCACCCATTCTGGCCATGTAGTATCTATGAGCGGGAAATAGAGCATGTCTACCACCTTACCTTGTAGTAAGCTGCCGTAAGGCTGATCAGAAAATAGGGTCGCTACTTGGTACATACTGTCATTAAATAGTACCCCATAAAAAACAGAATCAATAATATTACCCAAGGCCCCTGCGAAAATCAAAGCTTGGGCCATTTGCAAAAAAAGTGGCACACCTTTTTTAACAGAACTTACAAACCACGCACCAATTCCCACAATAGCAAACAGTCTAAAAACGGTGAGGGCAATTTTTCCACTTACATCTGAAATGGGTAAAATATCACTGAGTTTGGCCCCCCAAGCAGCGCCCTCGTTTTCGATAAATAAAATTTGAAAACCAGAAAAGACCTCTACTGATTCTCCTAAAAAAAAGTGTGTTTTAATATAAATTTTTACACATTGGTCCAGAATCAATAAAAAATAGGCGAGTAAAAAAGGCTTTTTAAACATAATAGGTACTTAGGTGGCTAAAATAAACATTATTATTAAAATGAAACTAGTCTAGAGGAACCACTTTAATGTCTCCGTGTATGGACCGCAATACAATCTCTGAAAGCCCCTTTGGAACACTGGGTAAAATTAGCGTTCCATAGGTTGTTTCAGCATTTACAATGGCTTTTTTTTGCTTTAAAATAATAGGCGCTCTAATGGTATTTACCCGCACTTGATTCCCTACTTCTTTTAAAACACACAATCCGTCATTGAGTTGGATCTGAAGTTTCTCAAAAATACCCTCAGCATTTATTTGGGTATTTCCTCCATCTATATAGACTTCTAGATATGTTGGTATTTCAATAGCCAAATCAACCGACCATATTTTGTGGGCACTGAGTTTGTCATTGGGAAGTTCAAAAGATGCTGAAAGGTCTGGTTCAACAAATAAGGTATTTCCTTTTCTAGTAACCACTATCATCTGATGGAGACTGTACTCTCCATTTAAACGTGCTGAAACAAGAAGTTCCTTGGAGGAAGATGGTTTTAAATGTAAGGTATTGACTTCTTGGGCCAATACATGGATTTGGGTGAGAGAAGGGTCTTCTAAAACTTTAGATAATATCTTTTGAGACCAGGATAAATGAAGGGCTAACACCAGAAGTATCGCTGTGTATATAACCTTCAATAACGACTACTTTTGCATGTTCTTAGCTTCAATACTTAGGGTCGCGTGAGGGACTAGCTTTAATCTTTCTTTGTTGATTAATTTACCCGTTACCCTGCATATGCCATAGGTCTTATTCTCAATTCTAAGCAAGGCATTTTTTAAATCCCTGATAAATTTCTCTTGACGAATAGCCAATTGGGTATTAGCTTCTTTGCTCATGGTCTCAGAGCCTTCTTCAAAAGCCTTGAAAGTTGGAGAGGTGTCATCTGTACCATTGTTTCCATCATTCATATATGAACTCTTTAAAAGTTCAAGATGAGACTTAGCCACCTCTATTTTCTCAGAGATAAGGACCTTGAATTCTGCCAAATCTTTATCTGAATATCTGTTTTTTAAATCTGTTTCCATATTAGTTTTGTTTTTCAATAAATAACACTGAGCGTACCTCATCAAATTCAATTGGAAGTCCCTCGTTTAGAGTTGTTTCTACCAATATTTCTGTCGCCAATGTTTCTGTTTTAATATATTCTAAATTATCTAATAAAGCCGAATCTATAAAAGGGTCTTTTAGAAATTTAATAACAATTTTGTCCGTGACTTCAAAGCCACTGTCTTTTCTTAAGTTTTGAATCCTATTGACCAGCTCTCTCGCTATTCCTTCTGCTTTTAGTTCAGGGCTAATTGTAGCATCTAAAGCCACTGTTAATGCGCCTGAAGAAGCTACCAACCATCCTTCAATATCCTGAGAACTGATCTCCACATCAGACAACTCCAAAGCTATTTTATCCCCATCTACAAGCAACTCAATAGCGCCATTTAGCTCCATTTGGTTAATATCTTTTGATGTTAAGGATTGTATCGCTGTAGCAACCGCTTTCATTTTAGGACCAAATTTAGGACCTAAAGTCTTAAAATTAGGCTTGATCTGTTTGACCAAGATATCTGAAGAATCCGCCAAAATTTCTAATTCTTTTACATTTACTTCAGATAAAATAAGTGAAGCAACTGCTTTTAAATCTATTGCTTTTACTAGGGCAGAAACAGGCACCATAATTTTCTGAAGGGGCTGTCTTACTTTAATTTTTTCTTTTTGTCTAATAGACAAAACTAGCGAACAAGTTTGCTGAGCCAATTGCATTTTGCGCTCTAAATCTGAATCAATAACAGCGCTATTGGCCTCTGGAAATTGCGCTAAATGAACACTTTCTTTTACATTAGGGTCACACACGCCAGCCAAATCTAGATA
>ENA-OUVC01000448-OUVC01000448.1-marine-metagenome-genome-assembly--contig:-NODE-448-length-27369-cov-4.395061_pt1 | contig 27369 bp, 29 predicted proteins | sample MGYA00248622_ERZ508571 | MGnify/ENA primary metagenome ERZ508571 (study PRJEB26236, sample SAMN06267175) | marine metagenome | isolation source: Columbia River Estuary | place: USA:Columbia River Estuary... | reverse complement strand
CGGGCAGGCGAGTACATCTTGAATGACTTACGCGTAGCCGCAGAAGAGCGCCTTGCCGACGAGGGCATTCGCGGTGAAATTCACATCTATAAGAACAACACCGACAGCGCAGGCAATTCGTATGGTTGTCATGAGAATTATCTCACGTCACGAACTGATGACCAGACCAGCCTTTCAGATGTCGTCATACCTTTTCTCATTACACGCCAGATCTTTGCTGGTGCAGGCAAATTACTCATGACCGCAAAGGGTCCTCTTTTCACTATCGCACAGCGCGCGGAACATATTTGGGAAACCGCAAGTTCGGCTACTACACGCAGTAGACCAATTATTAATACTCGAGACGAGCCTCACGCCGACGCAGAGCACTATCGACGCTTGCACGTGATTGTTGGCGACTCAAACATGAGTGAATATGCATCGTTTCTCAAGGTCGGTTCAATGGCCTGCGTCTTACGTATGTTTGAGAACCCCGAGATTGATTTTCGCGATCTCACACTTGAAAGCCCAGTGCGGGCTATACGAGAAATTAGCCACGACATCACGTGTCGTAAAAAGGTGAAGTTAAAGAGCGGACGCGAGATGAGTGCTCTCGACATTCAGCGCATATATCTTGATAAGGCAATTTCTTACAGTGAACGTTTTGGTTTCAATGAGGAAGAAACACGCGCCTTGCAGATGTGGGAACACTGTGTGTCAACCATCGAAGATGATCCTTTGAAACTCACAGCAGAAGTCGATTGGGTCGCAAAGTATCGCCTCCTGCTCAATTACTCAGAGAAGCATCACATTTCATTGGGGGACCCGCGATGTCATCTCATCGATTTGCAGTATCACGACATTGACCCTGATAAGGGAATTTATAATCATCTGCGGGGCAAAGACATCATGAAATCCTTATGCACCGAGGAGCAAGTTGTTGCTGCCACCCAGTCGGCTCCTACAACCACCCGGGCCCACTTACGTTCGCAATTCATCACCGCTGCTCAGCTCAAAAAGCGCGATTACACAGTCGACTGGGTTCATCTCAAGATCAATGATCAGACGCAAAGGACCGTTCTGTGCAAGAACCCTTTCAAAAATGTCGATGACCGTGTTCAGAAATTGATTGACTCTTTGTAGACAATCTCGTTCAATTAGATGTTATTTCATCTACAATCGTGTGGTGCATGAAGACGACAACGAAGTAGTTACCGCTGATCAGGCGTCATCCACTTCAGATTCCTTCAAAGCTGTTCGAGACTGGATCATTGTTCTCGTCGTCGCTCTTGTCGTTGCATTAGGCATCAGAACATATGTATTTCAACAGTTCTACATCTCGGGTCCTTCTATGGAGACCACGCTGTATCAGCCCAATCGGGTGCTCGTGAATAAACTCTCTTATCGATTGCATGACGTCAACAGGGGAGATGTGGTCGTATTCGATCGTGTGACCTCTAATGGTGAAAGTATTCAGCACGATGACCTCATCAAACGTGTCATAGGTTTAGCTGGCGAAAAAATCAGTATCAGCAAATGTGTTGTCTACGTCAATAAAGTCGCTTTGAAAGAGCCGTACCTCGATTCCAGAGACACTGAGCAAGAAAACCTCAACGATCGCTGCAACCAACCCGAGATGGCAGAAGTACTAGTTCCTCAAAAGCAAGTCTTTGTACTTGGCGATAACCGACCACAATCGATGGACAGCCGCATGTTTGGCCCAGTTGATGAAGACCGCATTGTTGGGCGAGCATTCGTTGTGTTGTGGCCAATGAGTCGTTGGCGCTGGCTCTAGACGGTGCTTGAGTCGTTCAATTCATAGAAGCGATCGGGCCAATCACTAAAAATTCCATTGATTCCGATTTTCGCCATGTCTTGTATGTTTCGCACAAACTGACAATCCCAGGCAAAACAGCGCAGATCGAAGCGTTGGAAGAGCGCAACGAGACCACCATTCCAATCGCGATGATGCATATTCACAACTTCAATTCCTAGTTCACGCATCTTTGCCGCATGCATTTCTGGACCATTTTTCAATCGCGAAAGCCGCACCGAAGACACCAGTGATATTCCTAGAGACCCACTTCTGAATTCTCCGAGTACATCGAGGTTTGGGTGACAAAGGTAAATGAACGGCGCCTGATTGCCGTACGCCCTACGTACTGAGGTAATGACGGCGTCGAAGCTTGCATCATCTTTGATATCGAGGGAGATGGAAGTGCCATGAGGAGCGAGATGGAACAAATCTTCGAGTGTAGGAATATGCCGAGGTAAATCTTCCCGAAGGTATTGAGAGATCGGCCTTTTCACAAAGCGTCCTTGAACCACGCCATCGTGGTCGAGTACGGGCACACCATCTTTGGTGATCCAAACATCTGACTCAAGGCCTGTGGCACCCAACCGCAGCCCAAGTTGAAATGCATCAAGGGTGTTTTCTCTGGCATAAGCCCTCGCCCCACGATGCGCAAAGGCGATATAGGTCAACTCGCGATAACTGGGGCTAATTTCCACCATATTGCCATGATAATGACAGGCAGTGCAGTTCTAGTTCATAGACTTTGAGTGTGTTCAATCTGTCTGGCAGCGAAATTGTCTTTCTGCTACTTATTGGCCTTGTCGTTTTAGGACCAGAGAAACTACCTGAAGCAATGCGCAAGTTTGGGCGGGTGTATACCGAAATCAAAAATGTGGCTTCGGGGGTGAAGAGTGACCTGCGCACGGGGTTCGATGACCCACTGCAGGAAATCAAGAATACTGCCGAAGAGGCAAAGAGGATCTTCTTAGGTAAAGACGAAGACCCAGCTCCTTCTACTGATGAACCTAAGTTCATTCCCTATGAAAAAGACGAGACACCCAATGGAGACCAAACACCATGAGGTTGTTCCGTAAGCCAGTCAGGGTTCGGTCTTCGTCCGATGAAATTACTATGACCCAACATTTGGGTGAACTGCGTTTCCGCATCATTCGATCACTGCTTGCTGTCGTTATTGGTGCGCTAGTTATTCTCAGCTTCTACGACCCAGTATTGCGTTTCCTCACAGAGCCTTACCGAGATCTCTGCGCTTCTCGACCCGATTTCAACTGTGACGGAACGCTGTATGGCTTGGGACCGCTCGATGGCATTTCTGCCCGGATGCGCATCGCCTCATATGGCGGCTTGGTTGTTGCTCTACCGGTCATTCTTTGGCAAATATGGAGATTCACCGCACCTGCGTTGCACCAGCGAGAAAAACGTTATGCAACTGGTTTCATCATTTCCAGCGTGAGCCTCTTTGCTCTTGGCGGCTACATCGCTTATTGGACCCTCGACAAAGCTCTTGAATTTCTCATCAGTTGGTCGGGAGCCGATGTTTCTCAGTCGTATCAAATTACAAAATATGTGAGCCTGGTTACTCTGATGGTTCTTGCCTTCGGTGTCGGTTTCCTCTTTCCAGTTCTTCTTGTGTTCATGCAACTCGTCAATGTCATCACTCCCGGTTTGCTTCTCAAACAATGGCGATGGGCTGTGATGGCTATATTCCTCACGGCAGCAGTCATCACTCCGTCAGGCGACCCCATCAGCATGATGGCACTCGCAGTTCCTATGACAATTCTTTATGCCATCTCAGTTGGCATCGGCTATTTCATTCAATGGCGTCGAAAAAAAGCTAGCAATGTCTAGTTCCACATTTCAACCAGACCTATTCCAGCAAAAAGCTATTCAAGCGCTCAACGAAGGGGCTTCCGTCTTGGTGGCTGCCCCAACTGGCTCGGGGAAAACCTTCATAGCAGAACATGCAATTTCTGAAGCTTTGAACAGGGGAATGAAGTCTTTCTATACCGCTCCCATTAAGGCTTTATCGAATCAAAAATTTCACGACTTCCAAGAGCTCTACGGCGCGGAAAATGTAGGCCTCCTCACCGGAGACACCAGCATTAATTCCGACGCAAAGATTTTGGTGATGACAACTGAAGTTCTGCGCAACATGATCTATGCATCATCACGGTCGCTTGAGAACCTTTCAGTTGTCATACTCGATGAAGTCCACTTCCTTCAAGATCAATATCGAGGTCCTGTTTGGGAAGAAGTCATCATCCATCTTCCTCTCGAAGTGACCCTTGTTTGCTTATCGGCAACAGTGTCGAATGCCGTTGAAGTGAGCGAGTGGCTCACCACTGTGCGCGGAGACACAAGAGCAATTATTGAAACAAAGCGTCCCGTCAGCCTTGAGCATCACCACATGGCGTTCGATAAAGCCACCGGCGATACGGTGATGTACTCGACGCTTCTTGATAACAAAATGAATCCGCGAGCGAAGAAGGCATTTACTGAACAAGGCAAAGCCAACAATTCATCGCGAAATAGCCATCAACACAAAAAGGGGCGACAAACGTCTGAGAGCCGTTTCGGACCTCCGAACCGCAACGAAGTCGTGGAGGAGTTGGCACACGCCAACATGCTTCCGGCAATCTTTTTTATCTTCAGTCGAAATCAGTGTGACGATGCCGCCCGCGGAGTACGCCGCAGTTCCTTGTCGTTCGCTACGAAAAACGAAGCCGATCAGATTCGCAAAATTGCACAAAATCGAGCCCAGTCACTTTCCTCTGATGAGAAAAACGCGCTCGATTTTGAAGGATTCTTGTCGCTCATCTCTACTGGCGTAGCAGCACACCACGCTGGCATGGTTCCCATCTTCAAAGAGATTGTGGAAGAAGCGTTCACGTTGGGCCTCCTAAAAGTTGTGTTTGCTACAGAAACTCTCGCAGTTGGTCTCAACATGCCTGCGCGAACAGTTGTCATTGACAAACTCACTCGGTTCACCGGCGAAAACCATGTTCCATTGAAGCCATCAGATTTCACCCAACTCACCGGCCGTGCTGGCCGAAGAGGAATTGATGATGTTGGGCACGCCGTCACTCTGTGGAGCCCCTTCGTTAGTTTTGACGAAGTTTGCCGGTTCGCGTTGAATAAAAGTTTCAATCTCACCTCAGCTTTTCGTCCCACCTACAACATGACGGTCAACTTGGTGAATAGTCATTCAGAAGGTGAAGTTCGTCATCTTCTCAATCTTTCCTTTGCCCAGTACCAAGCAAATTCTGGCGTAGTAACGATGCAGGCTTCGATCGAGAAGAAGAGAGAGCAACAGCGTGTTGAGGAAGAGAAAGCGCAATCTCAATACGGAGATATCTGGACCTATCGACGCGTACATGGCCTGCAGCGTCAAAAAGGGGAGTCAAAACCGACGAACGACTCCATTCAATTGTGGAACACCTTTCGTCCAGGCGACATCATCGCACTGAAAACAGATGAATTCATCAATGCACGTAATAGCCCTTATCAGAAGTTCATGGTTCTAGCGACCTCAAACAGGCGACGGGGAATCAAAATTACTGCCGCCGATGCAGCGCAGTCTGTGCGTGGGATTCTCTATGAAGATCTCATTGGGGAACCCATCTTTATCAAACACGTCGATCTCGACGCCGACTTTTCGCAATGGAACCCAGGAGCTTTACGTGAGGTTGCTCGACTCATCAATGAATGCAATTGGATCTATTCAAAAAGCGACAACAACGACAACAGCAAGGCAAACGATGAGAATGCACTTGACTACGAAGATGTAGCGAATGATCCGCTGCTCTCTATTTTGATGAAACATGCCGATGCAGCCGACAGAATCCGTAACGACATCGAACGACTAGAGCAGTATCTTAAAAACGAAAAACAGTCTGTTGGGGCTACTTTCGATCGCGTCTTGGAATTGTTGCGGAAAATGGGATACATCGATGCCTGGAAATTGACACCAAAGGGTTCAGTTCTCGCCGGCGTGTTTCACGAGAGTGACATTCTCATCGCGGAAGCAATTTCACAAGGTCTATTCGACGGGTTAAAGCCCACCGACCTCGCAGCTGCTGTGTCGTGTGTGGTTTACGAGCGTCGCAATAGCGACCAAGATGATCTTCCGTACCCGTCGACCAAATGTCGCGAAGTCGCAGAGCGTGTTGAAGATCTGAGCATGGAGGTCCAAGATCTCCAAACTGCTCATGGCTTGCCGGTGCACCGTTTTCCCGATCCGAACTTTGCGCAATGTGCGGCCCTATGGGCATCGGGAAAGAGTCTGACCAGCGTGCTCGATACCGTGCCCGAAATGAGCCCCGGAGACTTCGTGCGCACCATTCGGCAAATTGTTGACTTGTTACGACAAATCGAGCGGATTGGTCTCGACCAAACACTGCGAGAATCGGCGCGCATCGCCGGAGAAGCAATGTTTAGAGGGATCGTTGTAGGTAACGAGGCGCTCTAATGGTCATAGCGAAAGGAGAAGAGTGGGGAGAGCGCGTTCGCAAGAGTGATGTTGTCTATACGCGCAACGACCACGACGTGCTCACCCTTTCAGCATCACCTATCAAGGGAGATATCGCTCGCACTCTTGGTAATGGCAAGCAAAAACCTCTCGATGCAGAGAAATTGAAAACTGGCGGGGCATGGCACCAACTACCTTTCGACGTTATTGAAGCCGACGTGAATGGTGCTTCTCTTCAAGCTGCAGCACATATCAGAGTGGGGCACTTCCTGTGGGGGGAATGTCATCTTTTGTGCAATGTTGCCATGTTCCGTGGCAGACGTGTTTTTCAGAAGTCTCATCCAAATGATGGAAAAATCGAAGTGCTGACGATTGAGCGCGATATGAAGCTGAGGCAACGTTTATTAGCAATCATGAGAGTTCGCAAAGGAAGCCATCTCCCTCATCCACATCTCAAGATTTGGCAAACCACTACAGAAGTCATCCACTTCCAGCGAGCTCTGCCGATCTTTATTGATGGCGTAAAGGTCACAACGTCTGACAAATTGAGAATATCTGTCATTCCTGACGCCATTAACATCTACATACCCAGCGATCATAAGTAGATCCTTTGAGGAGAATCCGATGAACATTTCAGAAATCGCAGAGCTCAAAGGTGAAATCACACTACGTGTTGAGCAATTGACAAAAGAACTCTTAGAAATCAGCCACGATATTCATTCACATCCCGAAACAAACTATGAAGAAGTTCACGCGCATCGCTTATTAACAGATGCGCTCAGTACTCAATTCTCGAATGTTCAACGAGGTGCGTACGGAGTAGAAACTGCATTTGCTGCTCAGGCAAGTGGCGTTGCTTCGCCAAGTGCGCGCCGTGTTGCGATCTTGTGCGAGTACGACGCTCTGCCTGAAATTGGGCACGCTTGCGGGCACAACGTCATCGCTGCTGCCGGGTTAGGGGCAGCGCTCGCGTTACAGCCCTTCATGAAGTCTCTACCTGGAGAGCTCCTTGTCTTTGGCACGCCGGCCGAAGAGGGTGGTGGAGGAAAGATCGCCATGGCTCGCCAAGGAGCTTTTGACAATGTTGATGCCGCGATGATGATTCACCCGGCAGATTTCGACCTCACCAGCATCAAAGCCATCGCCATTCAAGAATGCTGCGCGTCGTTCCATGGCGCTGCCGCCCATGCCGCCGCTGCGCCTCATCTTGGTAAAAATGCTCTCGACGCTGCGGTGCAGGCCTACAGCTCAATTGGTGCTTTACGACAGCACATCAAGCCGTCTGAGCGCATTCACGGTATTTTCACCCACGGGGGCGACAAGCCCAACATCGTTCCGCATTTCGCATCACAACAGTGGTATGTCCGGTCTGACTCCCTCGAATCTTTGCAGCCTTTAAAGGAGCGCGTGCAGGCCTGCTTTCATGGCGCCGCAATGAGTACAGGCTGCACGGTCGATGTGGAATGGGAAGACCATGCCTATGCCGATATGCGTGACTCAGAGTCTCTCTTGAACCTGTATCTGCAGAACGCTGAAATCGTGGGACGCTCACCACAACGTCCAAACAGCGATTCCGTCGTTGTCGGCTCCACCGATATGGGAAATGTCAGTTATCTGGCCCCTTCCATTCATCCAATGATTCAAGTCGCACCGCACGGCGTACCTATCCACACCCCGCGATTCGCCGAATACGCCGGCGCCGAAGAAGGCGACCGAGCGGTCATTGATGGAGCCAAGATTTTGGCTCTTACCGCACTCGATGCCCTCATCGACGATCTTGCCGGCGCCCAAACTGCTGAGGAATTTGCTCGCATCGGCCCACGACCCGTCGGACTTATTTAGTTGATGATCCCTCAACCTGACTCCTGCGACTTCTAACATTGACCGTCGTGACGGTCTATGTGCCCGAGGAGTTTTCTCCCGCTGAATCTGACATCTTGAAACGGTATTTTACCAATCTCGATTCGCCCGTATTTGCTCTCGTCAATCTTCCAGAGGTAGTGAAGGGTGCACTTTTTGCCCGTTACAGTCGCAGCGCAAAAAGCCTTCGTCGGTTGTTCCTCGACGAGTTCGTCAATGAACTCGATGTACAAGGTGATGCCACACTCGATGCAACCATTGGCATAGAGCGGGCAGAAGACCTCTACGAAAAAGTCTTCGTAGAATATGGGGACGACTCAGTTGCTCAGTTAGGCGGAGTGCACCTCGCTTGTGAACAGGCGTCAAACCTGTTGACCAAAATTCTTGAGTGGGGTCGCTTAATGAGCTACCTCGAACAAAGCACCCGTTATATCTCTTATGACAATCGCCTCGGTGGCAGGTACCGCTTCTATCGCGACCCCGACGTGTTGTCTGGTCGTTTCGGTACGCGATATGTAGGCGATATGGACCGCATGTTCGATTCCTATAGCGGTCTCGTCGATTCACTCACCACGCACGTGCGCAAGGTCGTTCCTCAAGGTCCAAAAGATTCAGATTTCATCTATCGGCAGGCAACTCGAGCTAAAGCCCTCGACGCGGTGCGTGGTGTTTTGCCCGCTTCAGCGTTGTCAAATGTGGGCATCTACGGAAGCGGTCAGGCCTACGAAGCGCTGCTTCTTCGCATGCGAGCAAACCCATTGCCAGAAGCTCGCCTTTATGCCGATCTCATGTTGACTGAGTTACGCAAGGTGGTACCAAGTTTTCTGCGCCGGGTAGACCAACCAGACCGCGGCGGTCGCTGGTCGCAGTATCTGTCTGAAACAGCAACAGATACTCAACAACTTGTTCATGAGCTCTTTGGTCAAGAAGAAGCAGCACCAGAGGAATCGGTGGTGTTAACCGACTTCGACCCAGAAGGTGAAGACAAACTTTTAGCGGCCATTTGCTACAGCCATTTAACAATGAGTGAATCACAGATCTATCACAAGGTTCAGAAAATGAGCCACGACGAAAAGGTACGACTCATTCGCGCCTATGTAGGCGACCGCACCAACAGGCGCCATCGCCCAGGTCGTGCTTTTGAACGAACCGACTATCGCTTTGATGTGCTGTCTGACTACGGAGCATTCCGCGATATGCAGCGCCACAGAATGCTCACTATTGAGTGGCAGCCGCTCACACCAAACCATGGTTATGTGCGTCCAGACATTGTTGATGACGCAGGGCAAACTTCCGCATTTGACGACGTGATGGAACGCTCAGCAGAACTCTACGATGCTCTACTTCCCGAGTATCCCGCGCAGGCGCCCTATGCGGTTTCTATGGCCTACCGCATTCGCTATGTCATGCAGTTCAATGCGCGAGAAGCAATGCACATGCTTGAATTGCGCTCGAGCCCGCAGGGGCACCCCGCATATCGCAAAGTTGCACTCGACATGCACGGCCTCATTCGCGATCAGGCCGGCCATAAGGCCGTTGCCGAAGCGATGATCCATATGACGACAGATGTACCTGAATTGGAGCGTCTGGAATCTGAGCGACGTGCAGAGGCAAAGCGCAACGGCTGACCGTCGCTACAAATGATCAAAAAACCCACAAAATGATAAAAATTTTGTGAGATTTCCACAGGATTTGCACGGAAGTACCGCCTAGCACCTATGGTACGCGCTGAAGGCGAACAGATTGTCTACAGTTCGCTCGCCCCCAAAGCAATAACGAAAGGTTTCGGTTTATGGCAAGCAGCAAAAAGAAGCCAGCTAAACAAATAGATATCGATCCAGAAGACGAAGTAATTGAAATTGAAGAAGGCGATGAAGTAGACGACATCGCACTTGTTGACGACCTTGACCCCGATCTCGACCCAGACGATCTTGCTGAAGAATTAGAAGATGACCCTCTGCTCGAGGATGACGATTTTGTTGCTACAGACGACGACGAAGCCGACGACACCGAAGCAATGACACCTGCATCTCGTCGCGCCGCTGCTGCTGGTGAAGACGAAGATGATGACGATCTCACTACTCCCGATGACGTCGAAGAAGACCTCGACAAAATTCTCAAAGACCGCCTCGTTGCAGCCGACGATGTTCCCATCGAAGACGACGATGAAGAAGGCGAAGTTGACGAACGCAACACCGACGGAGACCGTTTACAGCCTCGTCAAGCAGGTGAAGAGATGTGCTCGCAATGCTTCCTTCTCGTTCGTCGCAGTGCTCCTAACTGCCCAGTAGGCGACGATGCTTGCCCTATTTTTGCTGTGAAGTAAGCGGCACATTCATGACACAACCTTCATTGAAAGATCTCACGACACGCGTAGATCAACATCTCAGAAATGCTCGCTTCATCGGAAAACTTTCTGTCGACATGGCGCAAAAGAAACTTCAAGAGTTTTGTGCCACTTCTCATGACTCGTCGTCAAAGGATGTTGAAGCCCCAGTAGTGGTTGCGGCAACAGCAACCGAAGCGCCAATAGAAAACTACGACGCTTTGACCGCTAAGGAAATTGTCGCTTCACTTGCTGGGTTGTCCTCGGCGCAGTTAGTTTCTGTTTTCAATTACGAGAATGCTCGACGCCAGCGCAGAACCATCTTGAAAGCGGCCAGTTCCGGCAATGAGTAGGGAAGTAGCGCTAGCTACTCACCTCGTGGGTCCGCTGCGCTTCAGCGTAAGTGAAGTCGCCGAGACCGATGAACAACTCACCAAGGCACGACGCAAGGCAAAGGCAGCGCTCAGTGCCCAACGTGGAATAAACACCCAGAACTTCCTTACGTCGTTGATTTGTGATGCGTCGGGGAGCAAGCCTTTTGCGCTGGTGAGCGAAGTTGACGGTATTACTGTCGGGTTTGTACTCGGATGCGTTGTTGGCAGCCGCTGCATCATCACGGCTCTCTACGTTGAAGAGAAGTGCAGGTCTCTCGGCGTTGGCGCACATCTTCTCGCCTGCGCGCGAAACTTCGATGCAACCGCCAGAGAGACTCTTGTTTGCGTATTGCCCGGACAAAGAGAACTGAAGAATCTATGTGAGCAAGCAGGGCTGCCCGCTCAAGTTATTTTTGCAGGAACGCCTTAGCGCGCCTTCCAACTCGGGAGTCGCTTTTCAATAAAGGCATTCAAGCCTTCTTTGGTGTCTTCAGAAGCCATGATTGCACCAAACTCGGCATTTGTCATATTGATGAGGGTCTCATCGTCTTCATAAGCAGAGGCAAGCACTACCTTGCGACTTGCCCACACCGCGAGGGGAGCAGCAGCGCAAATACGCTCAGCGATCTCTAGCGCTTTTGGCATCACTTGATCTGGAGTTACAACATGGTTTACGAGACCGAGTTCGTACGCCCTCTGTGCAGCAAGTGGCTCACCAGTGAGAATGATTTCCAGAGCAGCACCACGACCAATGGCTCGCGGAAGTCGAAAGAGTCCGCCCGCTCCGGCAATGAGGTTGCGCTTCACTTCTGCAAGACCAAATGATGACCTGTTGCTTGCCACGACGAGGTCACAAGACAAAACAATTTCACAGCCACCAGCAGTTGCCAAACCATCGACAGCAACAATGATGGGTTTACGACGTTCGCGATACGCGATACCTGCGAAGCCTCCGCGCTTTGTGCTCAAGCCACCTGCATTTCCAGAGTTGATTGCTTTGAGGTCTGCACCAGCACAGAAAACTGGCTTCTCTTGGCCTGCAGTATTCGCGGTCACAATTCCGACCCAAATATCGTCGTCGGCCTCAATAGCATCGAGTGCAGCTTCAACTCCGCTGGCGACGTCGCCATTGACGGCATTGCGAGCTTCGGGACGATTCAGCGTGATGATGCCAATGCGGCCACGCTTTTCAAAAAGGACGATGTCTGACATAGAGACATCTTAGGACCCACAGCTAAGTGAGGAGAATTTAAGCCTCTTTTGGCTGTGCAGGTGCTTGAACTGGTTTTTTCTTGTCTACAGGCCGTGTAGGGCGCAATGGACGCGGCATAGCAGTTCCGGGGGTCACCACAATGCTGAAGAGAGCTGCGATCTGGGGAATAGATGGCGCCAAGCGAGTAATAGTGGTTGCCAACTCTGTGGTCACTGCATTCGGCGGAGCAGGAGCGACGAGTTGTGACCTCACAGGGCTAAAGGCAGCAGCCTCAAGCACAGCAATCCAACGATCGCTCGGTGCATCGGCTTCAAGATTCTGCGAAGCAGCAGCAGCGAGGCGTGAACCGAGCTCGGAAGGGAACGGTGCGCCAGCCTTAGGAGGCTGTGATGACAACTTCAAGGCACGCACAATACGACCAACCTTGATTGCTGCATCGATATCGGACAGCCATTCTTTTTGATCTTTTTCTTGACGTGCAACGAGTCCTTCACGAAGGGTCTTTGCAATAGCACGAGTTGTTTCATCACGGGCGATTGCTGGGTCGTCACCAGAGGTAACAACAGAACGCAAATCGCGCAGGTCGAGAGTGTCGAGATCGGCAACAGCAGCGTCGGCACGGTCGAGCCATTCAGCGACGCGCAATTTTGGAAGAAGGTTTTCAGCCATGGTGATGAGACCATCGGCAGGAATGAGTTCTTTTCCTTCTTGCTTGAGCAGTTTGTTTTGGTCTGCAATTGCCGTACGCACTGCAGGAATACCACCAGACAACACGCGCTCTGCAATTGCGCTTTGTGCTTCTGGAAGGTTTGCCAAGATGGTGTTGCGATGCGCGCGACCAGGCTTCAATCGTTTTGCACGTGGACGCTGCGGCAGGTCGGGTGGGGGAGTAAAGGAAGGACGGCGACGAGTTTCTTGTCCTTCACGGCGAGGCTCGCGTGCTTTACCTTCTTCTTTTGCACCATCTTCACGGCGCGGACGTCGCGCACCCTTGTCGCCAGGTTTTCCGTCGCCAGGCTTGTCGCCACGACGAGCATTGCGCTTGTCTCCAGAAAATGAACGCTCGGAACGTGGAGCCTTGGTTTCCATGACTGCTTGAAATGGTTTGTCTGAAGGAAGGATTTCAATGCGTTCCAATTTTTCAACGCGTTGTTTACCAGCAACAACACCCAAAATAGTGATGCCATCGATAGCAAACTCGGCATCGGCTTTTACTACGTCTCCGACTTTGTGAGATGAAGACAGAATGGATCCGTCGAGTACACCTTTAGGATTCTTGGCTCCAGCTGCTCGCCAGGTCCACGAACCGTCGGGGCTGTTACTGGTGAGTTCAATTTCAATCCTGCGAGACATAGGCAAGCAACGCTAACGGCAAAATCGCGATATTTCGCTGATCGAGCGACATTGTCAGCCGCGTGTCTTTCACCGTTAGTAACATGTCAATGTGCCTATTTACGCTTTAGGAACCCAGGTTCCCGACATTGACCCCACTGCCTACGTACATCCCGATGCAGTTGTCATTGGGAGTGTCACCATCGGACCAGAGTCCACCATCTGGGCCGGAGCAGTTCTTCGCGGAGACGACGGCAAAATCGTGATAGGGGCGCGTACCAGCATCCAAGATGGAACGGTCATCCACACCACTCCGATGTATCCAACAACGGTCGGAGACGACTGCGTGATTGGCCACATTGTGCACTTAGAGGGTTGCACCATCGAAAGCAATTCTCAGGTCTCGTCGGGTTCAATTGTGTTGCACCAAGTGGTGGTGCGCTCTGGTGCAATTGTTGCAGCCAATGCCGTTGTGCTCAATGGTATGGAAGTGCCCAGTGGCGCACTTGCCGTCGGTGCTCCTGCAACCATCAAACTCGATCGCGCTCGATCTGGCGACATTGCAATGGGTGTTGCGGCTTACGTGGCAAAGGGTCGTCGATTCCGCAAAGAACTACGCCGCATCGATGAATGATTCGTCGCAACGCATTTCTGAAAATATCCTTCTAGAGGTTTTAGTCGATCAAGAGTTTGTGGAAATTGTGAGCGATGCTCTGTGGGCATGCGGCGCACAAGCTGTTGAAGTCATCGACGAGAGCGCACACAGCATTGTTCGCACCCACCTCGGGCCCGAGCCCTTGAAGCAGTGGGAAAGCCATGTTGAACATTTCGGCAACGAAGAAAACAGACTGCAGCAATGGCCAGTGCGCTTGTTTTCACAAAACAGCGACGTAGCCAATACGTGGCGTCAATTTGCAAAAGTAACTCTCGTTGAATCTGTTGCCCTTGTTCCGCATTGGAAGAGGGAAGAGTTCAATGAATCCGACTCATTGGCTCTTCCCATCTTCATCGAGCCTTACGGTTCTTTTGGCATAGGAGATCACCCCACGACGCGGGCAACACTTTCTCTAGCGTTACAGAATCTGAATGAAGCGAATGTCGCACCGCATATTCTCGACATCGGTTGTGGTTCTGGTGTACTCAGTATTGCGTTACTCAAAAAACACAGTGGCCAAGCACACGGCATAGATCTTGCAGCAACTGCAATAGAAGCAAGTGTTTTCAATGCGAATTTAAATGGCGTGGAAGACTCATTCACTTGTCAACAAGGTGGCCTTGAATGTATTTCCGGCACGTTCACACACGTGTTGGCCAACATTTTGGCTCCGGTGTTGCTTGACGGCGCAGTTGCAATCTGCGGCGCGGTGCAAAAAGACGGTTATCTCTTCTTAAGCGGTTTCACTGAATCGAGAGAACACGACATCATTGCGTGTTACGAAGAGCTTGGATTTCGCTTCCTCAACAAACAAGAAATTGATGGCTGGCTTGCGCTCAGCCTGCAGCGCGTGAGCGAACACCAATTGGTGCAATGAGGTGAAAACCAGCGGCGTGACGCTCTTCTTCAGATTCGCCACCCCAGAAACCGTATTCGTGATTCTCGCGCGCAAAAGTGCGACAGGTATCGAGAACACTGCACGACATGCACACTTCACGAGCCATTGATTCGCGGCGCAAACGTGATTGCGGTCGTTCAGCTGCCGGAGGAAAGAACACCGTGGTGAGCCCACGACATGCACCTTCGTTCATCCATTTTTCTACGGCGAAATCCCGCCGCGAATATGATTCCACTGCTGCCATCACACACCCCCCGATGTTGTGCCAAACTCCACACGCGAAGTGTACCTACATCTAACTCAACAGTCAATTAAGTCGGTGTGCGTCAAGTTACTACGCGGTAAACAGCCTCGGCGAAAGCATCCACGTCACTGAGTTCGGTATCCCACGATGTCATCCAGCGCACGCGGTGTCGTGCAGGTTCCCAGTCCCAGAAAAATGACACCTCTCTCAGCTGTTCTGCATGTGCAGGCAAGATGGTGGGGTAGAGGCTGTTCACAGCTGGTGCATCGGGCAGTTCGAGTGTTGGAATGGAATGCACCGCGTTGAAAAGGGAAGCGGCCGCTCCATTTGCCGCTGCTCCGAGTTGCACCCACAAATCGTTGTTGAGAACTGCTGCGAACTGAGCAGAAACAAAACGCATTTTGGATGGCAACTGTGTTGTTTGCTTGCGTGCGTATGGGGCATACCTCAATGCACGCTGAGCAGTCTCTAAAGAAAAGTCTTTGTACGTCTGCGGGCGACGAGCGCCTTGCGGAAAATAGAGAACAGCTTCGCCATACATCAAACCATTCTTTGTTCCGCCAAAGGTGAGCACATCAACTCCAGCATCCACGGTAAATTCACGCACCGATGAGATACCGCCCAAAGCCGCAGTTGCATTTGCGATACGTGCGCCATCCATGTGCACGAGGAGGCCATGTTCATGAGCACAGATGCATAACTGCTCGATTTCAGCAGCGGTATAAAGGGTTCCGAGCTCAGTTGGTTGAGTGAGAGAAACAACACGAGGCTGTGCGTGATGCATAACGCCGAGGTCGCCTGCAACTCGTTCAATGTCTTGTGGAGTCACCTTTGCATCAATACTCGGAACTGCAAGCAATTTAATTCCCGCACGTTCGGGAGCACCCGTTTCATCGATGTGCAAATGAGACCACTGGCTGCAGAGCACCGCGTCTCCTGGCCCACACAAACTAGAGAGCGCAAAAACATTGCCGCCGGTACCACCAAAGACAAAGAAGGCTTTTGTTCCCACACCAAAAATTCTCTCGAAATGTGCCTCAGCCTCAGCGGTGAAATGATCGCCACCATATGCAATGGCATGACCAAGATTCGCGAGCTGCAAGTTCTCCATCACTACTGGGTGCACACCAGCAAAATTGTCGGAAGCAAAACTGCGCGAGGTGGTTGATTGAGATGACATCTCCATCAGTCTCGCAAATAATTCAGCGAATATGCCATAATTTCGTCATGACGAAATTACCCGTTGAACAGGAGTGGCAGAGGAAACAGACGCCCGATGGACCACGATGCAGGTGGTGTCGCCGGGTCCTGCAAGAACGTTCCGGGCCTGGTCGACCACGTGCGTATTGCAGCCAGCCATGTCGTCAATGGGACTGGGTTGCACGACAAAGGGCCCGCGAGGTTCAACTCAGCGATGAGCAGCTCGTGATGGCGCGTGAAGAGCTGAACGACATTCATGATGCTCTATACGTACTGTCATGCGCCGTTGACGACGTACAACGAGATTTGGCCGATATCGAGAAGCCAAGCAACAAGGAGCTGCGAGACATGCTCCAGTGGATTTTGGAATGTGCCGAACCTATTGGGTCTCTGCGTCTGCGCCCATAATAAGCGTTATGTAAAATTAACGTTATGGCAAACGGTGAGGGTCCTGAGCCCTACTAACCTGCGGACATGAGCAACCCCGCCGAGGCGCCCTTCAGTGCAGCCGCACAGGCCATTTTGAATGACCTCGAACAGCACCGTGAGAAAGATATTCGTTGGCGCGACGGCAAGGCTTTTAGTTTGACCTATTGCGCCTCAGACGATGCACGGAATCTTTCTGAAACGGCTTACCGCATGTTCTCCCATGAAAATGCGCTCAACGTAGCCGCATTTCCGAGCCTCAAAAAAATGCAACAGGAGGTTCTCGACTTCGTGATGCAACTTCTCGAGGCGCCGCCCACCGGAGCCGGATTTATGACCTCTGGAGGTACCGAGAGCCTCGTCTTAGTTGTGTACGGCGCCCTACAGCGCGCCATTGCGCTGAGAGGCACTGAGCGCCCTCAGAATCAACGCTTCAACGTGGTGTTGCCTTCCTCGGCGCACGCTGCGCTCGAGAAGGGATGCACCTACTTCAACGTTGAGGCCCGCCGCGTTCCAGTACGAGCCGATTGGCGCGCCGACGAGGAAGCAATGATTGCTGCGTGCGATGACAACACCATTCTCGTGGCGTGCTCTGCCCCACAATATCCGCAAGGCGTTGTCGACCCGTTGGAGCGCATTGGTGCAGAGACACTGCGTCGCGGTATTCCCTTTCACGTTGATGCATGCATGGGCGGAATGCTGCTCCCCTTTCTTGCGCCCTCCAATTTGCCATGGAACTTTTCGGTTCCTGGCGTGACATCAATGTCTGTTGATTTACACAAATACGGCTACACCGCCAAAGGCTCCGGAGTCATTGTCTATGCCAACAAGGAATTGCGTCAACATCAAACTTTTTTCACCGACAATTGGCTTGGCGGAATGTACGGCTCTTCAGGAATATTGGGCACCAAAAGCGGCGGACCCATCGCCTCATCTTGGGCAATGGTTCAGTACTTCGGAGTTGAGGGTTATCGCAACCTTGCACTCACTGCACGCAAAGTGGCTCTACAAATTGCACGACATATTGATGCGATTCCAGAGCTTCAGATGCGTGCCGAGCCCGATACGACGCTGCTCTGCATAGGAGCAAGAAATCCCGAATCTCTTTCTATTTTTGCAGTCGCTCGTGAACTACGAGGCAACGGCTGGTATGTCGATGAACAAACACCACCAGACTCCATGCACCTGACGGTCAATGTTGTTCATGAAAATCGAGTCGATGAATTCGTTGCCGACTTAGTGGCAGCGGTGAAAAAGGCAGTAAATGCCGAACCGAATAAAGACGGCGGCAGCGCTCCCCTTCCCTACGGATCTGTTTAGACAAAGCAACTATTTGAAACGAGGAACAAATGAAGTTTGGAATTTTCCTTCCACCAATGCACCGCACAGGTATTAATCCGACCCTGTTGTTGCATCGAGACCTTGAACTCGTGCAATGGCTCGACTCTCTCGGCTACGACGAGGCATGGATTGGCGAGCACCATTCAGCTGGTTCCGAGCTCATTGCTTCACCCGAGGTATTTATTGCCGCTGCAAGCCAAAGAACACAACACATCAAACTTGGCACAGGGGTCAATTCACTTCCCTACCATCACCCGTTCATCCTTGCCGATCGCATCGTGATGCTCGATCATCTCACTCGCGGGCGAATGATGTTTGGTGCAGGGCCTGGGCAACTCACCAGCGACGCAGCGATGCTCGGAATTCCAGCCGATCAGCAACGCCCTCGCATGGAAGAAGCATTCGATGTCATGATGCGTCTGTTTGCCGGAGAAACAGTAACGAAACACACCGACTGGTTTACATGCGAAGAAGCTGTGCTGCAAATGAAGCCGTACTCAAAATTTCCTGTGGCTGTTGCATCGTCACTTTCGCCTTCTGGTTCCAAACTTGCTGGGCGGTACGGAACTGGTCTCATATCGATTGCCGCTACCGAACCCGCTGCATTCCAAGTCCTCGACTACAACTATTCCGTTTGGCAAGATGAAGCATCTCGTCATGGGCACAGCGTGACGCGCGACCAGTGGCGTCTCATGGGCCCCATGCATATTGCAGAAACGGAAAAGCAAGCGCGCGAAAACTGCAAGTACGGCCTGCAATGGGTATTTGAGTATCTGTCTCACATCATTCCAATGGGCGACCCCAACGACCCACCTCCACCTAGTGACTTCGACGACTTTGTCGACTTCGCAAACGAGACGGGAAGAATGGTTATTGGCACACCTGAAATGGCTATCGCACAACTTGCTCGCCTCGAGGAAAAAACCGGTGGCTTCGGCACCTATCTCTTCCTCGGTGCCGACCTCGCCGATTGGGGTGCTACCAAGCGCAGTTACGAACTCTTTGCACAAAGTGTGATGCCACATTTCCAAGGTCAGTTACGTGCCCCGCAGCAGAGCTACGACAAAATTGTGAATGCAGGCTCTCGCTGGGTTGATGCAACTCTTGGGGCACAATTGAACGCAATTGCCGCTTACGAGCATGAAAGATCCGAGCGCATCAACTAGATTAAGTTCACAACTGAATCACACTCTCGCTGGGAGAGAACCCTTATCTGGTGGCAATAGAAGTCAGGTAAGAGTCGCCGAAGGAGCAACCGCCCCGGAACCTCTCAGGCCAAAGGACCGGCGAGAAACTCACACGCTGGAAAGAATGTGCTTGCACATCACCGACGGGGAAAGCGATTTACTCGCGAAGCTCTCAGGTTCCCAGACAGCGGGGGCTGTTCACCGTTTTTAACGACCCTCAAAGAACAGCACGCTGTTGAAACTGGAGCCCAATATGAAGTTGTCACCATCGCATTTTTCGCAAGATGTTTTTGCTCAGCGTCATATGTCGCATAGCGACGCAGACCTACAAACGATGCTCGACGCAGTAAGCAGCAACAGTCTCAGCGCACTATGCAGCGAAATTGTTCCGAGCAATATTGCACTCAATGCTCCCCTTGAATTACCTGAGGCGCTCTCAGAGCGCGATGCCACAGAAGCACTATTAGAGATGGCTAACAAAAATGTGGTGGGAAGAAGTGCCATTGGAATGGGCTATTTCGGAACCATTACCCCACCAGTCATCAAGCGCAATGTTTTGGAGAATCCCGCTTGGTACACGGCGTACACCCCATATCAACCCGAGATATCACAAGGTCGACTGGAAGCATTACTGAACTATCAAACAATGATTACTGAAATCTGTGGCTACGACATCGCAAATGCTTCGCTTCTCGATGAATCAACCGCAGCTGCTGAAGCCATGGCGATGGCACACCGCATTTCAACTTCTGAATCAAATCATTTCTATGTCCATGAAGATGTACTGCCGCAAACATTGGCCGTGCTCCAAACACGAGCCGAACCCATCGGAATTATTCTTGTCGTAGGAGATCTTGAGCGCTCAGAGTCTCAAGAGTATTTCGGCGGACTCATTTCTGTCCCTGGCGTAAGTGGTCAGGTTCTTCGCGACGACGAAGTTACAAAGTTTTCCGCAAACATGGCTGCACGTAATGCAGTAAGCATCGCTGCAGTTGATCTCCTCTATTCCTGCATTGCAACGCCGGTCGGACAACTCGGTATTGACGTTGCCATCGGCACCTCGCAACGCTTTGGAGTACCACTAGGAATGGGAGGACCTCATGCAGCTTTCATCGCAACGAAATCTGAATACTCTCGCTCACTTCCTGGTCGCCTCGTTGGTGTCAGCACCGACACAGAAGGTCGACCCGCACTACGACTAGCACTACAAACGCGCGAACAGCACATTCGACGAGAAAAAGCCACGTCAAATATCTGCACTGCCCAGGTGTTACTAGCAAATATTGCAGGTTTCTACGGTTCCTGGCACGGCCGCGAAGGTTTACAAAGCATTGCATTACGAGTGCACTCATATACGTCTGTTCTCAGAACTGCTCTTCTCAGCGCCGGACACACAGTTACCAACGTCACGTGGTTCGACACATTGAGTGTTATTCCTCGCAGCGGAGACGCCGCTGCACTCGTTTCCACTGTCGCAAAAGATGAGTGGTATTTGCGCCATACGTCATCTACCGAAGTGGGTGTCTCCATTGACGAAACAATGACCATTGAAGACCTCAACACCATTGCGGGGTTCTTTGGATGCGCTGGTGAAATCCAAAACTTGTGGGCGACCGAAGTGGAGTCTTGTTTCACTCATGTTCGCCAAGATGCGTTTCTCAATCACCGCGCATTTACCGACTATCGCACCGAGCACGAAATGCTGCGCTACCTACGTCATCTAGCTGACAAAGATCTTGCGCTCGATCGCACCATGATTCCACTTGGTTCATGCACAATGAAATTGAACGCCACCTCTCAGATGGAGCCCATCACATGGCCGCAATTTGCAAACATTCATCCGTTCTCCCCCACTAACACTCAGTTGGGATCGCGAGAACTCGTTGACCAACTTGAGCAGTGGCTCTGCAGAATTACCGGATATGACGCAATCAGTTTGCAACCCAATGCTGGCAGCCAAGGAGAATTTGCCGGATTGTTAGCCATACGTGCGTATCACCGTTCACGCAATGAAACACATAGAAATGTTTGCCTCATTCCATCAAGCGCCCACGGCACCAACGCCGCAAGTGCAGTGATGGCAGGACTGAAGGTTCACGTTGTGAGATGCGACGAGGATGGCAACGTAGACGTCGCCCACCTTGAAGAGTTATGCATGCAACACTCCACAGAACTCGCCGCGCTCATGATTACCTACCCATCCACACACGGCGTTTTTGAAACAGCCGTCACCGATATCTGTGCTCTCATTCATCAACACGGCGGCCAGGTGTACGTCGATGGAGCGAACCTCAATGCGCTTGTTGGGTTGGCACAGCCTGGCAAATTCGGAGCCGATGTAAGCCACCTCAATCTGCACAAAACCTTCTGCATTCCTCATGGCGGTGGAGGCCCAGGAGTTGGGCCAGTTGCCGTGAAATCCCATCTTGCAGCGTTCTTACCAGCCGTACACCAATACAACTCGCCAAACACGAAAGAGGATTCTCCGGTTGGTCCAGTTTCAGGCGCACCATTCGGATCCGCAGGCATCTTGCCCATCCCGTGGATGTATATCAGCACCATGGGCCCGCACCAATTGCGCTACGCGACACAACGAGCCATTTTGCATGCCAACTACATCGCAGTGAAATTAAGTCATGCATTTCCCGTTCTCTACACGGGAGCAAACAATCGCGTTGCTCATGAGTGCATTCTCGATCTCCGACCGCTTACAAAGTCAACAGGCGTCACCGTTGATGACGTTGCCAAGCGACTCATGGACTTAGGTTTTCATGCGCCTACCATCAGTTTTCCCGTTGCCGGAACCCTCATGGTCGAACCAACCGAGAGTGAATCTCTCAAAGAGATCGATCGATTCTGTGATGCCATGTTGCTCATCAGACAGGAAATTACAGACGTTGAAAATGGCCTCATCGGAATTGACGAATCACCCTTGCGATTCGCGCCCCACACCGTGGTTGACGTCGCAGGAGAATGGACGCGGAAGTACAGTCGTAGCACCGCTTTGTACCCCAGTGTCACTGGCCTCGCCCGTAGTTATTATCCCCCCGTTTCGCGAATTGACGCTGCATCGGGAGACCGCAACCTGGTCTGCAGTTGTGCTCCGTTAGAACAATACGCTGACGCTCACTATCAGTCGTCTTAACGAAAGGCCGATGAATGGAAAACGAAGATCTAGCGGCACTACTTGGTTCCGCACAACAAGTGCTTCAACTTCTCGTGACCACCATGGAAGGCGCTGCAGAGGCTATGCAGAACATCAACAGCGCCGCGGTTCGTATCAACTCGTTACTCGACGAAATAGAAGAACCCCTCCGTACTGTTCTGCCGTTTCTTGCTCAAGCCGCACAACAGTTTCGTCCGAACAGTTAACGAGCTTTTTTGTAGAACGGATACGGCACCACTTGTCCTGGTAGCTCTGTTCCGCGAACATCGATGATCACTTCGTCGCCCAACTCTATTGAAGGCTCCACGAAGCCAAGCGCAATGCCATGTTCAAGCATCGGCGAGAAGTTCCCGCTCGTGACCGAACCAATGACCGCTCCATTTTTCACAACGGAACTGCCCTCCCGCGGTGGACGGCGACCTTCGGTAGAAAGTCCGACGAGCTTCTTCGTTACTCCCGCTGCTTTTTCGCGCAAGACAGCTTCTTTTCCTTGAAAATTGTCTTTGTTCAATCCGAGGACCCATCCGAGATTGGCTTGCAAAGAAGTAATTCCCTCACCTAGTTCATGACCATGCAATGGGAGCCCGGCTTCTAACCGAAGAGTGTCGCGTGCTCCGAGGCCTGCAGGAAGTGCTCCGCCATCGATGAGTAATTGCCATAGTTCTGCAGCACCAGAGACTGGGACCGCTACTTCCAGTCCATCTTCTCCGGTATAGCCAGTTCCTGCAACAACGCAGGTGCTCCCCAAGATCTCGATGGTCTGCACTTGGTTGCGCGCGACTTCGCTTGCCGCTTGTGAGACATTGCTCATTGCCTGACGAGCGTGAGGACCCTGCACAGCAATAACACAACGAGTCTGCGTGGTGTCGATGCCACCTAGGTATTGCACCACACGTTGTGTGTTTGAAGCGTTGGGCATGACATCAAATACATTCTCCGCAACCCACAACACAATGATGTCGTCTAGAACGTCGGCGGTATCGGGATCCAACAGGTGCGTATATTGAGTTTTACCTGGTGCAATTTTTCGCAGATCGTTCGATAAAACTTCCTGCAAAGCAGCAAATGCTTGCGGGCCTTCTACGCGAACAGTACCCAAGTGTGATACATCGAATACGACTGCCGAGTTGCGACATGCGAGATGTTCTGCGATGGTTCCTGTTGGGTACGAAATGGGCATTTCCCATCCCCCAAATTCAACCAATTTTGCTCCGAGGCTACGATGCGCAGCATGCAGTGCAGTGGTGCGCATGTATTGAAGGCTTCTAGAGTCCAACTACGCGAGCCGAGGCAGGGCTCACAACATCATCAATCACTTGCCAACCCATCGACTTAATTTCTGCATCGATGGAATCTTTCACACCTGATAATGGAAGAACGTTGAGCACACCTTGCCCATTGCGCAAAACATCGATGAGATTCTCGCCGTCACAAAAGACAACCGATGATCCGCTGATGACCACATGCGCTGAAGCAACATCGGTATTCAAATTGTTCCGCATGTAACGGAAAACTTCACGAACTGATTCCAACTTGATACCGGCGTCTAACAGATTCTTAATGACCTTGAGTTCAAGAAGATCGCCGTACGAATATTCACGACGTGTTCCACTTCCGGTTGCTGCAGTAAGAGAAGGGATGACCAAATTGGTGCGTGCCCAGTAGTCGAGCTGGCGGTATGAGATGCCCACGATGTGAGCTGCCTTAGTACCGCTGAAGCCTGCCATAGGGGTCTAGCCTACGATCTCGCATCCCATGCAACAACAACTAGTCGAAGAAGTCTTCGGGGCTCACGTTTTCAATGAAATCCTTGAATTCATCAATGATTTCGTTTTCGTTATCTTGCTCTACCGCCACATCTTGGCCAATAATCTTGCCGACGAGCTCCAACAGATCATCAGAGACGAAGATCGGGCAATTTACTCGCAAAGCCAAGGCAACGGCATCAGAGGGCCGGGCTGAAACAGGCTCGACTTCCCTACGAGACACGAAATGAATTTCGGCGTAATAGGTTTCGTTCTTCACTTCGGTAATGACGACTTTTTCAATATCACTCCCAAAGTTTTCAATGATGGCGATACAGAGATCATGCGTTAAGGGCCGCGGAGGCTCAATGCCTTCCAAAGCTGCGTGAATTGCCGAGGCTTCTGGGCCACCAATATACAAAGTCATCACTCGATGAGGATCAACTTGCTCACGCAAGACAAGCACTGGTGCATTCGTGGGCATTTCTATGCGCACGCCCACAACATCAAGTTCTTGCATAAGAAGAGATTAACCGAGCTGTGGCGAGTCTGCCTAACGCGGATCTATAAATTGCTGTATTGCTTGACGCACCAACACTTGGCGAAGATTTCCAGCATTCGCCACAAGGGCGTCAAGGATCTCGAGCGATTGCTCGCGAGCGGCCGGATTTCGCTGACGCAGAAGCGGCATGAGACGCTGCTCAAACAGCGTTGCTTCTTTTTCAGCGGCAAGACGCCATGATTTCAAATGTCTAATTTCAATGCCAAGATCTAAAAACGCTTTTGCGATGGCGGCTACTTCCCTAGCAGTACCTTCATAAAAACTCTCGCCACCTACCGGCTTTGAAACTAAAAGCCCAAACTGCTCTAACGCATCAATGTCGCTCGCCAACAAACCAGACGACTCCATGAGTGACTCGCGAGAAACAGGACCAATCGCATCGCGTGTTGACGCGACAGCCGCTGGTTCCGCAACTCGCAAAGCAGGACGACGCGAGGTGGGGTGAGCCCTTTCACTTTGTGCAACTACTTCGGGGTCGACGATGACAAAATCACCTGTCTCATCGATGTCGCTGATTGGAGCTGAAGCATGAACGCCATTGTCAACTGCGGTGAGCACTCGTACGCGAGGAACTTCTTGACTGACGTCGGTCACGCTTGATTCACGCAGCGAACGAGGAAGCTGGCTCACTGGGTTAGTGGGGTCACGCGGAACCGCTCCTGACTCATCGAGCCGATCTCGTATGACTCGCAACGGTAGGTAGTTAGTTTCTTGCTCGCGCAAAATATATTTCAAACGATCTACTTCAGAGTCAGAGAACTTCCGGTATCCCGAAGCAGTTCGCTCTGGCTCAATGAGACCTTGACTCTCGAGAAAACGAATTTTCGAAATGGTGACATTAGGAAACTCTTCGAGGAGCAACCCAAGAACTTCGCCAATACTTTTATAGTTTCGCTCAGGCATTATCGACAGTCCTATCAAAAAACACGAGGCGGAATTTACCAATTTGTAGTTCGTCTCCATGTGACAGAACCACTTCGTCTACACGTTGCTGGTTGACATAAGTGCCATTGAGCGAACCCACATCACGCACCTTGTACAAACCTTCATGGAAAATAACCTGGGCATGGCGACGAGAGACCGTAATGTCATCAAGCGGGATATCGGACTGCGGATGGCGTCCAATATTGGTGGAACCAGCGACAAGCGCAAAGCGGTCTCCATATTGTTCACCGGTACGAGACACCAGTACGGCTCCGCCCACAGGAACCTCTGCTGTACGAAACACAATGTCGTCATGAGGAGAAGATGACTCTTGAAGAGCATCAACACGCGTCAGAGTGATTGTGCGATCGGAAGTACTGTCGAGCACTGCACCACACACCGAACAAAAAGCCGCTTTAGGCGGATTGCGGTGTGAACACCGGTTGCAGTACACATAGGCCATTACTAACCGCCAATGAGGTTTTGGTAGGCAGAGCTTGTTAACAGCTGTTCAAATTGAGCAGGGTCAGACAATTCAATTTCACAAATCCATCCGTCGCCGTACGGATCGGAGTTCAACAGTTCAGGATTCTGAGCAAGTGCTTCATTTACCTGAGAAACCTTCCCCGATAGCGGCGCATAAATATCGGAAACCGACTTCGTGCTCTCTACTTCAGAAAAACTTTGACCCAGCGCAACAACTGCTCCAACCGTTGGGATCTGAACGAACACAACGTCTCCTAAAGCATCTTGGGCGTAGTCGGTGATTCCGATGCGGATGCAATTCCCACTCAACTTGGCCCATTCATGGTCGGCGCTGTAGCGGAGGTCTTCAGGAATGTTCATGGTCATATGGTACTTCTCCTCGCTCTACCGGCACGGAGATGCTCCACTATGGCTGGCAGATACCGCCAGGCAGTGAGGTAGCTCAAAAAGAGTCCTGGAACAACGAGCAACCATCCGACAACGAGGAACAGATCTTCTATGGCAATACCGCTGTGGGCGAGCGTGAGGGCTGGCACGGCAAACATCAATATGAATGTTGCCCACTTGCCGAGATAGGTCACGGAGAAGCGCTCCATTCCAAAGGCAGTGGCCACCACCATCAAAAGACCGATTCCCGCCTCCCGGAACAAAATGAGCCCGGCAATCACCCAGGGTACGGCACCGTCAATACCGAGGGCCACGAGCCCCACAATGAACAACAGCCGGTCGACCGTTGGGTCCAATATGGCCCCAAGGGGAGATACCTGGTTGAAGCGGCGGGCAACGTAACCATCTATCCAGTCGGTCGCCCCGAGCGCCCCAAGAATGAGGGCAGCTGCGAGTCGAGAATCTTGCTCAAAGAGGGCCCAAAGGAAGATGGGGAGACATAACAAGCGCACCAATGAGATGAAGTTGGGAACGGTCAACACACTTTTCCGATTGAAGAGCTCTGACATACCCCCGACACTAGACCGCTATTGTTGCAAGATGACGGCAAACGAAAAAAACGCAAGTGGCGAACACGCAGGGCGAGTTGTAGTAATTACTGGTGGAGCATCGGGCCTCGGGGCGTGTTTTGCCAGATTGTTTGCGAGTCGTGGGGCGCACATCGTCATCGGAGACATCGCCGAAGAAGCCAGCAAGAAATTGTCTGAATCACTAGGTGGCATC
>ENA-OUVC01000447-OUVC01000447.1-marine-metagenome-genome-assembly--contig:-NODE-447-length-27462-cov-3.716451_pt1 | contig 27462 bp, 26 predicted proteins | sample MGYA00248622_ERZ508571 | MGnify/ENA primary metagenome ERZ508571 (study PRJEB26236, sample SAMN06267175) | marine metagenome | isolation source: Columbia River Estuary | place: USA:Columbia River Estuary... | reverse complement strand
AATCCGAAGAGATACCAGAGAACAAATGATGATGGCCGCCGAAGAATACGCGCGTACCAAAACCGTTATTATTCGAGGTGAAATGTTTAACGATAAATGGATCGCTGAAGATTCTAAAAGTTAAATGAATCAGAAGTCCTTTGGATTTATTCCGTGGCTTGTTTTCTTTTTTGTAGCCCTAGTTTCAATTCCTTTTTTTATTTGGTTTGATTTCCTTGGGATAGCAAAATTTGTAGGGATAGCTGTTACTGTTAGTTTAGTGATAGTACTGCGGATTTGGCTTTATCGCTTAGGTAAATTAGGTAAGCCCTCACGCGTTTCATTAAATGCAAACGACGTATACGAGTTGAACCGATTTATGCCCACATTGGTTGCTCTTCCTATAGCTGAACAACGTGCATTTCATCATCGAATCGGATTGATTATGTCTAGAGTAACCGTGAACCAATTGGCTGCTGTTAGTGAGGCTCAAATTTCTCCAAAATCATTAGCCATGCTTGGTGCTGCACTATTTATAATGAATGGGCTTGAAACTCAAAAGGACTTCACCTTTCTGCTTAGCGAGAACACTACCCTGCAGATAAATGACAATCAACTGTCTATTTCTTTAGAAGCTGCTATGGATGTATTGAGTTCCTTGAGCACCGAACAGATTCTTCTCGCTTTAGCGGCTTAGTGTTTTTTCCAATCACTTAATTTGGTGCTCAATCCGATGGAATTATTCATACCAGCCTTGGAATATACCATAAAGCCATAATCTAACCTGAATTTCCGGAAATTGAGCCCTACACCGAAGGATAAGCCAGCTAACCCTGGTGCTTGTTCCAATTTTAATTCTTGTCTCCGGTGGTAATCGAATCCGATGCGCAATTGAAATACACCCTTAGTTACTAATTCAGCTTGCACGGCGAGATGTCTTCCGAGTTGTTCAACAAAGCCCACACTGGGTGGTTGAATCGTGTCTCCCGTAAGGCCATCAATTTTTGGTAAAATAGAGGGGTCATAATATCCGATTTTCCATTGATTTAAGTGATGTCCAATGAACGTAAAACGGAATGGGGCGTGCTTGAGTTTAACGCTGACACTGCTTTGAATTTCTAGTGGAAGGGGATTGAATGCATCATCTAGTCCAGTATATCCTTTAAGTTGTACGCCAACATTTCGTGCAAGTAGTGTAGCATGAATTAATTCGTTTGGGTGGTGGTATTGTATGGCAAAACCACCGGCTAAGCCATAGGAGGAATAGGTTTCTAAATACGAACCAATGATGCCTGCATTAACACCTAAAGTAAATACAGGATTTAATTGGTACGCATAACTAGCGCCTGCTTGAAAGTCAAAGGCACTGAATGTATTCGTAGCATTCCCCGTAGCGTCATAGCCTTGAAATGACCCATAACTCACGTGACGAATATAGGGGACTAAAATTCCCTTTTTTACAGAAATCGCGGTGGATATTGTACCGAAAGTTATACCCGATGGCAGGATAGCTTGTTGAATCGAGTAATTTCCGAGCATAGATTCATTGGCTAAGGAGGGGTTGATTATTGCAAAATCTAATGTTTTGTCGGCGGTTGGGGAGGCGTATCCTCCCAAGCCTGCGGCACGCGCTCCAGTGGGTAAATTTAAAAATCCAAACACATAGTTTCCACCGAGTTGCGCATGCACATGGATTGATGCCAAACTAATCAGTAATAATAAGAGGGTATAGAATAACTTCATCGGCGCTTGTCAACGGCAAATTAACAGTAAAATTGTTTAATTTTAATGAAAAAAGTACATGGATTTTTTATCAAGCGCAGATCAAGTAATCTTAGTCGGGAATCATGCGAGATCTTTGGTTCCGTCATCCGCGTTCAAGGAACTTTATTCCTTAATCTATGAACCTGGTGGGGTAACCGAGGGATCAGGAGGTTTTTTATATGATTCTACGAAATCAATTCCAATTCCTTGCGAAAGTTATACGCCGGAGTCTTTAGCAAACGCGATCGATATTTCTATGGATTATACAGCGAAGCATATTTTGATTGGCGATCCCAGTGAATGGATTGTGTCAGCTGCAATAACGCAGCATATGCTTGCTAATTCCTTGGCTGCGGTATTCTTTATTTATCCTGTAGGAATGGCTGCATTAGATAGTCGAAAGGAGCTGGCGCAATTGATTTTACAACTCAAGTTGAATGAAGTGCCTACCTATTTATTAAGGGAACCAGCATTATTTTTTGAAGCAGTTGAACCGAATCCTTCATGGTTTGTAAAGCACGTTAAGGCCGGTGTAATTAACGGATCATCGATAGAATATCTATGTGGATTATCACAGGCTTCCGAAGCAAATACAGATGGTAGATAAAAAACATATCGACGTAATTTTCACCGAACTCTTGAATCGATATCAAGGGTTTTTCTTGCATCAAATTCGCTTGAAATTTGAAGGAGAAGAAGTGTATGATGTGTACCAAGAATTTTGCATTCACCTATATCAGATTTTATCGACCAAGTATTCTACAGAAATTGATTTGTTTAATACACGCTCTTGGTTAAAGGCCGTAGTCTCTAACTTTAGTATATCGATGCTTCGCAAAAAGAATAAAAAGCGCAAGGTGAATCTGGTTTCTGAGGAAAAAACAAGCATTGCTCGAGCGAATTATTCAGATGATTCATACAATACCGATCAGCCAAAAGGAGAGCCGGATTATTTTCACGCGATGTCCGACGTGCTCCTTCACTTAAATAAACGAGATGCCTTAATGCTCAAGCTTAAGTATTATTATGGTGTTCCTTCCGCGCGCATTGCCCGCATTTTGAATGTAGCCCACGTCGACGTCACCATTGGTCGGTTAAAACAACGAATACTTAAAAAATCTGGCGCTAAAGATTTAGAAGCCTTGTTGCGTGAATATCCTTGGTTGACGTAAGCTCTTGTTGGCTTAATACGCCATATGGCGTTCCTTCTTTTCTGCGAAAATATCAGCGATAGTCACTAAAATTCCAGTTTCTTCAACTCCTCCAAATTCAGGATTTACTGCGGTACCAAAGGTTTTCATGGTTGGCGATAAATTCATGTAAATATTTACTAAGGGTGGAATGAACTCACCTTTTTCTCGAATGTGCGCGTTGAGTACTTTAAATCCGTCTTTGAAATCTAATCCCTTCAATTGACTGTTCACATAGTCGCGATCATAGTCTTGCACCAAGGGGTGGAATGGTTTCATTAGGCCTTCGGTATCCGGAAAATACGTATGCATAAAATGTAGTAAGAAATCTCTGCTAGCGGTATCATAATTTGGATACATGGTTACTTTTCCGAAAAAGTACTTGATTTCTGGATGCTCACGAACCAATACACCAAGCCCATCCCAGATGTTGTCTAGCGCAAATAATCCTTTTCTTGGATTTACTGTAGGTTGAAAATTAGGTTGAACCCAACTTCGACCTAATTCTATGGTATAGGGTAGGTATTGACTAATAAAGGTATCGGTGAAATCAAAATAATGCGTGGTCGATAAATGGATATTTCCTTCTTTGTCGATAGCGCGATCACAAAAGGCAAAGCGATATCCGCCGATGATTTCTTCATCTTCTGGAGACCAAACAATAAGTTGCTCATAGGCATATTCACCAAGGTCATATTCATCTAGGTCGATAGATAGCCCGGTTCCGCCGCCTGAGGCTCTAAATGTAATTTCTCTTAAGCGCCCAATTTCTTGGATCACATGCGGGGCATTCGTATTATTTACGATGTAAATTTCATTATCACCCTTTCGTGTTGTTCGAACTAACCCATTTCGAGTGAGCTCTTCTTTGAGGATGGATTTAGGAATTGCTTCGATTATTGGTTCCATATTGGGTGGGTATGTTATAAAGTTGTTCTTTTATTTCTTGAGCAATGCGCTGTTCATCTTTGTTTTTTTCATCGTTAGAAAGAACCATGGAATCGCCCACAGTAAAAACGATTTTCTTGCCTCGTTGTTTATAGAGCTCGTCTGCAAGATATAACATTTCAAGGGTTGTTTTGATGCCTAGCCAGGTTCTTAGCCGATGCAATCCGTAGAAAAAACGAGATAATTTCCCTTCTATGTGAATTGGTATAATTGGATGCCCAGTTGTTTTGGCATAGGTAACAAAGGTCCGCTTCCATTCAAGGTCTTTAATTACCCCTTGTTGCTTCCTACTCACTAGACCAGCCGGAAAAATACAAATTGCTTTATCGGAGTTAAACATTGATGCAATCGTATCTCGCGTATCACTTCTATTTTTACCGTGTTTGTTTACGCCTACAAATAAATCCTTTAAGGGTACAATATTTAAGAGCAAATCGTTTACCAAGAATACGAGGTCAGGTCGGTGATTTTTCATTGCGGCTATGAATGCCACCCCATCCACACCGCCTAAGGGGTGATTAAGCACTATAATAACTGGTCCTTCCTTTGGTATCCGCTGGATGCCATTAAATACAGGCTTGATCTTTAAGTAATCTACAACGGCTTCACAGAATTCATAGTTTTTGAGATGACCATTTTTCTCCAAAAATGAATTGATTTCTTTTTGATGGATTATTCGTTCCAAATACGATATCGCAAAGCGGGGAAGTTTTTTAAGCAACCCTGGATTCTTATCACCGATCAATTTTCGAACATCGATATGGAGCTCATTCATGGTTCGCAAAACTAGTAATAATACCGAAGTTAGCTATTGAATTCTAAGCGCAAACCGTCAAACGCTGGATTTACTCCATTCGGTAATTTAGCGGAAATTTCATCATGCGTACCAAATAAATGGGATATATGGGTTAAATACGTTTGCTTTGGTTTAATGTCGTCAATGAATGCAAGTGCTTCTTCTAAGTTGAAATGTGAAATGTGATGGGATTCGTGCAAACAGTTGATAATTAAGGTTGGAATACCCCTCAATAACTTCCTTGACGACTCTGGAATAGTTTTCGCATCAGTAATATATGCCAAATCCCCAATTCGATAACCAAAGACACGCATCGAGTGATGCCAAACCGGAATTGGTGTGAAGGTAAAACCATCGATGATAAAGGGGTTTTCGTCAATCTCATGGACGGTAACTTTGGGGATACCCGGGTAATTACCTTTGAAAATATAGGAATAGCTTTGATGTAAGGCGGCGACCACTTCGTTGGGAGCATACAAAGGCATCTTTTGATCATTAATATAATTAAAGGCTCTTACATCATCAAGGCCAGCTATATGGTCTCTGTGCTCGTGTGTGTACAAAATCGCATTTAAGTGTTTTACCCCTTCTCGAAGCATTTGATACCTGAAATCAGGACCTGAATCTATGCAATAGGTAAATTCATTGATTTGAATCAAAACGCTACTTCTCAACCGCTTGTCTTTCTTATCGGGGGATTCGCAGACATGGCATGAACAAACCGGCATCGGTACACCTTGAGATGTCCCAGTACCTAGGAATGTTAGCTTACCTTTCACAACCGAACGAGTTTAAATCCTTCACCTTTCCGAAGGTACAGATTAATAATGGAGCGAATGTCACGGTTCTCATCTTTCAGTTCAATGAAACGTTTCCATTGTTCCGGTGGGGCACTGTTAAAATGAAATGGCGCATAACCGTGGCCTCGATACGTTCCCCGTTCAATCCAAATAATGCTTCGTTCCATTTTTGAACGTCCCTTATCGATGATGTAGAAGGTGTCTTCCTCGTAACTCATGGAACGGATCAATTTATTTACTTTTTCATTGTAGGTTTCAGCGGGTTCGTGACCAATGCATGCACCTTCGCATTGTTTAATCGTATATTGAAAACACGCGTCTTTGGTCGGATAAACCCCATTGATCTTTTGACATAAGCCAAATTGGTCACCCCGATTTTTTATAAATTCATGCGCCTCTTTCCTGGAATTGAAATAAGTTAGGGGGGCGGCACTTGATTTGCTTGTGAGGCCAACAGTTAAGCTTAAGTAACCCTGTTCATTGGGTTCATCATAGAGCCCGTAGGTGAAAATTGATTTCCTGAGTTGACGATTGAATTTAGGCTTGAGTGCTTTTATGAGTTCGCTTTCTAACAACATAGCAATTAACTCAGAACCTGTAGTATGGTGTTCAATGCGCGCAATTTCTTGCATCATAATACTACCTTTGTTTGTTGCATTATTACGTAAATGCTGTTCTACTCGTTTTTTAATATTCTTGCTCTTACCTATGTAGATGAGGTGATTGAATTCGTCATAAAATCGGTATACCCCAGCCTTCGTGGGTAGTTCATCCACCACGGCAATGTCAAGTTTTGGATTTACCTTTTTAGGATTGATTTCATGCTGAATAAAAGACTCCAATTGATTGGGGTCTTTGTGATAAATCAGGTCAAATATTTTTGTAGTAGCCAAAGCATCTCCGCCAGCGCGGTGTCTCCCATCAATCTGAATTCCTAGCGCATTGGAAAGTTTGCCCAAACTATACGAATCATGCCCGGGGATCACATACCTTGAAGCTCGAACGGTGCATAAATGTGGGTACCTAAAATCATACCCGAGACTTCGGAATTCATGACGAAGCATGCCATAGTCAAATCCAACATTATGGGCCACAAATACAGAGCCATCACAAAAAGAAAGGATATGTTTTGCGAGTTCATAAAATTTAGGAGCGTCCGCTACCATGTGGTTGGTAATCCCGGTTAATCGTACAATGAATTCAGGGATTTGCTGCTCCGGATTAATTAAGGATACAAACTCATCAATGATTTGATTCCCATCGTATTTATACATAGCAATTTCTGTAATCTTCGATTGCTTTGGGCTTCCACCGGTTGTTTCTACATCCACAATTACAAAATGCATGCTGCGAAATTAAAAATCTTGGCTTAATGTCTTGCCTTAATTGCATTAAACTATTGTCATGAGATTTTCAATTTTTAGTGTTGTTCTGATGGTTTGCGGCATATTGAGGTTAAAAACCTTGGCAATTGTCCCTATTTTGCTACAAACGATTTTGCTTTCCTCATCATTGAAATAATTCGTAATTTTAACCTTGAATCATTAATTGAGAAATTTATAAAGCTATGAGAACAAGCATATTTTTTGGAATCCTTTTTCTAACCCTTTCCTTTTTTGCTCAAAGTAACTTGACCGTATTTAACAACGGTGGACAAAAGTTTTATCTCATAATGAATGGGATTAAGCAAAATTCGGTAGCCCAAACGAATGTCTTGGTAAGCAACATTAAAGACGGAGGATATTCTGTGAAATTGATTTTTGAAGATGGAAAAACAAAGGACATCGATAAGAACTTTTTCTTGGATTCTCCACAAGACATCACAACCCGTGTGATTTTTAAGAAAGGAGTAGGTAAATTACAGCTCGTAAGTATGGTTCCAACAACTGGAACGGTAGCTGCAGGATCTGTAAGCTATCGGCCAGATAACAATGCGGTGTTTTCTGATGCAGTGACAACCACAACCACCACAACTACACAAACGGTTTCTACGGAAACTTCAACCGTAGGAGGAAACACCACCAATGGAAACGGCAATGGAAGCGTGGGTATTCAGTTTAATGCAACAACTCCAACTCCAACTAATACTACAAATACCAACATCAATACGAATACCACCGTGACGCCAACAAATAATGGAAATGGCAATGTAAACATTTCTGTTACAGACCCAGTAAATGGGGAGAACATCAACATGAATGTGAACATGAACATGAATGGCACCGAGGTGAATCCCAATGCACAAAATGTGAACATGAACATGAGTGTGAATGTTACAGGAAACGGAACTCAACAAAATACAAGCAATACACGTCCTGGTGCCAATGCGAATGTTAATGTGGGAACTACAACGAATAGCTCAACCCAGCAAACAACTACAAACGGGGCAAATGTCAACGTTAATGTAAGTGGAAATGGGGTGAATCCAACCGTGAATGCAACGGTTCCTGGTGCAACAACGAATGTGACAGTAAATGGCGGAACAGTAACCCAAAACAGTTCAAATACCACCATTACTACAACAACAACGACCACTACCAATGCTTCAACGACCACGGCCAATGGAACATCAAACACCACGGCAACAACCACTGGGGGAACTTCAAATGGTCGAATGGTCTGTGCTAAGACTTTAACTAATGTGGGAACCTTGAAGACTGAATTGAATGGGTATTCATTTGAAGATGATCGAGTAGGAGCGCTTAAAATCTCCCTTAAAAACAAATGTTTGTATGCAGCGGATGCGGTGCAGTTAATGGACTTATTCACGTTTGATGCCAATCAATTAGAAGTAGCAAAGTTTCTTTCAGACCATTTGTTAGATTACGACAACGCGTCAAGTTTAGCCGCTAAGTTTTCGTTCGATTCTTCGAAAATGGAGTACATGGAATATGTAGGGAGGGATTAAGGTTGTGCTCGCTTAGGGGTAATTTCCTGTTAGAATATCCTTTCTTTATACTTATTCTAAAATAATAGACGAATTAGCTGATCTCTTTTTTATCCGTTCATTTGATATTGTTTCAAGAATATCTTGTTCCTTAATCGTGTTCAGTCCGATTCGATATCTTCGGTAATTTATTTCATTTTCTTTATCCTTATCCGCATTAGGGTCTTTATGCCAAACATTATAATAGGTGTAGTTATACTTTCTCTTTCCCCATCTGGCTAAAAAATCATTAAATGAACCGAATTGATAGGGAAGAAGATTCCCCTTATTGATTTGTTCAATTAACATGTTGTTGATGTCTGGTCGTCGATTACTGTAGTAATGTATGAACATGATGTAAGCATGAGTTTCTCTTAACCAAGGCCCATTTCTATAATATCGGTTGATGCTTAGAATAGAATCGTTCATGGGTAAGGGTAATCCAATGATTTTTTCACCTGGATACCCTTTCTCTTCGATTATTTTTTTGAGAATTTCAACTTGCTTTTTATTGTTTCTTAGCCATCGTATTGCGTGGTATGTATACCTTGTTAATATGAACCCGTCGTTTACTTTTTTGGTGTAGACTTGGTCAATCTCAATTAAACAATCAATTTGTTTTCGTAAAGCGGTGTCTATGGAATTTAAATAAACGTTATGTAGGCTGTCATAACTGCGAAGGGTATTGTTTGTATTGCTATAGTTTAGCGAAGATTTGGTGATTTCATTATTTCTAATCATCCACAAAGGAACACCTTGAGTAAGCGATTTTTCTAACCATTGATTTACGTGAAACGAATCGCTTACTTCACAACTTATTTGCAACGCCTTGAAGCAATGTCGTGCAAAAATAAAGTCGAATCGTGTGTAGATGCTATCTAATCTATTGATCGCCGACGATAGTTCATTATTAAGTAAGTCTTGGTCTATTCGATTTATACGCTGATGGTACTCGATATAATCTTGGGAATGCACCTTAGCAACAAAAAAAAACAGGAAAGGCAAAAGCTTCAAGTAAAAGGATTTCATGACAGATATACCCACGACCTCACTTCTTCAAAAACGCCGCCTCGTAGCGTTCAATCCATTGTTCGGGAGAAATTTTTTGCATGAGTTCGCCGATTAAGGTAAACGGTATCGGTGTGGTCTTCTTAAATCGAATACAGCTTTTACCCATGTCGGGTTTTTTACCGGTTTCTTCAATGTATTCCTTCTCAAACCACAAAAGCATTGCGGGATCCGCATAGAGTCCCATGTGGTAAAAGGTGATAATGTCTTTTCGAATGACCAAATTTACAAAGGGTAAAGGCTGTTCTGGAGAACAATGATAGCCCTTTGGATACAAGGAATGTGGAACCACATATCCAATCATTCCATAATTCATTTCCTCTTCAAATCCGTTCGGAAGGTTTTTGATGATTACATCCCTCATTTGGAGAAATAATTCTTTCCTAGGACCTTCCTCGATAGAGTTTATATAATCAACTACCGGATTCATCGGATCGTACCTGGATATTCTTCTAATGCTACGCGCAAACAATCAACTGCCTTGCGCAATGAATCTTGATTCAAAACATACGCAATGCGCGCCTCGTTTTTCCCTGCTCCTGGGGTAGAGTAGAATCCATTGGCAGGCGCCATCATAACGGTTTGTCCTTCAAAAGAGAACGACTCTAACAACCATTGACAGAATTTTTCGGCATCGTCCACAGGGAATCGCGCCACGCAATAAAATGCGCCTTTTGGTTTCGGACAAAATACACCAGGTATAGCGTTTAAGCCGTCCACCATGATATTTCTACGGGCTACGTATTCATCAACTACTTCGTCAAAATAGGATTGTGGCGTAGCAAGGGCCGCCTCTGCAGCAACTTGGTCAATGGTGGGTGGAGAAAGGCGTGCTTGGCCAAACTTCAATGCTGCAGCCATAACTTCCTTATTCTTGCTAATGAGTGCACCAATGCGTGCACCACACATGGAATATCGCTTAGAAACGGAATCGATCATCAATACATGTTCTTCCAGTCCAGGTAAATTTAATACGGAATGAGGTTGCGCACCATCATAGCAAAATTCACGGTACACCTCGTCTGCATACAAGAACAGGTCATGCTTTTTTACAATCGCAGCCAAGGCTTCCAATTCTGCTTTGGAGTATAAATATCCGGTTGGATTGCCTGGATTGCAAATAACAATTCCTTTAGTACGCGGTGTTATTTTTGCTTCAATTTCTTCCATGGCAGGTAGTGCAAAACCATTTTCTATGCTGGAAGTTACAGGAACAACACGAACCCCTGCTGTTACTGCAAAGCTGTTATAATTGGCATAAAAAGGTTCAGGAATAATCACTTCGTCACCCGGATTACAGGTACACAACATAGCAAAAATCAAGGCTTCAGATCCTCCGGTTGTGATTAGGATGTCTTCTACTTCTACAGGAATACCCTGTGCTTTGTACGAAGCGGATAATTTAATGCGATAGCTTTCAATTCCAGCGGAGTGACTGTACTCTAGTACCTTGTCATCAAAATTATGGATGGCTTCTAAGGCAGCATCTGGCGTTTGAATATCGGGTTGACCAATGTTTAAATGGTATACGGTTTTCCCTGATTTTTTGGCCGCTTCCGCAAAGGGAACTAATTTACGAATCGGAGAGGCAGGTACGATTTGGGCTTTTTCTGAAATATGTGGCATGGTGTTATTTATCTTTAGATTTCAAACTTAAGTTCTTTTTTTGAGCGAGAAAAACAAATCCGTTTTTCATATACAATAATTTGAGGTTAGGGTAGGCCTTCAGGTAGTTTTCATGCAAGGGGATACGCGCCACATAGTATACCGGTAAATCCGTGGAATCCGAACAAACCCATGCTTCATTGTACCGATTTGCATTGTGATGCGGCTTGATTTCCCCATAGAACAAATGCGCATAGGATTTGAATCCCAGGGGAATCAGATACACATTCTTAGGAGCCTGCTGTTTATAAAATGAAATGGCGGCGCGTTGTGTGTACTGCTCAATATGGGGTAAAATGGTCCCTTGGATACATAGAATTCCTAGGGGGACAGCAATTAATAAAGTCAGTAATGCTTGTTGAATCCGTTGTTTTAATAGAAAATATATACTTACTAATGCAGCAATTCCCCATAAAAAAACGATTGTAAAATCTACAGTTCGCCAGGGTTCATGTGCGTTTAGATTGGCAAAGGCAAAAGGATCTTTTATCGTTATAAGCTTCGTAATTCCCGGTCCGAAAACTTGAAAATAAATCAAAACACTTAGGGCAATCGTAATGAGTAGAAGGTAGCTAATGGTAGCCCAAGTACTTCTACGGAATGGTTTTTCCGCTTGTGAAATGGATAAGGCTGCAAAATAGGTAATGAAGAAGTAACAAAACGAGGAGTAATGAATAATTTTTGTTTGAACGATTGAAAATAGAATCAGCGTGAATAGTCCTGAAATAAGCACCAAGGTATTGAATGGATTGGTATAGCTTTTCTTTTGGAAGAAACTGCCAATCGCAAAGAATGAGGCCGGAAAACATCCGAGCAATAACACGAGCCAATGGTAGTAAATTGGACCTCCGTGCCCTGCATCTTTCGTTTGGAAAAGGCGTACTTGATATTCAAGGAATTGGGTGATAATTGCCTTATTTCCACTAATCCAAAGCAAGAAGAACCACAGTAAACTAATGATTAGCGTAGCGATCAGTGTAACCGAAATAAACTTGAATTTCGGAAAGGATTTGAATTTTGTAAATAGATGGAAAAAGAACACCGATGCACCTATAAGGATTAAAGCTACCGGACCTTTGGTCATTACCGCGAGTCCTGCGAACAGCCCGGCATAAAGAAATTCACGGAATCGTTGTTTCGTTGTTCCGAGGTAATAAAATGCGATGGAATTGAAAATAAAGAGGTTAAACCAAGGATCGATGATTCCGGAATGAAAATACATGTTCGGTAAAAAAGAACCAATGTAAAATGCAGCCCACCAATAGCCGAATTTCCTGTTTTGGTGTTGCGCTCCGTGGTAAATTAAGGTGAGTATGGTAAACAATGCCGCAAGTACATTCGGAAAACGAGCAGCGAATTCGTTCACACCAAAGAGCTTCATAGAACATGCCTGCATCCAAATAAAAAGTGGTGGTTTTTCCCAAAAGGGAAGATAGTCTATAGTTACTGTAGTGTAATTGCCACTGCGTACCATTTCTCGTGCACATTCCGCAAAATTAATTTCATCCCAATCAAAGAGATGTACACTGCCAAGAAAGGGAACAAACAGGAGGGTGCATACCCCAATAACGATACCTAAGGTTTTTGTATTCATCGGCTTAGGTAAGGGGAATGATTATTAAACCAAGTGTTCGGGAGTGCTGCTAAAAGAATATAGGCACTAAGTACTCCAATTACGGAGCCGACCGTTACATCCACTAAAAAATGTTGTGAGAGATAGGTTCTTGAAAATCCAACAATACACGCTCCGAGGAGCAGGCCAATGGATTTTAGCGTATTATCTTTCACGGAAAAACTAAGTATCGTAGCGAGTGCAAAGACACTGGCCGTGTGACCGGATGGGAAACTATGGAATTCATAGTACAGAAATCCCGGAATCGCATGAAAATCCGGAATGGCTTTTAAATAGAAATACGGCCGCATGGCCTCTGGAAACAAAACGTGCTTACTGAATTGTACGATAAGCGAAGAGAACAGGTAGCTAATTACGATTAGCCACCCTGTACGTCGATTAATAAATAAAAGAAAAAGTACTCCCAATAGGAGCACGAAGAGACCATCTCCTAGCATCGTGATATAGGGCATTAGCAGATCAAGGATGGGATGATTCAATTGATTTGTAGCGAGTTGAAGCGGAATTTTTTCGGAAAGAAGCAAGGTCAAGAGGCAAGCACTTAACACAAGCAAATATCCAAGTAAAAAAGGCGACCGAAACGCTTTCACAGGGTAAAATTAAGAAAAAGCAACGGCTAACTGATTAAAGATGTTCGTCTTTGTTATTTACAATACTCGTAAAGAGCACCGCGTCATAGGCCGTATGCGCCATAACTGCGAACCATAGTCCGAATAACTCATAGCCATAGGAAAGCAATACAATGAACGGTAGGATGATCAGTCCATATAAACTGAATTTCCAGTTCCAGGGGTTTAGGTACCCATGAATGGCGACAAATAGGATGGAGGTAATCCAAATTCCAAGGTAGGGTTGAATGGAGGCTCTAAACAATAATTCTTCACCAACGCCTGCACAAACCGATAAAAACAAGCCTTTAACAACGGTAAGCTTAAGTTGTTTAATGAGCTGTTCCATGCGGTTTCCTAAGGAATCAAATATGGGAGCATCCATAAATAGTAAGGCAAGGAAGGCGTAAGTAAATCCAAACATTAGTCCATAACCAACAGGAATTACGGTAAATGATGATAGCTTGAGAAATTCGATCACATGCGTAAAATCAACGCCATAGCTCAAGAAATAGCCAAGAATTGGAAATCCAATTAAGGTTACTAATCCCATCCAAAGTACGTTGTTCGACATAACCCAATGAATTTTCAATGAAAGTAGTAAAAAGTTAATTGACTAGGTTCTTACACAAGAAATCTTTACTTTTACGTTTTACAAATCTAAACCAGCTCGCCTATAGACACCAAATTTACTTAACCCCAAATTCTTGGATTAACTGTAAATTATGTCGATAGTATCATTAGGAGATCAAGAGCTAGTAAAGCTGTACGTTAACGGAAATGAAAAAGCGTTTGAACTATTAATCAGACGCCACAAAGATCGTGTTTACCGATTTATTTTATCTAAAATCAAAGACCCTGAGTTGGCTAATGATTATTTTCAAGATACTTTCATGAAAGTCATTGTTACCCTCAAGGGGGGAAATTACAACGAAGAAGGGAAATTTTTACCTTGGGTTTTGCGGATCGCCCACAACTTGATTATCGATGGTTTCCGTAAGAATAAAAAGGTGCGTTTTCTATCTGAAACGAGATCAGCCTCTGAGGATTATTCAGTTTTCAGTCGCTTGTCCAATGACGATTTAAATGTGCTTCAAATTACCTGTAAGGAAGAATTAGAAACTCAAGTGGTTCGTTTCCTAGATGAATTGCCAAGCGCTCAAAAGGAAATCATCTACCAACGTTTATATCAAGATTTATCGTTTAAAGAAATTGCGGAAATGGAGGACATTAGCATTAATACGGCTTTAGGTCGTATGCGTTATGCGCTCATCAATTTGAGAAAATTAATGGACCAGCACCAGGTAGTTACAGAGATTTAGTTTGTTTTTAATGGTTGTTTTAAATCCCTCCTCGGAGGGATTTTTTATTTGCTTAAAATTTCCACTAAGTTGCTATCAGCAAAAATCGATCCCGGAGAAATTACGGTTTCATTCAACGGAATATTTTTTCCGTAGCGTTCGTTTAGTTTGGCACGAACAATTGGAGAGTTTAAGTTAAAATCCTGCAATTTTTGCAAGGTACCCACAGAAATACCCGCACCCCGATGATATATTTTGTATACCAGTTCTGAACAGTAGATGCGGTCGTCATTCCATTCAAAAGTTAAATCATAATTCTTACCCACCAGTTTTTTTGCCTCTTCCTTCATTTTTTCTTTTACCTCACTGGTTAATATTGAAGCTGCATCCTTATGCCGTTTACTTACGTAGTGGTGGCCGTCACCTCGATTAATCCATTCGGAAAGTAAGGTCTTTTTGACTGGTTGTACTCCTTCATAAACCATCCATTCTTTATTTTCTTTGAATAGAATTCCACAATGTGAGTAGGGCGACTTGGTGGCTAATTGAATGGCTTTTCCTTGGCCAGAGGTCGAGATTTGAAACAAGATATCTCCTTCCATTAAAGAATCAATGTGTTGAATATCAGTAGCCTCGTGAAGCTTTTTAGTTACCTTCTGCTCTGACTCATTGCTACACGCGACAGTAACAAGCAGGGTTGCAATCGTAAGAATGCGGACAACGATTAACTTATTCATAGCTATATGGTGTTTCCGATAAAATGAGTGTTTCCACATTTTGATACACCTTTTTCATATAGGTTTTCCAAAATACCTTGGCAAAGGTCCATTGAAGTGGATAGAGCAACAATCCCTTTGCATATAATTGATACGTATAGGTGATTTCAATTAACTTATTATCTAATTCGTTGGTAACCCATGTACCATCAAACTGATAAAATCCAAGCATCCACGATTGAAATTGATCAACGCGAATTTTCCAACGTTGGTTTTCAATCCGTTCAAGGACATGATCCATAGAAACAAATCCACCTTTTTGAATCCATGATTTATTCGCGTAAATGCGTTTAGATCCTCCGACCTTCCCCCAGCTTTCGTCGTGGCTACCCCCCGTAATTCGAGGCATGATTCCGTAGCCAGTATGCACTAATGTAACATCGCATAGCATAGGGCACTTGAAAGCGCGTTCGATTGGGCAGTTTAAGCTTCGTTTTATCTGAACTTCAAATGTCATTATTGCTTAATAAACTCAGTAAACGGTAAGATTTCGGGTTTGGTCACGGATGTATTCTTTTCGAGCATAATGCTGAAGTCCTTAATTTTTGTCTCTTTCAAGGTATTGAATTCCGATTTCGCTTTGTTTAGTTCGTTTTCTAAGGCAGAAATGTTGGCTAATTCAGAAACCGAAGGTGCACCGAAATAACTAGAAACGGTGGAGAAAATCTCATTGAATTTTTCCCGAAGTTCATCTTCTGCTGCTCCCACATAATTATCTCCGGTTGTAACTACCAAAGTGTTTCGCATCGCGGTTAATTCCTTCGTAATTGCCTCAACCGTTTTGTTCGATTTGGTATTTTTCGCTTTAAATTCTAAGGCCTTGGCATCCCACTGATCAATTTGGTATACCAGATAAGCTAGATCTTGAATCATTTGATATACCGCTTGTGTGGTTTGTTGTTGTTTTGCGCGATCATCCAAACTAAACAATGAAGTGCTGTCATAAATCACTTCGATTTGTTTTTCAAATACTTCATTCCCCTTACTGATCTTGACCAAATATTTACCGGCAATAACAGAAGGTGGTGGCGCTACAGAGAACCCTTTTCCTTTGGCAACTTTTGGTGCAATTCCATTGAAGCCCCATTCAATTGTATTTATCCCTTTGTTTTTGCCTACTTCAAGCTTAGAAACTAAGGTGCCATCTAAGGTGGTAATCTCCCCCGTCATTTTACCAAAGGTGTGACGTTTCGGTAGTAAATAGCTAATTTTGGCATTGCTGCTTGGATTGTCCCCTACGAATTGATTTTCTGAGGCCGTACCTCCGAAATTACTTTTTTCCGGCAGCACGAATGCTTCCGTTTCAAAGAAACTTAGGTTTTTAGTTAGTAGCCCTTCATTAATACTGCGAAGTGGTCGGATGTCATCAAGAATTATGATTCCTCTTCCGTGGGTTGCAGCGACTAAGGCATGTTTTGTTGGGTGCAATTCTAAATAATGAACAGCCACTTTAGGGAAGTTATTCGTGAATGGTGCCCAGGATTTCCCCCCATTTAACGTGATGTACAAGCCATTCTCGGCCCCTACATACAATAAATTCTTGTTGACGTAGTCTTCTTGAATATTTCGGACAAATGCTGTGATTTCTGATGTCGCGATGGATTGCCAGGTTTTACCAAAATCAGTTGTTTTGTAAATATAGGCTGTATAATCATTCTTGGTATGTCCATCGAACACTGCATAGGCAACTTCTTTTCCAAATACACTGGCTTCGATGTGGTAACACCAGGTATTGGTTGGAAGCCCTGTAATGTTCTTTGTTAGGTTCTCCCAAGTTTTACCACCGTCTTTGGTTACCTGCACATTACCGTCGTCTGTTCCGACCCAAATGACTTGATCCGTTAAGGGAGATTCAGCAATAGTGAAAATAGTACAATGGTTTTCAGCACCTGAATTATCTGCGGATAAACCGCCCGATGCTTCTTGGTTTTGTTTTAATTTGTCGTTGGTCGTTAGGTCGGGTGAAATTTTAGTCCAGCTATCGCCTCGATCATTAGATACATGAACAAACTGACTTCCAACATATAATCGGTCTGGATTATGCTTGCTCGTTGTTAACGAGGCGTTCCAATTAAATCGAAGTTTGGGGTCACCTGCTAAGGGATATGGTTTTACAGTTTTTAATTGTTGTTTCTCCACATCGAATCTCCAAATAGCTTCCGCTCCTTGCATTTCTGAATACACGATGTTGGGATGTGTCGGATGCGGATACACACGAAATCCATCTCCTTGACCAACTAATTCCCAATCGCGTGCCTCAACGCCACCAGGACTGGCAGAAGGTCCAAACCATGAATTATTGTCTTGTAAACCACCATAAACATAATATGGACTCCGGTTATCAAGGCTCACATGATAAAACTGACTTACGGGTAAATCTTCAATCATCTCCATACTGGATCCACCATCGAGCGAACGGTATAATCCACCATCGGTCGCCACAAATACTTTATCTGGTTGGTTATTATCAAACACCACGTCATGAATATCGGAATGCATTGAACCTAAATTCTTAAATGTTTTTCCCCCGTCTCGACTAATTGAACCAAAGAGTCCTCCTTTAGCAATAATATTCGGGTCCTTTGGGTGTATAGTAATTCTTGAAAAATAGAACGGACGTACGGTAAGTGCAAAATCTCCGTTCAGGAAGGTCCACGTGCTTCCTCCATCTTCTGAACGATAAAGTCCTTTTTCTTCTTTTTTCTTTGCTTCGATTACGGCATAGACGATGGAAGAATTGGACGGCGCAAGCGCAACGGCAATACGACCTTTTTCTCCTTGTGGCAAGCCGTTTTCAAGCTTCTTCCAAGTTGCGCCACCATCTACGCTTTTGTACAGTGCGCTGTTGAGTCCGCCTGAATTAAACGAATATGCGGTCCGACCAAATTCCCAAAAGGCTGCGTACAATACTTGTGGCTGCATTGGGTCCATTACTAATTCCGAACATCCGGTTGTATTATTTACAAACAGGATCTTATTCCAAGTTTTACCCCCATCGATAGATTTGTATACGCCACGTTCGTTGCTCTGCCCCCACAAGGCACCAAGAACTGCTGCGTAAATTTCATTTGGATTGTTCGGGTTGATTTGAATGGATGCAATTCGGTCAGAATTTTCCAAGCCCATTTTAGTCCAATTCTTTCCCCCATCGGTAGTTTTATAAATACCATCACCCATGGAAACACTGTTTCTGGTCCAGGTTTCTCCAGTTCCTACCCAATAGGTGTTGTCGGGATCGCTGGGGTCCATGGTAATACAACCAATGGATTGACAGTACTGGTCGAAAATTGAAGTAAAACGTACACCACCATCTTGAGATTTCCAAACGCCTCCACCGGCTGCGCCAACCAGTACAATGTTTGAGTTTTTAGGATGAAGTTCCACATCGGAAATTCGACCGCTCATGAGTGCCGGACCGATATGTCTGGCTTTCATGTCACCGAAATAGTCACCGGCGTTGAGTGCTGGAGTTTGTGCCCATGACAAGGCTGCCCATCCTGAAGCGAAAAGGCAAAGGATTAACTTATTCATTAGTTACTTTTTAGGAAATGAAAACTTTGTTTCTTCGACTTTTGGATTGACTTCTACTTTATCATATTGAATGGTTTGTGACATGCCATCCTTTATGCCAGAAGTATTTGAGAACGCGATAATAACGCCGTCTACTTCTTGATAGTCTGAATACTTTGTTTGTGAAATTTTACCTTTCATTTCTCCGGTTTGGATTTCCGTTTCTGTAAGGATTGGAACATTATTCTCTTTGTCAATGTAGTAATATTCAATGTTAGGCACTTCTTTACCCTCGGCCATGATGGTTTTCTTCTCTAATTTAATTTTGTGACAAGCAGTTCCATCAATAGTTTCTGAACCAAGTAGGGTTGGCGTATATCCCAGTGCTTTGTAATTAACCAATGCATTTGGGAATTCTTTGGCAGCACGTTTGGCATTTTCACTTTCATCTGATGGCGCTTTTTCAGCTTCCATCGACATGAAATTAGTCGTCCAGACGGTGGTTCCGTCGTATGCTTGCATAATCATAGTATTTCCCATCAAGGTAATTTCAGTGTACATTCTTCCGTCCTTGAGCATAACAACCTCAACAGGGATTTTCATCCCGCCTTGTTCGACATTAGCATTCATGCGAAGTCCAGTCACATTATTCCATTTATCACCACCAATGGCTTGTTGGAATTGATTAATAATTTCCTCTGCAGTTTGAGCTTTGTATCCAAATGAACAAGCCAATAGGATGAGAAGTAAAAATGAATTTTTCATAGAAACGAGTTAAAATTTAAGTGACAATATTAATATAAAAACATGGAAATCGATTGTTATAAATTGCTAATTTTCAATCGATAAAAGCCCGAATTGAGCGAGGTGGTGACTTATATGTTTTCGGTGAAGTAAAACCCACTCCTCATGATTGAGCGGACCAAAGTAAGGATGGGGATGGGTCGCCTCAGGGTTGGATTCATAGTATTCGTCGAAAGCTACAAATCCCTCAATAAACGCATCTACAGCAAGTTCCAATTCCTCAAATGCCAGGGGTTTTTCCGGATTAACAAATCCCACCTTGATGTCTTTCCCAAAAGGTTTGTCTGTATATAAAAACGCTTTCGATTGAAGGGCTTTTTCTTCTGATACTTCCATCGGAAATTTGAGTTGTCCAATGGACAGTGAAAATCCTTTTGCTAGATGTTCAACCATTTGTTGAGCTGAAAAATTACCCCAAAGCGGTAGCTTATCGGCGGTTAGTGTATTGAGCCGAATTAAAATTTCTGGGAGATCCCAATCGATAAAGTTCATGTTATTTTACAATAATGCGAAGGCTTCGCGGTACAACATCCACTTGCACTTTTTTTCCGGAAGAGATGGGTTCACCATCAATTTGTCCGTAAGAGTGAGGGAGAACCAAGGTAGCATGGTCTGTTTTTATAACTTCGGTTAATCCGCTATGGTCCGTTCTTCCCGAAAAGTATCGGAACAACATAGCTGGGATATTCCAAAAAGAAAAGGGTTTTAAAATAACCACTTCAAACTTACCATCGGTTGCATCAGATTTAGGCGATACAATAAATCCATTACCGAATTCTGAGGTGTTCGCAATGGTACAAAGAAAAACAGGAAGTTTTCTTACTTGACCGTTGGCATCTATGGAAACGTTAATCGGATTGTATTTGAAAACTTCTTTAAGAACCAGTTTGATATACGAGGTAAAGCCACGTTTACTGGATCCTGCGAATTTTTTCGCAATAAGCGCATCAAAGCCATAGCCTCCAAAACCAAGAATTGGTTTGTTATTGACTTTTAATGTATCCATTTCAATGATATTTCCTGAATTGATGCACTCCAAGGCCTCTTTTATTTTTAACGGAATTTTCATGTGGCGAGCAAGTCCGTTTCCGGAGCCTAGTGGAATAATCGCTAATTGCGTATTAGATCCGATTAGTGTGGTACCAACTTCATGTACAGAACCATCGCCACCCACGGCACACACAATATCTATACCCATAGAAACTGCTTCTTTAGCTAGTTCAACGGCATGACCTTTATGTTCGGTATAAATAATTTCGTAGGCAAATTTTTCATGATTTAAATGAGCAGCAATAAGCTCAGGAAGCTCCGCTTTTTTACGGCCTCCAGAAATTGGATTTACAATAAACCAAATGCGCTCTTTCATCGGTGTGTTTTATTCAAACGTAGATCTCTTCTAAAACGTTGCAGTAGGGATAGAAAAGTTGTTTTAGATTCTTCTATTTTCAAATTTAGTGTTTTTTTCTCTGAAATCGATGTTTTTTTCACCTTTTTTAAGATAACGCGCCAGGATGAATTGGTTTCATTATACTGTAATTCATACTGATTATTCCAGATGTAATACGTACCATTCAGGTATCGAATCAAGTCTTCATGGCTGCGGGGAGCAAATGAATAAAGTTTCGTATTCCAATTTAATGCCCTACAAAGTGCTGGAACAATGGATTTTTGATCTGTTACCGATATGGTTTTGTTCATCCCTTTTGGGAGTATTATAAAGATAGGGACCGAAAAGTAATCAGCTGTTTTATATTGTGCGTTATCAAGATGCACGGGAGTATGGTCTCCAGTAATTATAAATACGGTGTTTTTGAACCATCGTTCATGCTTATTTTGCTCAAAAAACGTGCGCAATTGGTCGTCGAAATATCGATAGGAGGTTGATTCTGCTGATGGAAGATTATATTTCTTTTTGAACCGCTGAGGAATGTCAAACGGTTCGTGTGTGGATAAGGTGAAAAAGGTGAGCATAAATGGCTTTTTACCTTGAGATAGCCTTTTAGAAATCTGTTTAAATACCACGTGGTCATGAACACCCCAGCTACCGAATTCAGCTGATGAGTTAGATAAATCATCTCGATATAACTGGGATTTGAACCCGAGCGAACTGGCCAGTGCATCAAACCGCATGGAGCCTGCTTTTGCGCCATGAACGAAATATGTTTCATAACCTCGTTGATTACAAATTTCAGGGAATCCTGTCAGTTGATTTGTACTCGAATTACTCAGTATAAAGGGTGTTTCTAGCCATGAGGGTATTCCTGCAAAAAGAGCGGGTAAGCATTCGATGGAGGTTTTTCCTTCTGCAAGGCCTTTACTGCCAACGGTATTGTTTTGTTTAGTGGCTAGCTGATCAAGAAAGGGTGTGAGTGGTGTGCCGTTTACACGTTGATGAAGTTGTTTGTTTCCAAGACTTTCCATAATAATGAACATTAAATTTGGCCGCAAAGGCGCTCCATTACTGGAAATGTTCATCCGTGGATTGGCATGTGTTTTTTCAAGATTTAATGGAATGAGATTGTTTTTAGCCCCGGATTTGTTTTGTATTGTTTTTAACACAACAAATGGAGAATTCAAGATGAATTGGGTACTTGTCGGATGCTGTATTTTAAGGGCATCTGCGATTCCAAGAGGTTTTGGACCAAGGCTATTTCTGGCCAATACGAAATAAATGCACAATGACATAAAGAGCAGTCCAATGCCCTTTATCGGACTAATCGAATTAATGCGTGAGTTGCACAATTTTCTTAAGGCGAGAATAAATCCAAAAGTCCAGATGAAGTATAAAACTAAAATGTACCAAAACCGTTGCGCTAGGCTTTTAAATTGATCTGAATCTTCTCCAAAGGCATAAAATGCATACACATCGCAGGAGGCACGTTTGGCCGTATAGTTTAAGTAGATTAAGTCCCACAATTCGGGTATGAGTATAACCTGAAATGCTAAGATTCCATATGCGTGAATGATCCAGATTCCAGTCCCAGTAGTTCTTAATCTGCTCGCAATAAATGCCAATATAGACAAGGGTAATGATACATATGAAACTAGGCTAATATCGAAACGAAGGGCACGGATTAAGTCGAATGAATGAGCATCGAATAAGGCGAAATTGAACAGTATGGTTTGAAGCCGTAAGAGTAAAAGGCTTAACAACAGAAGTCCGGAAATTTTCCAAGTTATGGTATAATGGGTAGGAATCATCTTACGGCTTGAAATTACTCAAAATCATCCGTATGTTTGTAAAAACTACAAGATGGCCAAGCAGCAAAAACTAAATCCAAAAGAACAAAATCGTCTTCAATTAACGCAGTTGTTGCAAAACAAGGCGGCTTTAAAACAGGATATTGCAGCCGATGCGGAAGCGGTATTCTTGAATTTGAAAGAGACCATTAAATCGGAATTGAAAGCCTTGAGAGCCATCGTTTCCGATGAACGTGTCCGTTTACATTACAAGGAACGCGGGGATTATGAAATTCATGTGTACATCGGAAGTGATGTATTGGTGTTCTCGTTACATCATAATGTGTTTCGCCTACCCGATCATAATCCATTGTGGGGTACTGGATATTTTCAACAGAATGAACAACGCGGGTATTTTGGGGTGATTTACGTCTATAATTTCTTGGCGGAGTCTTTAATTCAAAATCGATTAGATGATTCTGGATACTTGATTTCTCGGTTATTTGTGAATCATGAAAAGCACTTTTTTGTTGAAGGCAGGACCCAATTGTCAGGTATATTTAGAGATACAGCACGCCATCAATGGAATGATGATATTTGTGCCTTGGTTGTTCAAATGACTTTTGCTTATGCTTTGTCTTTCGATCTGTACATCCCGCCGTATGAAATACAAGATGAGATCTCTGTGAATCAGATGCATTACATGGGAGAATCCTTGAAACTACAGACAGGCAAACGGCTTGGTTTCAAGTTGAAATCGGAGGATACAGATATTTCTTAAAAAAATCAATTCAAGGCTTTGCCCGTATAGTTTTTAGCCTTATATTTGCACTCCCAAATTGGGGGTATTTTTTATTGGCCCATTCGTCTAGTGGTCAGGACGCCAGGTTTTCATCCTGGAAACAGGAGTTCGATTCTCCTATGGGCTGCCAAGTAATTGGCCCATTCGTCTAGTGGTCAGGACGCCAGGTTTTCATCCTGGAAACAGGAGTTCGATTCTCCTATGGGCTGCAAAAAAAAATGTTATTAAATTTAAGCTATGGCAAACCACAAATCGGCAATTAAAAGAATCCGTTCCAACGAAGCGAAACGTACGTTGAACAAGTATCAACATAAAACGGCACGTAACGCAGTTCGTAAATTACGTGGATTAACAAATAAAGCGGAGGCAGCAACGTTGTTTCCAACCGTTGCAGCAATGTTGGACAAACTAGCGAAACGAAATGTAATTCACAAAAACAAAGCATCCAATTTGAAGTCTGGTCTTCAAGTTCACGTTAATTCATTAGCGTAATTAGATACTAAATACGTCTTATAATTTGGGGGCATTAGCCCCCTTTTTTGTATGTTTGTCCTATGAAAATCCATGCGCTCCTAGCATGTTTTATGTTGTTTTTTGGGCTTAACTCCTTAGCTCAGGGTCTTGTAATAGACACCATTTTACCTAATACATCGTTCATAAGCACGGTAGATTCCATTGAAGATTTCACGCAATCTAGCCGTTCCGTTTTTCCTGCGATAGGGTTACAAGGAGGCATTTTTATTGATCCATTATCTGTTTATCAGCCCATGGGGCAATTAATAAATCCTGGGTTATTGTCTGAACAACCCATACGTTTTACCGCCTTGCCTTTATTGGGCTTTGCTTATGCATTTGGAACGCAAGGAAGTCAGCACATGAAGTTTTCATATGCTCAAGCATTTAAATATGGGTTGCTTTTAAATGTGAATTATAAAGGACATGGTGCGAACGGCTATTTACGCAACAACGCATGGAAACAGCGAAATTATCGGTTTGATCTTGCAAAAATTTCTAAGCGATATCAGACTAAATTGTCGTTGGAAGGATTGGTTGACAATCGGCAATATGCTGGAGGGCTTCAAGTGGATTCCCTTGCTGTAAGCTTCCCACTTTCTTTATTGCCGGTAAGGAAAGATAGCTGCAGTGCTAACTGGAGAATACAACGAATTTCATGGAATCAATCACTTAATTTCTTGTCGGATTCCATACGTTTTTTCGGGTTGCAGCTACAAAACAGCATTTCATCAAAGCGTAAAGTGTATGCTGAAGAAGATACCTTGGCTGGGATATATCAGCATATATATTTTGATTCAAGCGCAACACTTGATCGCTACGAACTTGTGACTACACGGAATCAGGTGGGAATAGGTTTTTCGAAACAGAAATTCTCAATCAGCGCCTCGGCCTTGGCTGAATATTGGCGCATGCGTATGGTTGGTAACCAGCATGATACCTTAGAGCTTGGCCTTGTTGGTTCTATTTCATACCGCGTAAATCGATGGAAGGCTCATGCACAAGTTGAACAAAATTTTATCGGTGGTTTTGGTGCATCACGTGTTTCGCTTGGGGTAGAGGGGAACGTTTACAATCAACATTTGTTCCGAATCAATGTGCTTGCTGGTACGATTGCACCGGAAGTGATTCAGCGTTTTTATTATGGAAACACGCTTCAATATCAGCTGGGTTCGCCTACCTTACAGCGTATCGTTCAATTGAATGCACGCTTTAATGGTTCCATGCTGGGTTTTGATTATGAGTTTCAGGTTCGAGGGCTCTTAACACATAGCGTATACCAGTTTAATGGTTCGGTTTGGGATCCCAGTACAGAAAATTCATCAAAGCGTATCCTGGAAGGTAGCCTTTGCCTATCAAAAACTATTCGTGGGTTTTCTATCAGTCCAAGTGTGAGATACCTGGCGTTAAAAAACGCCATATTCCCGACCTTAATTACTGGTGCAAGTATTGGTTATAATGGATATATCACTAAAACTAAGAATCTATTCTTGTTTTCAAAGATTACGTATCAATATTATAATCGATATGTGCCTCTTTCGATTGATCCGCAGTTGTTTAACGTGCAATTAGTACCTCTTAATTCCACTGGTTTTTCTTATCATAATTTATCTGCTACGGTTGGTTTTAAAGTCAAAACCTTTCGGTTTTTTGTTTCCGGTTCGAATTTAGGATCGTTCTGGATGAATCAATCCCAACCTTTATATGATCATTATCCAATTCCAAGCTGGCAATTGAATGTAGGGCTTATTTGGGAGTTTTGGAATTAAGTTCCCCTATTTCTTCATTCGTAGTAAGGTGTAAATCATGAACGTGATGGTTATTGAGAAGGTAACCGTGTAAATCCATGACATAACAAAGTTATCGTTCGCAATACTCTGGAATATCCCTTGAAATTGAAGGCAAGATAAAACAGTAAGCAAGAGTGTCATAAACAAATCGCTTCGATCTTCTCGTGTTGTTTTCCGTTCATCCAGCAGATGTTGCAATTCATCTAGATTCGCTTTAATCGCCTGAATCATTAACGAGTGATTTCGCTCGGCACTACAAAATTCAAAGAGATTCTTTTCGGTTTTATAATGGAATATATTATTTACCACGCCTTTTGATAAAGCTCGCTCGGCGCGTTTACGTTCTGCTAATAAGGTAGCAGTGGGTTGAGCTGCAAAATCGAGCGCATTTAAATTGCTTAGTGTTGCTTCTAAATAAAACGTGTTATTATTTAACACGGCGTTAGGAATCAAAAGATAGGGGCTAATTCCAATATGCTCACGAACCGATTGAAACATTTCATCATCATGGCAAAGGTTAAGCATAATTCCTCTATTAACGAATAATAGATAGCTGTTATCGCCTTTCAGTAGTTGCAGGGTGTCAACCACTTCATCAAATCCCATGCGTTTGAAATCGAAAATGCCTAGCGCAAAGCCGCACATCAAATTCAAAAAGTCGGTGTAGGATTGTTCCTCATTATATCGCGTATTTAGTGCAATATTTGGGCTGTGAGGATTTGAGAACGAATCGGTTATTTCATCGTAGAATGTACCCCATGTTAACTGAAGCCAATCCGTCTTGCTTTCAATTTTTGAGGTATCGAGTTGAATGATTCCTGAGCCCATGGTGATGGCTTGCCCCCGTAGGTCGATAATGCTGCATATAAAATCAGAAAGTGACATTGCATTGCCACCAGGAAGAGAAAATTTAATGCTGTCCTTCAGGCCGGTGCGCTCTTGACTGCTACCAAAAAAAGAGGATAGTTTAATGATTTCTAATTCACTGAAATAGTCGCCAGGGTAATTCATTAAGGTTAAACTCCATACCGAGTTTTCGGAAGCGTGAAAGGATGTTTCCGAAATTCTGGCAATCGCTTTGATGGTGTCGCGTTCATTGGTTAAATTATGTGATCTACCTTCGGAATGGTAGGTGTATTGTTTGGGAAAATGAATCTCCAAACAATCAAGGGTGATTTCTGGTTTAAATCTACTGGTAATAGGCCGATCTCGTTGGAAATGGTAAGAGAGCAAATCGGTTTCATACGAATGAAATTGATCGCAAGGAAGTTTGTTTGTCGGTTTATCGTCCTCGTGCGATACTTGAACACACATGGAGGCATTGTAAAACTTAAGCGTTGAAGATTCTTGAATGGTGGGTTCTTGTGAAGAAGTGCTTGCTGTGTTCATATGAAGTAAATAGATTCTAG
>ENA-OUVC01000446-OUVC01000446.1-marine-metagenome-genome-assembly--contig:-NODE-446-length-27525-cov-4.358897_pt1 | contig 27525 bp, 28 predicted proteins | sample MGYA00248622_ERZ508571 | MGnify/ENA primary metagenome ERZ508571 (study PRJEB26236, sample SAMN06267175) | marine metagenome | isolation source: Columbia River Estuary | place: USA:Columbia River Estuary... | reverse complement strand
CTATTACCAATTATTAAATAATTTTTTAAAACAGATATTATTGAAATTGAAGGAAGATCAACAATGACGCTACATTTTAGAACCAAGGATAAATTGAGTCAATTGGATTGGAACTTTAGTGTAATCAATGCTGTAAATGCTCCAAATAAACACCCATTGATAACAAAGAAAATTGTAATTTAAAGGAGTCTTAAAGTGTTTTATACCCTGTAAAATTATTAGTATGAACTGGAGAAGATTTAACGGTGAGCCCATTAATTTACCCATCAAGGATCAGGTTCGCGAAACAATTGAATCAGAAATAGCCAACAATAATAAACTAACTGTTTATATTGGTACGGATAGTCAAGTAAAGCAAAACATCACAGAGTTCGCAACTGTTATTGTTTTTTTACGAGAAAAAAGTGGCGGTTTCATGTTTATGCATAATGATAAAACAAGTCAACAATTTCATATTAAGGAAAGAATGCTATTAGAAGTATCCAAGAGTATTGAAATTGCCTATGAACTATGTGATTTATTTATTGAATACGATATTGAAATGGAAGTACATGCCGATATTAATACCAATGCTCAATTTAAAAGTAATGACGCACTAAAAGATGCCATGGGTTATATAATGGGTATGGGCTTTGCCTTCAAAGCTAAGCCCGATGCGTTCGCTAGTAGTTGTTGTGCAGACAGGGTAATTCATTAAATATATAAAGTAAAAAACTGCTAGTTGGTTTATTTACTTTCCTTTAATACCATATCAATGGTAATAGCCCCTGCTAGGATAGCTACTTTATTTTCCATGCTAGAAAAATCTGTATTAATATTTACATTGTATTTATCTGCTGATGTAAATATTTCTTGCATGGCACCGGCCCATTTTTTATTGATGGTTCCAATTTGATTATTTGATGCGTCTTGAATCTTAAAATTCCAAGCCTTCCAATCTCCAGATATTTCTGCAATTAATTCTTCAGCTCTATTGTAAATTTTAAACGTGGGCTTAAATAATTTAAATTTTTGTCTAATGATACCTACTACAACTCCATCGGCATTAGTCACCGTAATTTTTGATAAAAAGAAAGTCCAATCTCGAGAAATGGTTGCTACCACATTATCGTTTACATCTTTAATTTCAAGCAAAAAAGGAAGCATTGCTTTGTTTAACAAAATTGCGGATGAAAATTTGTCCAAAAAACAAGCGGGTATTTATAATCAAGCTTTGATGGATTTTGGAGCAACCGTTTGCAAGCCAAGCACGCCAAATTGTGCTGATTGCATCATGCAAAAAAAATGTGCTGCATTTTTAAACAATCAAGTAAATCAATTACCCATCAAGGTAAAAAGCATTACCCGAAAAAAAAGGTATTTTGATTTTTTCTGTTTTTACAACAAAGGCAAATGGATGGTTCAAAAACGATTGGAAGGTGATATTTGGGGCGGGTTATATCAATTTTATTTAAACGAAAATAAAAGCTTAGTGCCTGTTACAGTGGGCTATTTAAATGAAGTGCTAGCGCATCAGCTGGATATTAGTGCTAAGGAGCTAAGGGTCCATTTAAAACAAACAAAAGGGGTATATGCCCCCGTTTCTCCGATTTACAACCAAGCTTTAACCCATCAGCTTTTACAAGCACGATTTATACTGATCAAATTTGACAACATTCCCACTGTTTTTTCTAATGCATTGTGGGTCAATCAAAAGCAACTTAAACAATTGCCATTCCCTAAAATAATTAACCAATTTTTAGGGGAGGACTTTATAAATTGGTGTAAAACTTAAAAAATTGGTAACTTTCCAAAAATTAAAACACTCAAAACTTGGAAGCGCATTCGGGTAACCCCCTTTATTTGTCCGTTTCATTTATAGCTTCACTCCAACAGGATTCGGGATTAATCTTTTTAATCTGTTTTTTACTTTTCCTTTCATTTATCATCGCTGGATCTGAAGTCGCTTTTTTTTCCTTATCCTATAAGGATATTCAAGTATTAAAAACAAAAAGACATATTCCTTTACAACGAATTGTAAAACTTTTAGAAGATCCTAAAAAGCTATTGACCTCCATGTTGATCGCTAATAGTTTTATCAATATTTGTATCATTTTAATCGCCAATATTTTAATTGATCACTTATTTGTATTTGATCAAATTGCGATTCCGGGCTTTGAATTTATTGTAAAAATAGTTGCAGTGACTTTGTTGTTATTATTTTTTGGCGAAATTTTACCAAAAGTAATGGCGACGCAAAATAATATTCGATTTGCCCAGGATTTTGGATTTATCATACAAGTAGTCTATTTTATTTTTTCTGGACTCAGTGGACTCATGGTCAAGTACACCAACTTGATGGAAAAAAAATTAGCACAAAAAGGGAGTGGTGCATCTTACAGTATGGAGGAGTTGGATCATGCTATTGAATTAACTAGCTCGGCGCATCATCAAGAAAATGAAAAAAATATTTTAAAAGGAATTGTGAAATTTGGAAATATTACCGTGAAGCAAATCATGAAAACAAGGTTGGATGTGCATGGTATTGAGGAGGAGGTTGATTTCCCCACTTTATTAAAAAATATTAATGAATTTAGTTATAGCCGTTTTCCCATATTTAAGGATGACCTAGATACCATCGTGGGGATGATTCATACGAAAGATATTATTCCGCATTTAAAAGAACCGGATCAATTTAAATGGCAAACCTTGATACGACCTGCATTTTTTGTGCATGAACAAAAAATGATTGAGGATTTGTTACAAGAATTTCAATTAAAGCGCATTCATTTTGGCATTGTAGTGGATGAATTTGGCGGCACCAGCGGTATCATAACATTGGAGGATATTTTAGAAGAAATTGTGGGTGAAATTAAGGATGAATTTGATGAAGAGGAATCCACTATTAAAAAAATTGATGAGTACCACTATGTTATTGAAGGCAAAACAGCCATTACTGATTTGTGTAATTTTATTGACATACCTTCTACTTCCTTTGATACTGTCAAAGGGGAAAGTGATACCATGGCGGGCTTGTTCTTAGAATTGGCGGGTGAATTTCCAATAGTACAACAAGTCATTAAATTTCAACAGTATAGTTTTACGGTTTTAGAAATACAAAAAAATAGAATTCATAAAATACAAATGATCATCACTCCAGTTATTCCAACTAATCCTGATCATGCGTAATTTTTTTATTGTTATATTTTCTATCTTCATTTTGCTAGTCACTGCTTGCAATAGCCCTTTCATCCCAAAGCAAAAAGGGTATGCCAACTTTAACTTTCCCGTAAAATCATATCAAGTTTTTAATGCGCCTAATTTCCCTTATACTTTCGAATATCCTACTTATGCATTTGTGGACAATCAGATAAATTATTTTGGCGAAAACAAATCCAAAGACGCTTGGATCAATATTCAGTTTCCAAGTTTGAATGGAACTTTATATATCAGTTATAAAAAAATAAAGTCACAACAATTAGATACTTTAATTAACGATGCTTACAAATTTGCAAGTAATCATTCCAATAAAGCAACCTATATCGCTGATTCGGTTTTTACGACCCAACAAGGAGTGCATGGCGTCTTTTTTAATATTGGTGGTGATGTAGCAACAGCCTACCAGTTTTTTTTAACAGATTCAAGTACCCATTTTTTTAGAGGGGCTTTGTATTTTAATACCACACCCAATGCCGACTCCTTATCCATTTATAATGATTTTTTATTTAAAGACGTGGCGCATTTGGTCAATACGTTTAAATGGAAATAATGATATCTTTACGCCACAATTAATATTATGATAGCGATTGATTCTGTTTTAGTGAGTGACCAAGTAATTGAAGAACAATTTGTATGTGATTTGACCAAGTGCAAGGGGGGCTGTTGCGAGGATGGGGATGCTGGCGCGCCGCTTGAAAACAAAGAAAAAGACTTCATTAAGAAATATTATGACCTTGTTGAACCATACATGACCAAGGAAGGTATTAAGGAAGTGAAACAAGTAGGCCAGTTTTTATATGATCGTGAGTTTGGTTGGGTAACACCCACCTTAAATGGTCAAATTTGCGCCTACGGTTACAAGGAAAATGGCATCATCAAATGCGCCTTTGAGCAAGCCTATAATGATGGTAAGATACCATGGAAAAAGCCCATTAGCTGCCATTTGTTTCCCATTAAAGTTCAAAAAAGCAAACAGGATCCCGATATTGAATATATGAATTATGAACCTCGTGAAGACCTATGCAAGGCTGCCTGTTCCTTAGGTGTTAAATTAAAGGTGCCAGCGTATGTGTTTTTAAAGGAATCTATTATTCGCAAATATGGGGAAAAATTTTATGAAGCATTGGACGCATCAGCGCAACATCTAAAGGATAAATAACTATTTTTGTGCTATAATTTATGCAAAGTATTTACGCCTCCTCATTTGACGCTAAAAGCAGTGTAAAAGCTGTTGATCTGGAACACAGACGCAAATTGAATTTTAATATTTCCAAATACAATGCGGTTGTTCCAAAAGGTAAAGCGCAATTTCCCGATTTAAACAGGGTGCGCGAGTTAGCGAAAAATAAAAAATGGGAAGCTATTGAGCATTTGGATTTATACCTAACACAATTTGAAGATCAAATAACCAAAAGAGGAGCCAAAGTTTTTTGGGCCGAGGATAGCGAACAAGCACTTAATTTTATTGGGGATCTATGCAAGGAAAAACAATGTAAATCCGTTGTTAAAAGTAAAAGCATGGTGACGGAGGAAATTCATTTGAATGATTACTTAACATCGATAGGCGTAGAAAGTGTGGAAACTGATTTGGGTGAATACATACAACAAATGGATGGCGAAGCGCCTTATCATATTGTAACACCAGCCATGCATAAAAGCAAGGAGGATGTTGCTCAATTATTCAATAAACATTTAGGTACCGACATATCATTAACGCCCGAGCAATTAACCTTGGTAGCGCGTAAAAATTTACGTGATAAATATGTACAAGCCGAAATTGGTATCACTGGCGCTAATTTTATTTTATCTGATATTGGTGGTATTGCTTTAACAGAGAACGAAGGCAATGCGCGTTTGTCGGTGGCTTGGCCAAAAACGCATGTGGTCATAGTAGGTATTGAAAAAACAATTCCTTCCATGAATGACTTGGGATTGTTTTGGCCTTTATTAGCGACCTATGGCACTGGTCAACAAATCACTGTTTATAACAGTATTATTACAGGTCCACGACAACCCGGCGAGGTGGATGGTCCAGAGGAGATGTATGTAATTTTACTTGACAATGGCCGTACTGATTTATTATCCAATGCAAAAGCAAGGGAAGCCTTGTATTGTATTCGTTGTGGTGCCTGTTTAAATGCATGTCCAGTGTATAAAAATATTGGAGGCCATGCATATGATACCACCTATAGTGGCCCTATTGGAAGTGTGATTACTCCTCATTTAAGAGGGATGCATGATTACAAGCATTTAAGTTACGCTTCTAGTTTGTGTGGTAATTGCACAGATGTTTGTCCTGTGAAAATAAATATCCATGAATTGTTATTGGAAAACAGAAGAGAATCAGTTGTCTCTGGCGAAAGTGATTTTGCTGAAAAATTTGCTTGGAAAATGTGGAAAAATACGTCCATGAGTCGGATGTTGATGAACCAAGGAAATGCCACTATAAAAAATTGGGTAATCAATAAAATGTTTAAGGGTTGGTCCAATCAAAGGGCACCGCTAGAATTTCCTAAAAAGACATTTAACCAACTTTGGAACGAATCTAAAAAAAGATAATCCTAAAAAGATAATTCGCTTACATGCCATCAGCATCTGCAACGGCTTCTACTGGATCTTTTTGTTTCTTCAAACTGTTGTTGACTACATAAACACCCACCAGCGTGCATAGGGTACCTATAATATTGGTTACCGACATTTTTTCATCTAACAATAAGGATCCCACCCAAATAGCTACGATCGGATTTATATATGCGTACAAGGAGGCAATCGCAGGTTGTAAATGTTTCATACTGTATATGAAACACACAAATGCAAAAACGGAACCGCCCAAAACCATATACACAAGCACGCCCCAGGTGCGCCCGGGAATACTTTGTAATGGAATATAGTTATTAGTATACAATGCAACTGTTGCCATAACTGCAGCACTAATCAACATTTGCCATCCAATAGAATAATAGGCGTTAATGTTTATTTTATTTCTCGAAATGATGACTGATCCAACACTCCATGTCAACATTGCAAATAAGGATAGTACCACACCTAATGGATAATTTGTACCATGCATTTGTAAACTATCCTTATAAAAAATAAATACGATGCCTAACAATCCTAACATTAAACCAATAAATGTGGCAAGCGTTATTTTGATGGCTTTGAAATAAAATCTTTCTATTAACACCACTGATAACGGATAAAGTGCAGCGATTAATGCAGCAAGGCCACTAGTGATAAATTGAAGTCCGTAGGTAGCAATCCCATTGGAGGATACAAACATTAAAAAGGACATGGGGATTAGCCACAAAAATTGTTTCGGTGTTGGTAAGCCTGCGCCCTTCATTAAAAAGAAACATACATAAATACTGCCGCCTAAAAATTGGCGCATACTTGCAAACTGAAATGCAGGCACATGGGTTATGCCAATTTTGCTTGCCACCCAAGTAGTGCCCCAAACAATACTCGTTACTGCTACGGCAAAGTATGCTTTTTTATTATTGGACATAGGGTTAACTTATTGAGGAACAATGGTAATGAAATTACATACCAGTGGTTAATGTTTAAAATGTCTTAATTGGGTCATCACCATTGCTAATCCATTTTCCTTACAATAAGCAATACTGTCTTTATCTCTAACAGATCCGCCCGGTTGGATATATGCTTCAATTCCCTCCGCATGTGCAATTCGAACACAATCATCAAAAGGGAAAAAAGCATCCGACGCAAGTGTCGCTCCTTTTAAATCAAATTTAAATTGTTTTGCTTTTTCAATTGCGTGTCGTAAGGCGTCAACGCGACTTGTTTGACCACAACCTTTGCCCACGAGTTGTTTGTCCTTTATTAAGGCAATCGCGTTGCTTTTTAAATGTTTGCAAATGATATTCCCAAATATTAAATCTTCTTTTTCTTTATCGCTACAAGCCCTTGCACCTGCTTCATCCCATTGGGTATAGTTGCCAGTATCCAATCCCTGCTCCAAGTTGCCATTTAGGATTGATTTTTTTTGAACTGCGTTAAACGTAACACCTGGTTTACTTTGTAATAAAACCCTATTTTTCTTAGCAGATAATATGGTCAATGCATCTGCGTCAAATGCGGGTGCAATGAGTACTTCAAAAAATATTTCCTGAATTGCTTCCGCAGTCGCTGTATCAATTTTACCATTGGTCACCAATACGCCACCAAACGCACTTTCTGGATCGCCTGCCAATGCAGCTTGCCAACTTTCAAATACACTGCTGCGACTTGCAACGCCACATACATTGGTATGTTTAATAATAGCAAAACTAATCGTAGGTAATTCAGCTATTAAAGCAATAGCAGCATCTACATCCACTAAATTATTATAGGACAATTCCTTGCCATGTAGTTGTGTAAACCATTGATCGAGGTCTCCATAAAAAGTAGCCACCTGGTGTGGATTTTCGCCATAGCGTAAAACTTTGCCTAGTGCTGGGTTAAAATAATTACTTATTGCAATATCATAATGCATCACCACTTCAAAAGCTTTTGCGGCAAATGCTTTTCGTTGTTCTAGATTGGTTTGTCCATCCTGACTAATTAAAAGTTGGTTTAACTTTTCATAATCATCCTTTGCTGACAAAACCACCAAGTCCCTGAAATTTTTTGCAGCCGCTCTAATCATAGAAGGCCCTCCAATATCTATTTTTTCAATGATTGCTTTTTCTTCATTGGTATTTTTAAGTGTTTCCTCAAAAGGGTATAAATCAACAATGACAAGATCAAGTTCAGGTATTTTGTACTGGGCCATTTCTATTAAATCCTGCTCCTCGTACCTGCGACCTAATATGCCACCAAATACGGAAGGATGTAGTGTTTTAACCCGTCCTCCTAAAATGGAGGGGTAACCTGTAACAGATTCAACCGAAACACAAGGAATGCCTATATCTTCTAAAAATTTTTGCGTGCCACCAGTTGAGTATATGGTGATATTTAACTGGTGCAGGGTTTTCGCCAATGGCGCTAAACCATCTTTGTAAAAAACTGAAATGAGGGCTGATTTTATTTTCTTTTCCATACCCAAAGGTACGCGCTTTCCATTTTTTATTTTTTGCTGATTTTCCACAAATGCTACTACAATTAGGGGAATAACTTTATTAGGAAAACGAGGGTTAAAATGACCAAGCTATAAAAAAGGTATTTGGCTTTTCGGTTAAACAACCAGATATAAACAAATAATAGCCAAAAGTAATAGCCCACCAGCATGCTCCCTGACATTTGAACAATAAAAGGTGTTCCAATGGGTTTTTGATGGAAGTATAAAACCATACGATTTAATACATTAATATAGGATTGAATCAGGCCGCCTAGGTGCATACTAAAACTTACTTGATTGGGCATTATTACCAATACAATTAATGCATACAACAAAAGGGTACTTAATGGAACCATAATAAAATTACTAATGATGACCAAGGTGGCGGTTTGATGAAAGTGAAATAACAAAATGGGCAAAGTGGTTAGTTGTGCGGACAGGGTGATACATAAGTTACTCCACACCCAATTTAAAATTGGATTGTCCATTGGAACCATTTTATAAAATACCGGATAAAATAAATGAATTCCTATGACGGCAGCATAGGACAGTTGTAAGCCAATATGATAAACGGAGTGCAGGTCAAAAAATAATATCACCAGTATACCACCTGCAATACAATTAAGGGTGTATTTGGGTTGGTTTAAAAAAGTACCCATAAAAAATAGGCTAAAAAATATACTTGCTCTTACTACCGAAGGACTTGCAAATGCAATAAATGTATATATCCAAACTGTTATTAACACAATGGTAAGTTCAAGTAATCGCCAAAAAAATTTACGTGGTAAATGACCTGTGATAAAAACCAGGTTTTTAAATATGATATCTAAGTGCATACCGCTGATAGCAATGATATGGATAATGCCTAATTGGGTGTAGGCTTTAATTATATCTTTATCTATATCTGATTTTACACCTATTAATAATGCTTTTGCAAAACCACTCGCTTCCTTATCCACTATTTGCTTATCAATTTTTTGAATCATCCATAGTCGCATATCACTAATGATTCCACTTGGATAAGGAAGCCATAATAGGTTTTGCGTAAGCGTGGTTATATATATTACGTTACCCCAGCTTACTAATATGAATAGAATGATGAATCCTTCCTGCCATTTTTTTAATGGGAGTAGGGGTAAACAAAACAATACACACATACTAATTCCCAAAATGCAAAAGGCAATGGCATAGTTTAAACTAGTAGTATGATTGAAAAATTCATTGGCAATAACATAGCCAATACTTATTGAAATGGCGATAAATAAAAGGGGATGTTCGGCTTTCCAATGCGCTAGTGATTTTTCCATCCAGGATGGTAACAAATTAAAAAACACAATGAAATGCGGGAAATACGCTTATGCGCCTAATAAAAAGACCACTAACTTTTTATGAAGTTCTGGTTTGCTATTTTTCCAGTTGTTCACCGACTGTGTTTTTATCCATTCGTCGGGTCCTGTTAATTCCATGGCCACACAAAGTTTGGTGTTGGGATGACAATTTTGAACGATTGCTTCAAATAACTGATTATTTCGATAGGGGGTTTCAATAAAAAGTTGGGTAACGCCCGTTTGTTTAATTTCAGTTTCAAGGGCTTGAATTTTTTTCTTTCTTTCAAGTGCGTCAATGGGCAAATAACCATGAAAATGAAAATTTTGGCCATTCATACCACTTGCCATTAAGGCTAATAATAAGGAGGATGGCCCAGTATAAGGTTTCACTATAGCGCCTAATTCCTGCGCAGCAGCGACTAAAATTTGACCTGGATCAGCAATGCCAGCGCATCCTGCTTCAGATAAAATACCAATATTTTTTCCTTGTTTTAAAAGTTGTGAGAATGCATGTATTTGTTCATTTTCAACTTTGTGTATGGCGTGCCAGGTATAATCGTCAATGACCATCTCCTTCCATAATTTTTTAAAATACCTTCTTGCTGTTTTTTCATTCTCTACAAAAAAAGCGTCACACTGTTGTATCCAAGTTAATACATCACTAGGCATACTGTCAAATCCTTCTTCATGAAGCAGCATCGGTAATAAATATACTTTTCCTAATGTCATTATTGATTGTCTTTAACTTGTTGGGTATTCAAATGGGCTGCGATTAATGCGTAAAAGGGAGCGACCATCCAACCAATGATCGGCAATAAGTGCAGCAGATAAAATAATATACCATTACCAATAGGGAGCCCCTTATGATTAGATACATAGTCGGCAGAAGCAATTTTATTTTTTCTCTCCGTGGCTAAACCGTAGTCGAGCATGCTATAACCTAAGAAATAACATTCCATTACAATAGTGAAAATGGGGGTAAACCAACCTATCAATGGAATAGAACAGACAATCACAATAGGGATTAAGTATACTGTTTGCCATAATAAGTTAGTAAGATTAAGTACTACCGCGCGCGTAATTAATTTTTTATAAACTGCTTTATCTAAAACAAATGGAATTTCTTTTTGTGCAGCATCTATTCTTAAATGCAAGTAAGACAGCATGGGCGAAAAAATGAGTAAAAAAAGATATTTAAATAATGCAAAATAAAATAGAAGCAAAGTAAACCACAGCCAAAAACTTCCCATGGTTATAAAAAAACCTAGCCAATCACTACTAATACTATCTAACCAAGTTTTTAATCCAGTTCTTAAAATAATCCATTCAATAAAAGTACTTGAGGTATCACCAAAGTAGGACATGCCAATAACAAACATAACGGTGTATAATATGCCAGGCAATATCATCCATTTCCACAATTTATGTTGCAGTATGAATTGATGTGCTAAAAAATAGGCACGAACCGATAAAATGAGTTCTTTGAGCAAATTGCTTAATTTGTAATAAAGATACGAACTACGACTTTAGGATGATACTATGATTGCATTTTGGTTCCGTAAGCTAGGTCACCTGCGTCGCCTAAACCTGGTACGATATAGCTTTTATCATTGAGCACATCGTCAATATCACCACACCAAATGGGGGTATCCATACCCAATGCTGCTTGTACAGTTTCAATTCCCTTTTTACTAGCGATGGCCACTGCAATATGAATTTCCTTTGGCTTTTGTGTTTTTGTAATTGCTTGTATAGTTTCAACCAATGAGGCGCCAGTGGCTAACATGGGGTCGGCAATAATTAAAATTCGATTATTTAAATCAGGACAACTTAAGTATTCAACACTTATTTCAAAACTGCCATCTGGATGATGTTTTCGATAGGCCGAGATAAATGCATTATCTGCTTTATCAAAATAGTTTAACATACCTTGATGCATGGGTAATCCTGCTCTTAATACAGTGGCTATCACAGGCTGTTCCATTAAAACTTTTGAGGCGTGGGTACCTAATGGCGTTGTTATGTTCACCACTTGATGCGCCATGTGTTTGCTCATTTCATATGCAATTACTTCACCAATGCGTTCAATATTTCGTCTAAAGCGCATCCTGTCTTTTTGAATTTGCACATCCCTTAATTCTGCAATCCAATTACTTAATAAACTATGTTTTTCACTTAAATGATGGACCATGGCAAGTAATTTTTTTCAAATCTATGGTTCTTAAGGACAATTTTAAAATAATTTAAACTGATCTCCATCAAATAAGCCTTTATCACTTAATTTAAGATGAGGAATGACCAATAATGCCATAAAGCTAAGGGTCATGAATGGAGAAGCTAATTTACTGCCTAAACCCTTTGACATCGCATCAATGATGGTGTATTGCTCAGCTACTTCATATGGGTCAGCGGTGCTCATTAAGCCTGCAACAGGGAGGGCTAGAATTTTTGAATCGGTTTTATTGACACAGCTTACCCCTCCTTTTTCTTGAATGACACTATTAATTGCAGTCATTATACTTTCATCGTCAACGCCAACAGCAATAATATTATGACTATCGTGCGCTACAGTAGATGCAATCGCGCCGTGGGTAAATCCGAAATTTTTTATAAATGCAATACTAGGGGCTGCAATTTTGTATCGGTTGTAAACGACCATTTTTAAAACATCGTTTGTGGTGTTTGAGATCAAACAATTTTCTTTTTCAGTAGAGGGCATCCAAATATAGTTAGTGATAAGTTGTCCGTCAATAGCTTCAATTACTGGAATGAGTCCATTTTGATTTGGATAATCCTTGGTTTCAATTTTCAATTGTGCTGCTGAAATAAACGGGGCATCGAATTGGTTGATGCTGGTTTCTGGTATAGCTGCAATATATGATTTCCCTTTTTCAGCGACCATCAAACCATTAATAAAAGTGCTGACTACTTCAAAGGAAATTAAATCATTCACCATAATAAAGTTAGCAGGATCACCTACTTGCATTTTACCGGTGGGTAATTTATAATGTTCCACTGGATTAATACAGGCAGCTTGTAGTACCTTAAACTTATCGATCCCATTGGCAATAGCCCTTGCACAAAGTTGATTGATATGTCCTTCAAGTAAACTATCAGGGTGCTTATCATCACTACATAGCATTATATTATTGGTATGGGAATCCAATAGTGGATACAATGCCTCGAAATTTTTTGCTGCACTTCCTTCTCTAATTAATATTTTCATACCGAACCCTAATTTATCTAGGGCCTCATCTATCGTAAAGCATTCGTGATCAGTACTGATACCCGCTGCGATATATTTTTTTGCTTCTTCGCCTCTTAACCCTGGCGCATGTCCATCTACAGGCTTCCCAGCTTGATGCGCAGCACTAATTTTTTTCATCACTTCATCATCTTGATACAAAACACCGGGAAAGTTCATCATCTCACTCAAATAATAAATATCATCTGAAGCTAATAATTCAGTTATTTGATCGCTATCAATAATCGCACCTGCTGTTTCAAATGAGGTTGCAGGAACACAGCTTGGTGCGCCAAAGAAAAAATGAAAAGGAACTTTTTTTCCATTGTCAATCATATAATGAACGCCATCCACCCCGCAAACATTGGCAATTTCATGTGGGTCACTGATGGTGCCAATGGTACCATGTAAAACAGCCAACCTAGCAAAGGAGCTTGGGATAAGCATACTGCTTTCAATGTGCACGTGGCTGTCAATAAATCCCGGCAGTAAATATTGTAAGGGGGCATTTTCGCAAGGGCTGATTGAAACAATGGTGCCATTTTCCACCTGAATAGTTGCAGGATAAGTTTGCTTGCCTACAATGTCAACATATTGACCAGAAACGGAAAATGAATTATCCATAAGTATAATTAATTATCACAAATTAAGCCAATAACTGAATTTAAAGATAAGTGCCCTATTTTTATTTTTAAATAAAGGGTCTGTGTAGTAATTGTCTGTATACACTAAGTAAAAATCGCTCATCGGCTTATACCTGTATTGTAAACGACTATTGATGTTAAAATTATTCCTTTGGGTATTGTATTGTATGAAAGTGGTCCAAAATAATTTTGTGCTAAAATTGTATTCAATACGAGGAGAAATTAAAAACAAGTTATTGCTTCCATAGGGTTTTGGCAATTCAATTTTATTAAATTCGCCACGTATACTTACATTTAACTTAGGGCGTTTTTGCACAGTTATTCCTGCACTATAGGTTTGTACAGTTCCATTATAAAATTGTCCAAATGACAATTCCGTAAACCATTTGAATAGTTTACGCATATCTGACATATAGGAAAAATTGAAAGCTGAAAAATTATACTGGGTAGCTGGTAAGGGAGTTTCGTTAGTGAATGAGATAGGGTATAACAAACGAATTTCATCATTTGTTAATTTCATTTTAAAAAAAGATGCGTTTTTAAAATCAATTTCAAAGCCGAGACTTAAGTTATTTTCGTTTAAGCTATTGTCTGGATTAACGACGCCATAATTTTGTAATTGAAGTTCAATTTTTCCAATTTTACCTAAGGAAGGTAAAATTTTGTAACTAAATTCTGAAAAAAGGTGTTTAAATCCTACACGAATAGTAGTATCATTAATAGCGTCATAATTATTGATACGTTGAACATATCCCATGTCGGTATAATAGTTTTTATCTACATTACTAATATCCATAACTATACTAATATTACGTGTGTCATAGCTAGCACCTACATTGTAATAAGCATTTAGGTTGGTAATACCAGGTTTTATAGAATTATGGTAGGCACTCCATGATGTAAAACTTCCAGATGGGTTGGAATAAGAGAATGACAATCCACCGTTTCGTCCATAACGATCTAATGGGTTTAATTTTTGTTCTGCAGATGAAATATAATTCTCCCTGTTTAAAAAATAACCTTTAATGAAGGATCTTTTTAAAATACTTTTTTGTAGTGTAAAAGCAGAAAAATTTTCTGGAGAATAATTTCCTTGCCTACCTGTTTGCATATTCATAGCACCGATTCTTGTTCCTGGTGCTAAATTTCCTGAAAGCCTTGCACCGAATAATATGGGAATTTTATTACCGTCCTTATCTAGTCCAATACTTCTCGAATAAAATGGACGCAGTGGGGGGATGCCAATGTCGGAAAGTAAATCCGAATTTTCCATGAAAAAATTACGCCTCTCCGGTAAAAAAATATTGAACCTAGTTAAGTTAGTTACTTGTTTGTCCACTTCCACTTGCGAAAAATCGGGATTGATGGTGAGGTCTAAATTAAGGGATGAATTTACTGCTACTTTAGCGTCAAAACCTCCATTTGCACTTGCTCTTAGGGGGTTTGAATTTTCAACATCATGATTCCCTTGCCCAGTGGCATAGGGTTGCAAATTAATGTTACTGTTTGTGGTTGGGATTTCACCCTCCCAATTTAAAATACCTGTATATCCAATATCATAGGATCGAAAATTCACGGGTACTTTTGTCCATGCAGAGTATTCGTTATTTTTTGCATCTACTCGTAAAAAGTTAATACCCCATTTTTTTTGTTGGGGATTGTAACGAATAGATTTAAAAGGAATCATGATTTCGGCAATCCAATAACTACCATAATTTTTAGTAGCTGAAAACCATTTTGTATCCCAGCTCCAAGCGGGTTTTTCTCCCATATCGCCAGTTAGTTGATCTTCGGATTGAACATTTAAAGCGCTTACTACAAAATAGAAACCATTTGATTTCAAATTTAATGGGTCTAATATAATTCCAATACCATCATTTCCATCATGCCCGATGTCTCTTTTTAAGCTTTGCGTAATAAATGCGCCGCTATCATAAACTTTAAATGCAAAATATAAGTTTTTGTCATCATAGGTATAGCGTACTTCTGTTTGACTTTTAGCTTCACCGATATCATTGGGGTATTTTTTCTTAAAATTATTGGCTACTTGTGTATTTGCCCATACGGCTTCGTCAAGAATACCGTCAATCTTTATGGGTACTTGACTTGCCTTTATACTTGTTTGAAATTGCAGCTGGTACTCAGTCACTTTTTGGGCGACTGTAATATTCAAGTTGAGTAAAACAAAGAGTATAAAAAAAAGATGTTTGCCCATGTTTATATATAGGATGTAAATATGGTGTTTAATTAGTATAAAATAGTTGGAATTAGGTATAAAGGCACTAATCCGTTATAAGTGGTTAGGAAGGGTCTAAAATATCGGGACGGCGTTGTTGGGTTCGTTCAAGTGCTTGTTCCTGTCTCCAAGCATCAATTTTTTTAGGATCACCCGATAATAAAATAGGAGGTACTTGTAAACCTCTAAAATCAACGGGTCTTGAAAATACAGGAGGCGCCAATAAATTATCTTGAAAAGAATCAGTCAATGCGGAGGTTTCATCATTTAATACCCCAGGTATAATACGACCTATTGCATCTACCAAAACGGCAGCGGCTAATTCACCACCACTTAATACATAATCACCAATGGAAATTTCGCGGGTCACATACAAATCACGAATGCGTTGGTCAATCCCTTTATAATGACCGCAGATAATCAATATTCTATTTTTAAGTGAAAGCGTATTTGCATCTTTTTGCTCCAGTTTTTTACCATCGGGTGTCATAAAAATGATTTCGTCAAATTTGCCCTCCAGTTGTAATTCGTCAATTGCATTGGCCAATGGTTCGCACATCATCACCATGCCTGCGCCACCGCCATATTGGTAATCATCCACCTGCCCATGTTTATTAATTGCCCATTTTCTTAATGTATGTAATTTGATAGTAAGCAATCCTTTTTCCTGCGCACGCTTCATCATACTGTGCTCAAATGGGCTCGTTAATAATTCTGGTAAAACGGTTAAAATTTCAATGGTCATAGTGTAAAGATAAAAGAAACAAAATAGACAGCTATTTTTTTCTATTAATGATGTGTACGCTTAGCGTATTAGCCCAAAAGATCGCCTAAATCACGTCGGTCTTTTTTGGTAGGGCGGCCTATTTTACTCAATCGCTTGCCGGTATGAAAGCTAGATGCCACTTGATTAACACGTTCCAATTCCTCAATGGGCGTGAGGTCATTGTAATATTTAATCGCTTCCAAGTAGGCCATGCGCGTTTCAAGTAATTGGGTTACTTTAATGACCCAGTTTTTATGCTCGGTTCTGGCTTCATATTCATCGCCTACTACCACAGCGCGTGACGCTTTAACTGGTTCTCCTTTAATTTTAACACGCCCTTTATCAATGGCTTCTGTTGCCTGACTTCGAGTTTTAAAAATACGGATACACCACAAGTATTTGTCTAATCTAACTTTTTGCTTTTCTGTTTTTTTTGTGGTTTCTTGCCCCCGCATGTTTTAGGATTTTTTTTCTGCAAAAAACTGATGAAAGTAAGGAATGGTTTCGATGCCTTTGTAAAAATTGACAATATCATATTTTTCATTTGGGCTATGCAAGTTGTCGCTGTCTAAACCAAAACCCATAAATACAATCTTAACATTTAATTCCTTTTCAAACAATGCACAAATAGGTATACTACCCCCGCCGCGCACTGGAATTGGATCTTTTCCAAAAGTAGCAGCAATTGCTTTGGCAGCACTTTGATATTCGTGGGAATCAATAGGTGTAATATAAGGTTCCCCGCCATGATGTTCAAAAGCATGCACAGTAACAAATGCGGGCGCTATTTTTTTAAAATGCGCTAATATCATACTGGTAATTTTTTCAGAAGATTGGTTGGGTACTAACCTGCATGAAATTTTAGCAAATGCTTTTGATGGCAATACTGTTTTAGCACCTTCGCCCGTGTAACCACCCCATATGCCGTTTACTTCAAGTGTAGGCCTGATACCTGTTCTTTCATTGGTGCTGTATCCTTTTTCACCCCAAAGTTGTTGAATGCCTAAATCCGTTTTGAATTCAGTTTCGTCAAAGGGCGCTTCGGCCATTTTTTTTCTTTCTGCATCTGTGGAGGAGATTACATCATCATAAAAACCTGGAATGGTGATATGGTTGTTTTCATCATGACAGGAAGCAATCATTTTTGATAAAATAGTGATGGGGTTGGCAACTGCACCACCGTATACACCACTATGCAAATCACGATTAGGTCCAGTGACTTCCACTTCAATATAGCTTAATCCACGCACCCCAATATCAATGGACGGGGTGTCCATACTAATCATTGCAGTATCACTAATTAAAATAACATCCGCTTTTAATAAGTCTGTATGTGTTTTTACAAATTCGGCTAAATGTGGGCTACCAATTTCCTCTTCCCCTTCGATGATGAATTTTATATTCGTACAAAGCGATTTTGTTTGTGTCATTATTTCTAATGCCTTTACGTGCATATAAAATTGCCCTTTATCGTCACAAGCACCACGCGCATATATCTTACCGTCTTTAATCGTAGGATCAAAAGGACTGCTATGCCATAGTTCCAATGGATCAGCTGGCTGAACATCATAATGACCGTAAACAAGCACAGTAGGGAAGCTAGGGTCGGTTATAATTTCACCATAGACGATGGGATGTCCTGCAGTTTCATAAATTTTAGTAACAGGGGCACCTGCTTGTTTTAATGCTTGTTCCACTGCTTGTGCGCAGGTGATCATATCACTATTGTGTTCCGACTTTGCACTGATGCTTGGTATGCGTAATAATGCCAAAAGTTCTTCTAAGAATCTTTCTTTGTTTTGGTCTTGGTATTGTTTCCAGGGATTCATTTTTAATTTATTTTAATTAACTATTTCATTTATTTTTTAAATAACATCTTTTTGATGCTGCGTTGCTTGATAAATAGCATGATCAATCAAACTTGTTTCATGCATTATACTAATTGGTGTTTCAAATCTGATAATATATTTTCCCTATTCCAAATTAGTTTTTGTTTAAAAGGGCTATTTCTTTTTTCGCAATTTTCAATGGTACAAATAGCACAACTAAATGGCATACAACCATCTGTATGCACAAAAAACTCAACACTATCACCAAATTTATTTTTAATCAATTTGGTAAACTCATCTACCGCAGCGTGTGCTTCATTTACATTAAAATACCATGGCACTGTTAAATGACAATCAATATGCATTAAAGCGCCATACTTAATTACCCTTAAATTATGTAAATCAATCCAGTTGGTATGACGCGATAAATTTAATTCTTGTATAACCGCATCCAATAATGCCATATCTGCTTCATCCATAATACCCGCAAGCGATTCTCTAATAATTTTATAGCCATTGTAGATGATCCATAAACCCATTGCAACAGCAATAGCTGTATCAATGCCATTATACCCTGTATACAACACTAGTCCAATACCAAGTACTATTGCGTAGGTGGTATAACTATCTATCAATAAATGTTGCCCACTAGAAGTAAGTGCCAATGAATTATTTTTTTTCCCAACCGCTTTTGCAATTAATCCAGCGGCCATATTTAATACTGCGGTAGCTAGCAATAACCAAATGCCATTGTCTAGGTTGTGTAAACTACTTGGTTCAAAAAAAGTAACGATGGATTCATACAAAATAATTCCACCTGCAGTGATAATTAAACTGCCCTCAAAAGCGGCCGATACAAATTCAGCTTTACCATGCCCATAGGGATGGTCTTTGTCTTTGGGTTTCGAGGCAACGTATAAACTATATAATCCAATGATCCCTGCCATTACATTTACGATACTTTCCAATGCATCCGATAATACGGACAAGGAATGGGTCATAAAATAGGCAACAAATTTAAGTACGAATAATACGATACTTAAACTAGTAACAAAAAACTGGATCTTTAAATTTTGTTTTGATTTTTGCACTTATGGAAAATTGATAAACCTTTAATGATACAAATGTATGGTGGGACTTAGTACTTAATTAATGCGATGCTTCGTCAAATCTTTTTTGTACAAATTCCCAGTTCACCAAATTCCACCAATTATTAATATAGTCAGGACGTTTGTTTTGATATTTTAAATAATAAGCATGTTCCCAAACATCCAATCCTACTAATGGGAAACCTTTTACTTCCGCAATATCCATTAAAGGATTATCTTGATTAGGCGTTGAACTTATTGCTAAGCCCCCTTCTTTTTTAAATATTAACCAAGCCCAACCACTTCCAAACCTTGATTTTGCTGCATCGCCAAAAGCAGTTTTGAATGCATCAAATGAGCCAAAAGTTTTTGTAATTGCGTCGGCTAAAGTTCCGGAAGGAGCAGTCGCTGGCGCTGGCTTCATTAATTGCCAAAATAATTCATGGTTATAATGACCGCCTGCATTATTGCGCATCTTAGGGCTATAGCGTGAAATATTTTTAATTAAATCAGTGAATGCTAATTGCGTAGTGTCCACTTTTTCAGCCACGCAAGCGTCTTTCAAATTAGTCGCATAGGTTGCTGCATGTTTTGTGTAATGAATTTCCATGGTCATTGCATCAATATAAGGTTCTAATGCATTATATGCATAAGGCAAGGGCTGTTGCTGATAGGCCGTGATATCAAAACTATTTGTTGCTATGGTTGAAAAAATTGGCATAGCCGCAATAGCCATACCCGCTTTACCAGATGTTTTAATAAACTGGCGACGATTTTGGGTTGAATTTGACATGATTTTATTTTTTAAAGTACTTACGTAAAGTTACTTTAATTGGTTGTAAAAGACGGTAGTAAAATTCCTGGTTAAATAACTGAGAATCACGCATGGCCTTATAAATCAAGAACAAACCAATGGGGACTAAAATCATGGAGGACAACCACATCCCATTAAATACAGACCATTGTCCCGATTTGGCCAATTTTTCGCCAAAATTGTTGAATAAGAAAAAGAAAACGAAAAATATGATTGCTGAAATCATGGGGGTGCCCAATCCTCCTTTTCGAATAATGGCTCCAAGCGGCGCACCGATTAAAAACAATACCAAACAGGCTATCGATAAAGTAAATTTTCGATGCCATTCAATACTATGTATGGAAACTGCGTTTTTATTTTCAGTATAAATTTGCCCCAGCATTTTAAAGTTATTGTCAATAGTGGACAATTGATATCCCGCCGCTTCGCTTACACTTATCGCCATGGAATCAGGAATAATTTGATTTAATTTTTTGATAGGCGTCTTTAATTCTTTTTTGCCAAATAATTGGGTGCTGTCTTTGTATAACAAAAAACGTAAGTAGGGGGTCAATTCTTGTTCTGTTCTTTTTACAAAAAAACTATCCATATTGGCAATAGAATCAATCGCTTTTCCTAATTGTCGTACACTTAGCATTTTAGGATCGTATAAAATATCATTTGATTTATTGAATTGAAAGCTTTTCAAATCAAATACTTTTTTATACTCTTTAAAATAAAGTCTGGTAAATTCAGTATTGGTCGTGGACCGAAGACCTCTTTCTTGGTATCGCCATCCATTATACATGATAAATTCCAAGAATTTTTTATTGGCAGAAACGCGCATTACCCCCGACTCCGCAATTAGGTAATTATCTTGCAATCCAAATCTTTTTTCAAAAATTACAATGTTTTGTATGACACTATCGTTTGCTTCTTTTTTTCCTAATTTAATGACATAGCCATCTATCTTATCATAAAAAACACCCTCTTTTAAATCAATGGCAGGCTTCGCAATAATAATTTCATACTTCAAATTAGTAAGTTTCATTTGCGTAACTGGAATGATATTGTTCGCAAACAAAAAAGCAAGTCCAGCCAATAAAATAGTCACTAAAAATAAGGGACGCATGAATCGCGTCAATGGAATGCCTGCGGCTTTTATTGCAACCAGTTCGAAGCTTTCTCCTAAATTACCGAAAGTCATAATGGACGAAAATAATAAGGCCAATGGAAGTGCAGTGGTGAAAGTGCTTACAGATACAAGACCAATTAATTCCAGAATGGTGATCAAGTCAAGTCCTTTTCCCACTAAATCATCAATGTATAACCAAAAAAACTGCATCGTCAACACAAATATACAAATGGCCAATGCAGCCAAAAACGGCGCAATGAATGCGCGCAGAATTAGTATGTCTAATTTTTTGAACAATGTTAAAGTACTAATTAGTTTCCTCCAACGCGATGAAAAAGCTCTTTAATTTGATATTCCCAAAGTCGACTTTGGTCTTTAATTTCATTTTTTTCAGCAAAATCTTTGATGATCAAAATGGTTTGATTTGAGATCTCAGTTTTCTCAATGCTGAATTCAAAGTATTCGTTTTTCTCGCTATGCAACCATTTGAATCGAATGAATTTATCTGCTTCTTGGTCTAATATTTCTGCCTTATCAGGTACCCCGCCGTTCCATGAAAAACTGAATACGTTTTCCCATTCGTCCACTTTATCAGCAAACCATTCTTGCAATCCAGAAGCAGTGGATAAAAACTCAAATAATATATTTGGTGAGCATCTCACAGGAAATTCAAGTGTAAATAATTGTTTCTTACTCATATAAATCGAATGCCGCTTTAATTTAGGCTCGTTCGTTGCAATGATATTAAATAATTGGTAGGTTCCAAGTATTTTTTTTGTTAATTCATACACAGCTTTTTAAGGTACCTATGAATATTTCCTAAATACGTTATAAGTATATGTAAATCAATGTTTTAAGAAAAATTAAAATATACCTAAAGTTGATAAAATAATCGGCACTTGGACTGATTAACTTAAATAAGACTCAAAGTGATGGCCTATATTTGCACCCCATAATGATTTGTGTATGTTTAATAGTTTGAGTGAAAAATTAGAATCGGCGTTCAAGCACCTTAAAGGGCAGGCGCGTATTAATGATTTAAATGTGGCGAATACCTTAAAGGATATTCGTAAAGCATTGTTAGATGCGGATGTCAATTTTAAAATTGCAAAGGAATTTACAGATAAGATTAAAGAGAAAGCGATTGGTGAAAAAGTGATTAATGCCATTAGTCCTGGTCAATTGATGGTTAAAATTGTGCAGGATGAATTAACAACATTGATGGGATCCTCCGCTTCCTTATTGGACTTATCTAAAAGCCCTACGATCATTTTAGTGGCAGGTTTACAAGGAAGTGGAAAGACTACTTTTTCAGGAAAATTAGCGACTTATTTAAAAGCGCAAAAAAAATCGCCCTTATTAGTTGCTGCAGATATTTATCGTCCAGCTGCGATGGATCAATTAACCGTATTAGCTGAACAAGTTGGGGTAGATGTTTTTGTAGAAAGAGAAAATAAAAATGCAGTATCTATTGTTCAGAACGCATTGGTCTATGCAAAAGCAAATAATAAAAATGTAATCATTGTTGATACTGCCGGTCGTTTGGCAGTGGATGAAGTGATGATGAATGAAGTCGCAGACATTAAAGCTGCCATCAATCCACAGGAAATATTATTTGTCGTAGATGCAATGACAGGGCAGGATGCAGTGAATACTGCCAAAGTTTTTAATGAAAGATTAGACTTTACTGGTGTTGTGTTAACTAAGCTAGATGGAGATACGAGAGGGGGTGCGGCTTTATCCATAAAGTACACAGTTGATAAGCCAATCAAGTTTATGAGTAGTGGTGAAAAAATGGAGACCTTAGATATTTTTTATCCCGACAGGATGGCGCAAAGAATTTTGGGGATGGGAGATATTAGCTCATTGGTTGAAAAAGCACAGGCACAATTTGATGAAGCGGAAGCAAAAAAATTAGAGAAAAAAATTAGAAAAAATCAGTTTGATTTTGAAGATTTTTTAACCCAGATACAGCAGATAAAAAAGATGGGTAATATAAAAGATTTAATGGGCATGATTCCGGGTATGGGAAAAAGTTTAAAAGATGTCGACATTAATGATAATTCCTTTAAGGGTGTTGAAGCCATCATTCAATCAATGACGGTATTGGAACGTCGTAATCCAGATTTACTTTCACCGAGTAGAAAGCAAAGAATTGCCAAAGGTTCGGGTAAGGATATTGGAGAAATCAATGCTTTTATAAAGCAGTTTGACCAAATGAAACAGATGATGAAGCAAATGTCTGGAGGAATGGTGCCAGGTAAAATGCCTGGTTTAAGGAGATAACGACTTGATTATCAGTATAATTAATGATTTATTTTAGGAATAGACACCATTTTTCATCATTTTATATTATCTTCGCGTCCTATTAACCCTATTTGTTAACGCCAATAAATATCTATTTAACATGGCAGTAAAAATGAGACTACAGCGTCATGGTAGTAAAAAAAGGCCTTTCTACTTTATAGTAGTAGCCGACGGACGCGCACCAAGAGATGGTAAATTCATCCAAAAAATTGGTACTTACAATCCTTTAACAGTTCCTGCGACTATCCAATTGGATCGTCAAAAAGCTTTAGAGTGGTTAAACAAAGGTGCACAACCTACAGACACGGTTCACCGTATTTTATCTTTCAAAGGAGTTCTTTATTTAAAACACTTATTACGTGGTGTTAAATTAAACTTATTTGATGAGGCAACTGCGATGGCTAAGTTTGAAACTTGGTTCGCTGAGCATGAAGCTAATGTAGCGACCAAGAATGATGCACACAAAAAAGCACAAGCTGCTAAAAAAGTGTATGTTCCAGTGGTGAAGAAAGTAGCTGAACCAATTGCAGAAGCGCCTGTTGCAGAAGCACCAGTGGCTGAAGCTGAACCAGTAGTTGCTGATGAAGCACCTGCTGCAGAAGAAACACCAGCTGCAGAATAATTTTAAATTAATCTAGCTTTAATAAAGCCCCTGGTTCCGTTTATCGGTATCGGGGGTTTTTTGTAATTTATCGTTGTTAAAAAAATCAAGTATATCCCAATTGTTCTGTTTCGAATAATTAGTTTTGTGTATTCTATATTTTAAAACCCATCCAATGAGTGAATATATACATATCGGAAAAATTGTGGCTGCTCATGGTATTGGGGGGCAAATTATCATTGAACATGCCTTAGGCAAACCCATTAATTTTAAAGGTATCGAAGCCATTTTCGTTGAAAAAAATACAGCGAGCTTTATACCTTATTTTATTACATCGGCCGTTGCAAAAACAGATTCTTTAACCCATTTGCAGATAGAGGGTATTCAAAATAGGGAAGCCACTCAAATTTTAATCAGCAAAAAAGTGTGGCTACCACAAGCCGAGTTCCAGCAGCTGGTTGATAAAAGTTCGCCCTTGGCTTTATTAGGTTATATGGTACAGCAAAATGGCATTGATTTAGGTAATGTGATTGAAGTCATTGAGCAACCGCACCAGTTAATGTTAACTATATTATACCAGGGACAGGAAGCCTATATCCCATTACATGAAGAAAGCTTAAAAGGGGTGGATCACGCAAAAAAAACAGTCACTGTTTTGCTTCCGGACGGCTTATTGGATTTATACACTTCCGTTTAGGGGTCATTATATTTAGTAAAAAAATTTTTTTCTTTAAAAGTCTACTAATTTAGTAGGAAATACATATCTTTGTATTCTCACTATAAAAAAACAGCATTATGAGTTTAAGATTAGGGGATATTGCGCCCGATTTCAAAGCAAAAACAAGTATTGGCGATATTAGCTTTCATGAATACCTTGGAGATAGTTGGGGAATTTTATTTTCACACCCAGCCGACTTTACACCTGTATGTACCACCGAATTAGGCCGCACTGCTGCATTGCAAGAAGAATTTGCAAAACGCAATGTAAAAGTTTTAGCACTCAGTGTGGACGGCGTTGAAAGTCATCAAAAATGGATTAGTGATATCAATGAAACGCAACAGGTACATGTAGGTTTCCCAATTATAGCGGATGAGGATAAAGCGGTGGCTAACGCCTATGATATGATTCATCCAAATGCTTCCGAAACCTTTACTGTGCGTTCCTTGTTCATTATTGGACCAGATAAAAAAGTAAAATTATTTATTACCTATCCTGCTTCCACTGGGCGAAACTTTGTGGAAGTGTTAAGAGTGATTGATTCACTTCAGTTAACAGCCAATTATAGTGTGGCTACTCCTGCGAATTGGAAAGATGGGGAAGATGTGATTGTGGTTCCAGCCATCAAAACAGAAGATGCATTAGTTAAATTCCCCAAAGGCTTGAATATCGTAAAACCGTATTTGCGTTATACGCCACAACCGAACAAATAGTGGTGTGTAATTGCAAAAAGGAAGTTGGGTGATGGACGCTTCAGTAAAAAGTAATTATTATTTGTGCAACAAACTAAAATAACTTTTACAGTGTGTCACTGTTGATGCGAGTCATTTACCTTTCTTTATAATCCCTTTCTCTGTTAACGCAGGGGAGGGGATTTTTATTTTTCGCTATTCCATTTGTCCAACTGCTTTAAAGTGGCAGCAAGATCCTTGGGAATGGGCGCTTCAAATTGAAAGTTGTTCCCATTTAATTCAAATTGTAAAGTATGTGCATGTAATGCTTGTCTTGCTAATAAAGGGCGTTCTTCTTCTTCTGTTTTACTTAATTTGAAATTTTTCTTTTTTATGGAAGACAATAATAATTTTTCGCCATCTCCATAAATATCATCTGCAACAATCGGGTTACCCAAATGTTGGGCATGTATCCTAATTTGATGTGTTCGGCCGGTATGAATTTGGAAACAAACCCAAGCATATCTTTTATAATATTTTAATACCTCAAAACTTGTTTGCGCTGCTTTGCCTTTGACATGGGTCACCATTTGTCCTTTTTTACCAGGATGTTCCATGATGGCTTGATCAATGGTGCCATTTTGTGGCGGACGCCCCATCACCAAACCCAGGTATTTTTTTTCTATGGTACGGCCTTCAAACAAAGTGCTTAATTCTTGGTGCGCCTCGGCAGTTTTTGCAAATAAAATTAAACCACTGGTATGTTGGTCTAATCGATGCACCGTAAAAATGGCGGGATACTTTTCCTGTAGCAATGATTTAAGTGAAGCTTCTTTGCCAAATCGATCAGGGATACTAAATAAACCGGCGGGCTTATTGAGTACAATCATGTTGTCATTTTCAAATAATATATCTATCATTAAATTGCGTTCAATTAAAAAGGAGGTAGTAAGATTAATTTTCCTTTGCAGATTTCCTTGTAAAGGATTTATTCATGAATTTCAAAAGGCGTACTTCTTTTTCTGCTAAAAAACGCCATTTACCTCTGTCCACATTTTTCTTGGTAAGGTTGGCGAACATTACTCGGTCCAAATGCCTAACATCATATCCTAAGTGTTCAAAAATACGTCTTACAATTCTGTTACGTCCACTGTGAATTTCAATACCTATTACATCTTTTGAAGTATTGGATAAATAACTTATTGCATCAGCTGCAATAAATCCATCTTCCAATTCAACACCCTTCGCAATGGCTTCCATGTCCGCCTTGGTAACAGGTTTGTCTAAGGTTACTTCGTATATTTTTTTAATTTCATAGGAAGGATGGGTTAGCTTCTGCGCCAAGTCGCCATCATTCGTTAATATTAAAACGCCAGTCGTGTTTCTATCAAGTCGACCTACTGGAAACATGCGTTGTGTAGTTGCGTTTTTGATAATATCCAACACCGTTTTTCTGCCTTCAGGATCACTCGCTGTGCATATATAATCCTTCGGTTTATTTAATAATATATATACAGGGGTTACTTGTAATTGTAATACTTTCCCTTTTAATCTAACGACATCCTTGTATTGTACTTTATAACCCGGCTCTAAAATAGTATCACCATTGATGGTTACATGTCCCGACTTTACCATGGCTGCGGCTTCACGACGACCAGAAATACCCGCATGCGCAATGTATTTATTCAATGGCATTTGTTCATAAGGCGTATCCGAAGCGGCATTTACTTTTCCAATAGAAGCTGTTCTTTTTTCATCCGCTTTGTCCATGGATGCGGGTGTTCTTTTATTCGTAGTTGCTGGACGCGCTGTTGTAGGACGCGTTGTATGAGAAGGCGTTAGTTCACCATATTTTGGTGGGGCATCTTGAAAACTTTTCCGAGTGCTTGGTTTTTTTTCATAGCCTGTTGT
>ENA-OUVC01000445-OUVC01000445.1-marine-metagenome-genome-assembly--contig:-NODE-445-length-27543-cov-4.061713_pt1 | contig 27543 bp, 26 predicted proteins | sample MGYA00248622_ERZ508571 | MGnify/ENA primary metagenome ERZ508571 (study PRJEB26236, sample SAMN06267175) | marine metagenome | isolation source: Columbia River Estuary | place: USA:Columbia River Estuary... | reverse complement strand
TTAAATACGAACAGGTGTTCGCTACAGTGACTGCGTGTCGTCTCTGGAATTGGCTCGTGAGCAACTAGCCCAACAACTTTCTCATCATAAATATGGGCACCACGTGGTGTCACTTGGCAAAGCATCTCTGCATGCACATCGCACCATTGCTGTTGCTGAGTCTTTTGCCGAAGTTCTGCAACAAGCGCAACTTCCTCTCGGCCTGGTGCGCGGCCGTGTGTACCAGTGCACAGGCATCGCGCCTTTGTCACTTGCAGTAGCCCTTGTACAAAAAGCAACTGCAGAAGGTTCATGGGTGGGGTGGTGTGCAAATGAACATCTCAATTGGAGCGCAGCTCGTTATGCCGGGTGGTGCTTAGAACGCGTGGTGCAAGTGTCGTGTGATGAACACTGGTGCGATGCAGTAGTGGCGCTCGCAAGTGGTGTTGAAGTTCTTGTTGTCAACATTCCACCACATGTGTCGCCAAGTTCGGTGCGGCGAACCATGTTGTCGGCAGCAGTACAACAGTGCGCAGTAGTTGCTCTCGGTTCAATGCACGGTGTGAGTGCCGATGTTGTTTTCACTGCAACTGGGCGTACATGGCTAAAAGAAAATGAGATGCAAGAGCAAGTGGCGTTTGCCGCGCAAGAACTGTCTGTTCACGTTGGCGGACGCCGAGTGCCGAGTGAACAGTGTTTTTCGTTGTTGGTGGGGTAGTGAAATGAAGAACCATCATTCGTATCGCGTTGCCATTGTGCGCGCAGTAGGAAGCGATGCCCGGCAACTCAATGCGTTGGCGCAAAGTATTACTGCTATTGCACCGCTCATTGAAATTGTCGACGATGAACATGTGCTTGTTCCGATGCGTGGCCCAACTCGATACTTCGGCGGTGAAAAAGCAGTAGCGGAAAAGCTTTTTTCTTGTGCACCCGAGCATGTGGTGCTCACTATTGGTATTGCCGACGGGCGCCTTGCAGGGCTCATCGCGGCCCGTATGGCACAATCTTTGTTCATTGTTCCTGCAGGTGAAACGGCAGAGTTTTTGGCCGGTATCGACGTGCGGTACCTCGAACATTTTGCCGATGTGTCTGCGCACACTTTGTCGCTTCTTTATCGATTGGGCTTGTCGACGTGCGGAAAAGTTGCTGCAACGAGTAAGCAACTTCTCTCCGATCGCTTTGGGCCCGATGGAAATATGTTGCACACGTTGTGTAGTGGTGCCGACCTACACCCTGCACTCACTGAAAAAATTCCTACCCTTTATTACGCCGAGGGTCATTATGAAGATCCCCTTGTGCAAGTCGATGCTGTTTTTCTTGCTGCTCAACAACTCATCGCCCCGCTCATGGCGCAGTTGCAAGGGGAGCATTTAGCAATGTGTCGTGTGGTGGTTACTCTCACCACCGAACACGACGACATCTCTGAACGAGTGTGGTACAGCGCAGCAGGTTTTCACGAACAAGGTCTTCTCGAGCGTGTGCGATGGCAAGTAACAACATGGCTCGAAGAATCATCAGGGCTCACTGCTGGGGTGCACAACATTGCGGTCAACGTGCAAAACACGGTGCCCATTGGGCATGAGCAGCCACGTCTGTGGGGTGGTCGTAGTGAAAGCGATGCTGCAGCACGCATTGCTATTACCCGCGTGGCTGGTGTGGTGGGTCAAGACCACGTGTGTGTTCCCGAGTGGCGAGGTGGTCGCGACATTACGCGTGAGTACGAACTAGTTCCTGCACATCGTGTCGATCTTGCACATTACGAATCCACTGTTCACCGTGTTACCCCTGGCGCATTGCGCCCTGCAGCATGGAGTGGCGACATGGGTCAGCATGCACCGATGCAAAATATTTTGCCGCCAGAAAAAGTTGAAGTGCTCAATGCTCAACATGGGGCAGTCGAGGTCACCGGCCGCCATAGTGTGCGCTCAGAACCGCGGTATATACGGCGCAATGAACAACTCTTTTCTGTACGTGCATGGCATGGCCCGTGGCCCGTTGAAGAGCGCTGGTGGGACCCACTGCGCCAGCGGCGTGTGGTGCGTATGCAATGCCTTGTTCACGACGGAGAACACGAGCACGGGTGGTTGGTGTTGCTAGAGCACCGCACATGGTGGCTTGTTGCGGTGTATTCCTGAGAGACTCTAGGTATGACATCGCTCGCAGTAGATGAACTCTTGGCATTAGTTGCTCATCATCAACCCATCGATGCCCGAGAAGCTGAGTCGCTCACAACTTTTCGCCGTGAGGTTGTTCAACTCGCCGACCCGTGCAATGAACATGCACATACCACTCACGTCACGGCATCTGGTGTGGTGGTGAGCAGTGAAGCAACAGTGTTGCACTTGCATAAGCGGCTCAACTTGTGGTTGCAGCCTGGCGGGCATATTGAAAAAGATGAACACCCCAGCGCAGGTGCATTGCGCGAAGCCCAAGAGGAAACGGGTCTCCATGTGCGCCACCCCGAGAGCGGCGCGGTGTTCTTTCATCTCGATGTTCACCCGGGGCCACGGGGCCATACACACCTCGACTTGCGGTATCTGTTGCTTGCCGAGCACCTCGAGGCACCCGCCCCTGGGGCAGAGGAAAGCCAAGAAGTACGCTGGTTTTCCTGGGCAGAAGCGGCCGCAATTGCCGATGCGGGGCTCGTGGGGGCACTGCTCCGGGCTCAAGAACTAATACGAACATATGTTCGCTAAACTCCCATGAGTGAGTTTTCATCGTGAACAGCGTTATGGCGAATTGCACTGCCAGTCGCATTTTTCTTTTCTGACGGGAGCCTCGTCTCCCGAGCAGCTTGCCCAACATGCCAGTGCACTTGGCCTGCAGGCGCTCGCCCTCACCGATCGCAATGGGCTCTACGGAGTAGTGCGCTTTGCTGAAGCCGCGCGGCAGTTGCAACTACCCACCGTGTTCGGTGCAGAGCTCACCCCGCGCTGTGCTGGCGAGCACAACAGTGGTCATGTAGTACTTCTTGCGCAAGGTCCGCAAGGGTATGCCTACTTGTCGCAAGCCATTACACATGGGCAACTCGCTGGTGCGAAAAACGAACCGCAGTTTCACATGGCCGACCTATCTGGTTTTGCTCGCGGGTCGTGGAAGGTACTCACTGGAGGCGTAGAAGGAGTGGTGAGCCAGGCCCTCATCGAGCATGGTCCACAGGCGGGTGAACGCAAGCTGTACCAACTCATCGATGCATTTGGTGCCAACAATGTGTTTGTAGAACTTGTGCATCATGGTGGCCCGCTCGACGCAGCACGTAACGATGAACTGGTGCGTATTGCTGCGCGATGCAATGTGCAATGTGTGGCAACCAACAATGTGCAATATGCAACAACAGCAGAATTCTCACTTGCAACCGCAATGGCTGCTATTCGTCAACGCAGTTCATTGAACGATATTGACCACTTGTTGCCCTTTGCGGCAACAGCAATGTTGCGGTCAGGCGCCGAACAAGAGAAATATTTTGCGCGTTACCCCGGAGTGGTTGAAATGGCTGCCGATATTGCAAGCGAATGCGCATTCGATCTTGCGCTCATTGCGCCACGCCTGCCACCATACCCATGCCCTTCTGGCATGAATGAAATGGAGTATCTGCGTCATTTGGTGGCACAAGGTGCACAGCGCCGATACGGGCCGCCACCCACTCATGCCGACGACACATTGTCGTTGCGGGCGCGGGCATGGGCGGTTATTCATCATGAACTCGACGTCATTGAAACTCTTGGTTTTGCTGGCTATTTCTTGGTGGTATGGGACATCGTTCAATTTTGTAACGACAACGATATTTTTTGCCAAGGCCGTGGCAGTGCTGCAAATAGTGCAGTGTGTTTTTCTCTGGGCATTACACGCGCCGATGCGGTATCACTTGGTTTATTGTTCGAACGATTTTTGTCGCCCGAGCGCGACGGCCCTCCCGATATCGATATCGATATCGAAAGTGGTCGGCGCGAAGAGGTTATTCAATATGTATTCCAACGCTACGACCGTTTGCATGCAGCGCAAGTTGCCAACGTCATTACATACCGGTCGCGTTCTGCGTTGCGCGATGCTGCAAAAGCACTGGGTCACCATATTCCACAAGGCGAAAAGGTCGACCCCGAAGACCTTCCCGACAATGTTCAGGCGCTCGCTGTGCAATTGCTGCACCACCCACGGCACCTTGGTGTGCATTCGGGTGGCATGGTTATTTGCGACAGGCCAGTAAGTGAGGTGTGCCCGGTTGAGTGGGCAACAATGCAACAGCGCAGTGTGCTGCAGTGGGACAAAGACGACTGTGCGGCTGCGGGCTTAGTGAAGTTCGACCTGTTGGGCCTTGGCATGCTCTCGGCACTACACAATGCAGTCGATCTCATTGAACTGCATCGCGGTGAGCCACTCGACCTCGCGGGTTTGCCGCAAGAAGACGAGGTGTATGCCATGTTGTGTCGTGCCGACACGGTGGGCGTTTTTCAAATTGAATCACGAGCGCAAATGGCAACACTGCCGCGCTTAAAACCGCGACGCTTTTACGACCTTGTTGTCGAGGTCGCCCTCATTCGTCCTGGGCCCATTCAAGGTGGTTCAGTGCATCCGTATATTCGTCGGCGCAATGGGCAAGAACCCATTACCTATTTGCATCCACTGCTCGAAAAGAGTTTGGGTAAAACGCTTGGCGTGCCGTTGTTTCAAGAACAGCTCATGCAAATGGCTATCGATGTTGCTGGTTTTACTCCCAGTGAAGCCGATCAGTTGCGCCAGGCCATGGGTTCAAAAAGATCACAAGCAAAAATGGAAAAACTTCGCGAGCGCCTGTTCCAGGGGATGAAAGAGCGAGGCATTGTTGGTGAAATTGCCGACACCATTTTCCGCAAGATGGAGGCATTCGCCAGTTACGGGTTTCCTGAAAGTCACTCGGTGAGTTTTGCGTACCTTGTGTATGCATCGGCATACATTAAATATCACGAACCCGCTATTTTCTGTGCGGCGTTACTCAATGCGCAGCCCATGGGTTTTTGGTCGCCACATTCATTGGCGCGCGATGCGCGTCGTCATGGGGTAGAGGTGCTCACTCCGTGCATCAATGCTTCGCAAGCATCGGCATCTTTGGTCGAGAGTGCTTCCTCCACAAGTGGGCTTGCCGTACGCATGGGCTTGTCTGCAGTACGCGGGGTGAGTAGTTCATTGGCGCAGAAAATAGAAGAGGCACAACCCTTCGACACCATGGAGCACGTGGTGCGTGCAGTGCCAGAACTCTCAACGGCTCATTTAGAAGCTTTTGCCACCGCCGGTGCATTCGACGTATTTGGCACGCAGCGTCGCAACGCATTGTGGGCAGCGGGCGCAGTTGCGCAGTCGCGCCCAACGCGTTTAGAAGGAATCACGGTGGGCAATACGGCACCAGCGCTGCCCGGAATGGAACCCATCGAAGAAGCAGTGGCCGACCTCTGGGCAACAGGAGTTTCCCCCGATGGGCACCCCACTATTTTCTTGCGCGAGAAGCTGCATGCAATGGGTGTGCTCACCGCGAACGAGTTAGCAGCTGTCGAGTCGGGCACCCGTATTTATGTGGCGGGTGTAGTAACGCATCGGCAACGTCCGCGCACGGCAAGTGGGGTCACCTTCATGAACTTAGAAGACGAAACGGGGCTCATCAATGTGGTCTGCTCGCCAGGGTGTTGGACTCGTTTTCGTACCGATGCACGTGGTGCTGCTGCGCTACTCGTACGCGGGCGGGTCGAGTCGTCGGAAGGTGTTGTCAACATTATTGCTGAACACTTGTCGGCACTGCGTGTAGCAGTAGGTGCAGCGAGCCGTGACTTTCGTTAACTCTATTTAGTCTCTTGAAAAATATGAATGGGTTCAGGTGGTGGCCCATTGCGCACAACATCTGCAACAAGTTGAGGGAGATGCAGCGGGGCGAAGAAAATGTCGTCGAGCGCCAACGACAGTTCTTCAATGCTCCACCAACGCAATTCAACGAGGTGTTCACTGCGTAATTGTTCAAGAGATAATTCGGGTTGTGGGTCAAAACGTGTGGTGCGCACCAAATATGCATGGTCGCGTTGGCCGTCCCACTGGCCATCAATAAAAGGAACTACATGCGTGCGGGTCCACAAGAGTTCGCCAATAGGAGGTTCGTAAAGTCCTACTTCTTCGCGTAGTTCTCGGTGGAGTGCGTCGTGGTGCTCCTCGTCGGCTTCAATGCCGCCGCCGGGGAGCACCCACACAGAACGCGTAGGGAATTCCAGTAACGCCAACAGCACATAGTTGAGTTCATCAACAATAAGACCCCGCACCGCTTGGCGGATACGAAGATGACTGATGTCGGGCGTTGGTGAATTCAAAGAGAATTAGAAATCGACGGTGGCAATGCGGTCTGCGTTGTACACAGTTGCTTTGGCGTCGACACGGTACTTGAAGGTTTCTGCACCACTAATGCCATGCTCGCCAAAAAGGGTGCGCATGTTGAAGTAGTTCTCGTGCAAGAAGTGTGCAGCAAGCGATGGGGCATCGGTCCACAACTCGTACACCGAAATGGTGCCTGGCTCACATGGGTCGGCGCTAAAGACGTATGCCTCGCAGCCGGGCTCGTTGTCGCGAGTTGCTTGCTGAAGTGGCTGTGAAGCCTTCACAAGGGCTTCACGCTTTGATGGGTCGATGAAAATTCTTCCGGCAATGATGATCATGGTTTTCCTTTGTGTCTATTTTTACGTTATTCGTTCGGTGATTCATTTAAGCCGTCGTTGAAGGCTCGGTACGTGTCGTAGATCTCTTTGCAGTTCTGACACATGGGAACTTGCTTGGGGTCGCGCGAAGGAACCCATACGTGCCCGCACAATGCCTCGAGGGGAGTGCCATAAATGCGGGCTTCCATCACTTTTGCTGCGGCCGATTCGCCTGGCTCAGTTTTCACAATATGGGCCACAATGGGCTCGGCGGTTTCCAGCTCTTGGTCGAGCAGTGGCTCGGTGCGGGCTGGCAAGACAGTGAGTGGGGCCATATTTGTTGCGCGCATGGTTCTAGTCAATCAGATGTACGCGGCCCTAGGGGCTGTCGTAGACTAGAGACATGCCGTTGTACGAGTATCGCTGTAGTGCATGTGACACCGCTTTTGAAGAGCGTCGCCCGATGAGCCAAGCGTCGGACCCTGCGCAATGTGTTTGCGGAGCTCAAGCAAAACGACGCTTGTCGGTATTTGCCTCGGTGGGCGGTGGCGCTCCAGCATCGACCCCGGCCCCTGCACCACGCGGTGGAGGTTGCGGCTCTGGGTGTGGTTGCCACTAACTGTGATTTTGGTAGACCCATCACACTGGTGGTTTCGCGACAAACGGTGGTGCCACTTGGTGAGCGACTCAAACCTCGACGAGCTGCACCTTTTTGCTGAGGAACTTGGAGTGCCACGGCGCGGATTTCAAGGAGACCACTACGACATTCCCGATGACTATCGCACGCGTGCCATAGCAATGGGTGCAACTGCTGTGCCAAGTAGAGAACTGTTACAGCGGTTAAAGGCTGCAGGGTTGCGCTTTACCCCAAGCCAGCGACGTGCATGGGGCTCCACGTTGCGCCCCGACCTGAAGAGTGAAAACCACGCACACACCAATTGAGTAAAACAATGCCGGCGCGGTCGCATACATCGTTGAAGGAAAACCATCGCTCGGCATCGTCGTTGGTGGGCAAAGTATTTTTCTCAATGGTGAGGACATAACAGGCGCTAGCGCTGGGATGCGCAGACGCAATGCCGACAACGAGGTGACCCAGAGCTTCGCCACCATGTGATGGGGTGAGTGGATGCGTAATGGGTGCGTGCAGTGGTGCGGTAAAAAGCCCAATGCCGCAGCGCGAAGAGTCGGTGAGCAAGATGAGTGCTTCTTCGCGAAAGGGACGTGAAACACACATGCTGAAAACGCTGAGTGCTTGAGACGTGTGAGTGATGGTGTCGATATAAGGACGCGGAACGTCGACGAGGCTATGTACCGAAGTATGAGAGGTGGTTGTGTTCACCTCTCGAATGTAGAGATGGGGTGCTATACGAGGGAATATGCCACGAGAAATGCGCTCAGACCAACACCAACGGGCACTGCATAACCCACCCATTGAGGCATGGGGCGATGAGCTGGCGAAAACAAAAAGAGAGCACACAGTGCGCCGCCAGCGAGACCGCCCAAGTGCCCACCAATGGAAATGCCCGACACAGAAACGGTCAATACCAAGTTGAGCAACAAGGTGAGTCCGAGACCTGTTTGCATGGGGTTGATGCCGCGGAGTCGCATGCCAACAAACGCGGCACCCATGAGTCCAAATACTGCACCCGATGCTCCGCCGGTGAGGGCATCGGGGTTTGCCATGAGTGCACCGGTGCTGCCAGCCAAAAGAGAGGCGAAGTACACCAAAGTAAAACGTGTTCGACCCATGTCGCTTTCCATCATGGAACCGAGTTGGTAGAGGAGAAACATGTTCATGCCCACATGGAAAAATCCAAAGTGAATGAACCCGCACGTTAAGAGCCGGTACCACTCACCGCCATAGAGAAATACCTTTGCAAGACCAAGGTCAACAAGGTTTTTATTCATTCCACCTGCATCAAAATATGAAGAGCCAGTGTTGGTGTAAATGAAAACTAAGAGATTGATAGCAATGAGAATTTTTGTTGCCAGCATGGGCTGGCCAGCATTCCAATAGCGCGCACGTGTGCGAGTATCGGGGCGGTCACGGCGAACACATTCCAAACAATGTGAGCCCACTGCTGCTTGAACAAGGCAATCGGAACATGCCGGGCGCGCGCAACGTGTGCAACTGCGCCCAGTGGGGCGGTCGGGGTGTCGGGTGCATTTCGGAAGTACTGGTGGCGGCAAATTCACGTGGCGCGCTCTGCTTCTTCGCGATGGGTCAAGTACCACTCCACCGTTTTCTCGAGACCAGCACGGAATGTGACTTGAGCTTTCCATTGCAATGCGCGTTCAGCTTCACTTGCATCAACACGGCGTCGTGGTTGGCCGTCGGGCTTGGAAGGGTCCCACACCAATTTGCCGGTGAAGCCCACTACTTCAGCAATGGTTTCCACTGTTTCGCGAATAGTGATTTCGTGGTTGTTGCCCAGGTTGAGAGGTTCAACTGAATCGCGTACTTCTGCCGCACGCACAATGGCGGCTGCTGCATCTTCAACGTACAAGTATTCGCGGCTGGCACTTCCCGTGCCCCACACTTGAATGTCGCTATCGCCACGCTCTTTTGCTTCAACACACTTTTTGATGAGTGCAGGAATGACGTGAGAAACATCGGGATGGAATTTGTCGCCAGGACCGAACAAGTTGGTGGGAATGAGATAAGCAAACTTTTGTCCGTATTGCGCTGCATTCACTTGCGCGTGCACAAGCAATGCTTTTTTGGCAATGCCGTAAGGAGCGTTGGTCTCTTCGGGGTAGCCGTCCCATAGCGACCGTTCGTGAAAAGGAACAGGGGTGAACTTTGGGTATGAGCACACGGTGCCGAGCACGATGGTTTTTTCCACCTGAGCATGGCGACACGCCTCAATGACATGCGTTCCCATGAGCAGGTTGTCGAGATACAGGGGAGCCGGAGCCACCTGGTTGTAGCCAATACCACCGACTCGTGCGGCGAGGTGCACCACATGGCTGGGTGCGTACTGGGCCAGCATTCGGGTGGCTTCGCCTGGCACGGTGAGGTCGAATTCGGCCTTGCGGGGAGCACTCACAGTGGCCCCAGCGGCGCGGAACTGTTGCACCACAACGCTTCCGAGAAAGCCATTGCCCCCGGTGACCAAAACGGGACGATTTTGCCAGAAGTCGCTCATGCACACTCATGGTAGGCGCACGGCAGGCACAATAGGGGGGTGCGTGTGGCTTATAGCTTGGAACAATGTTGGCATCGGGTGCCCGGAGGCACCGCTGTGTATGGCATTGAATTGGCAAAAGCCATTGGCGCATTGAATAACCGCGACACGTCAGGTCGCCACGAGGTGCAGTTGCTTGGGGTCGCGGGGCGACACAAGGCAGCACCACTTGGGCCATACCGTCCTCCTATTGCCGTGCACTCATTGCCGTTGGCGGGTCCGTATCTCTATGAATCGTGGCTGCGTTTCAATTGGCCAAAGGTGGAAGGTGCAACGGGGGCAATCGACCTCGTGCACGCAACAAGCATCATTCCTGCTGCAAGTGGGGCACCGCTTGTTGCCACTATTCACGACCTTGCCTTTTTGCATGAGCCAGAACATTTCACTAAGAGGGGCGTTGGTGTTTTTCAGCGCAGTCTGGAAATTCTGCGCAAGCGAGCAACGCGCATCATTTGCGTTTCACAGGCCACACTCGATGACTGCTTGGAAAACGGATTCAGTGCCGAGCAATTGCGCTATGTGCCAAACGGCGTGCACCATGTTGATGTAGATAACGAGCAAATCACTGCAGTGCGTAAAAAACATGCATTGCCACATCAGTATTTACTTTTCGTTGGCACTTTAGAACCGCGCAAAAATTTGCAACGCCTCATCGATGCTGTGGAAACTCTTGGGCCCGATGCACCCCCATTAGTAGTAGTGGGGGCCGATGGTTGGGGTACTGAAATTGTTGCGCGGTCGCGAGTAAAAATGCTCGGGTTTGTTTCAAGTGACGACCTCGCAGCGTTGTATGCAGGAGCGGCAGCATTTTGTTATCCATCGCTGCGTGAAGGATTCGGATTACCCATTTTGGAAGCAATGTCACATGGTGTTCCGGTGGTCACAAGTTTGGGAAGTTCAACGGAAGAAGTATCGGGTGGTGCCGCAGTTCTCGTGAACCCCAATAGTGCTTCAAGTATTGCCGATGGCATATTGCGTGCGTTGGAAAATCGTGAAGCGTTATCACAAAGCGGGCTCACGCGTTCACGTTCGGTCACCTGGGAACGCACAGCGGCACTCACCGTCGAGGTGTACCGCGAAGTGATGGAAGAAACCACAGGCGCGTCTCGTGGCTGATGCAGTAAAAGCAACTGAAGTTGCCGTCAACTTGTTGTGGTGTGTGCCAGGAAAAGTAGGGGGCAGTGAGCAGTACCTCACTCGGCAACTTGCCGGCTTGTGTGGGCGTAGCGAGTTCGCTCTTCACGCATACGTTCCTCAAGGTTTCATCGCTGCTCATAGCGAACTCGCCGATGTAGTTCAGATGCACGAGATGTCTTCAACGGCACATAATCGAGCCGCTCGCATTTTGTTTGAAAATACGTGGCTCAATGCACGTACGAAAAGTGCTCAACTTGTTCATCACGGAGGTGGCACATTGCCATTGCGTGGCAACAACAACACGTTGCTCACTGTGCACGATGTGCAGTACCTCACTTACCCCGAGTATTTCTCTGCGGTGCGGCTGCGTTACTTGAAAGCAATGATGCCGCGCTCAGTCAAGCGCGCGCGAGCAATTGCTGTTCCTTCGGCCTACGTACGCGGGGTGCTGATGGAACAGTTCTCGTTGCCGGGTGAAAAAATACATGTGGTACGACACGGGGTAGAGGCACTGGTGCGCAGCGAAGAAAATATTGCTCGCGTGCGCAACAAATATGGCCTGGAAAACGTCGAGTATTTCATTTACCCAGCAATGACACACCCGCATAAGAACCATGCATTTTTAGTGAACCTGCTTGCTGGCCCGTGGAAACATCGCAGCGAGCACTTGGTGTTCATTGGTTCTGCAGGGCGAGCACACGAAGAACTCCTCGCACTCATTGCACAACTTGGCCTTGCGCATCGTGTGCATGTGGTGGGTCGGGTGGAAGGCACTGAGCGCGATGCATTTGTTGCAGGTGCGCGTGCATTGTTGTTCCCCAGTCAATACGAGGGTTTTGGCGCCCCACTCATTGAGGCCATGTCGCTCGGCGTGCCAGTGGTGTGTGCCAATACCGCAAGCCTTCCGGAAGTTGCAGGTGATGCTGGCGTGGTATTGCCGCTCACGCTTGAAGCATGGAGTGACGTGCCAAACGTTATTGACAGCGCTGCTGTAGATCTTGTGCAACGCGGGCATGAGCGAGTGAAGTATTTCTCACTTGCTGAATCGGGCAGCGATCTTGCAGCGACGTATGAAAGCATGCGTGCATGAGTACTCGCCCCATCGTGGTGTTGTGTCCGCACTTTGCGCCCGACACTGCACCCACAGGAGTGGTGATGACCCGCATAGTTGAAGAACTAGTAGAGCGCGGTCATGAAGTACATGTTGTTACCTCGTTGCCGTGGTATCGCCAGCACCAAGTAGAAAAAGAATGGCAAGGCAATCGCAAGAGCTGTGAAATCACGCCGTGGGGTTCCATCACTCGGGTTTCTCCTTTCGCGGGGAAAGACAAGTCGCACATTGCACGTCGCGCTGTTGGCTTCGTTGGCTTTAGTGCGCTACTGGGTGTTCGGGGAGTATTTGCTGGGGGAGTGCGACGCAAAGCACATGCTGTTGTTGCCATGTCGCCACCACTCACTTTGGGTCTCACCGGTTGGCTGGTGGCGCGAGTGCGCAGAGCGCCCTTGGTTTTCAATATTCAAGACGTGTTTCCCGATGCAGCTATTGCCACGGGCAAAATCACCAACAAACGCGTTATTGGGTTGGCGCGTTGGCTCGAGCGCACCAGCTACCGCGCAAGTGATGCAGTGGTGGTGTTGTCGCAAGACCTACAAAAAAACCTAGAAGCAAAAGTGTCACCAAAGGTTTCACAGCGTGTTCATGTCATTGCCAATTTCGTTGACTCAGAAAATATTGTTCCGAGGTCTACATCTACCGCATATCGCAAAGAACACGCAGGAAATGCCGACACTGTGGTGATGTATGCCGGCAATGTGGGTTTCTCACAGTCAATTCATTTGCTCATCGACGCTGCGCGTGCGCTACCGCGTGTCATGTTTATTGTGAATGGCGAGGGTTCTGCGCGTAGCGAACTCGAGGCGCAAGCGGCAGGTGTGTTCAATATTCGGTTTGTGAATTATCAAGACGCGAGTCGCCTCAGCGAAGTGCTGGCAAGTGCCGATGTACATGTTGTGCCGTTGAAAACGGGTCTTGGTGCAGTGAGCGTGCCGTCAAAGGCGTATTCCATCATGGCTGCGGGTCGCCCGCTGTTGGCCGCCATCGATGCCGACAGTGAAGTGGCACGCATCGTAGAAAATGTGGGGTGTGGACGGGTGGTGGCCCCCGATCAGCCCGAAGCATTTATTGCCGCGCTCTCGTCAATGCTGGAAAATCGCGATGAGATGGCCGAGATGGGAGCCAAAGGTCGCTTATGGGTAGTGGAAAATGCGTCTCCCCATGCGGTGGGTGAGGCCTACCACCAGCTCTTGGCAACCTTGTCGCCCGTGGAATCGCTGTAAAACCCCTCTTCAGCAGATAACCTCGTGATTTCGTGGGTAAATCATCTTCAGCCAAAAAAGTCGCCCGACTGGCTCAAAAGGGCAAAGGGAAAAAGGTCCGCTTCCAGGGTGGAACTGTTTTCCCTGCAGTCATTGTTGTTGTGCTCCTCGTGGGCCTCAGCCTCGTGGCCTATGCCCGGCAAAGTGCCCCAAGTGGCAACGAAGCACCAACCGTCAACGACCACTGGCACGTGTCATACGGCTTTTATGGTTGCGACAAGTACCTTCCTAATCTCATTGGCAACAAAGAAGACCCCGTCGATCCGAACTACGTTAAGTACGGCATTCACAGTCACGACGACGGAGTCATTCACTGGCACCCGTCAGGCCTCGCAACAGGTAGCCGTGCAAAATTTGGGCTCTTTCTCACCGTGTACGGAATCAAACTGAGCGACACGAAATTAGAGTTCCCTGCCGATCAGCAAACCGGCATGGTGTACGAAGAGGGCGAAACCAAGTGCTTCAAGAAAGATTCTGAGCTTCGCGCTTACGTCTGGAATCAGTACGACAAGCCTGAAGATCGCAAGATGCTCATTACCGACTTCAAAAACATTCGCATCGACCGCGATGGCATGGTTGTCGTTATTGCATTTGTCCCTAAGGGTGCCGACGCTCCAGCACTACCAGAATCGGCAGTCAACTTGCCTGAACTGGGTGCAGTCGACGGAGCTGGTGCAACCACTTCAACGGTTGCTGGCGTCACTACAACCACTGCAGCTGGTGCAACCACTACTACGGTCGCTGGTGCATCCACTACAACCGTTGCAGGCGCAACCACCACCACAACAGGATCTGTGACAACCACTTCGGTTGTTGCGAACTCCACTACAACGACCAAGGGGTGACACGCCGCCCATGGATGCTGTCATCCTGGTCGGTGGGTTTGGTACGCGGCTTCGCCCGCTCACGCTCACCACTCCAAAACCGCTGTTGCCAGTAGGCAATGTTTCTATTCTTGCGCGGGTCATTGCGGGGTTGGAAAAAGCTGGGGTTACTCGAGCCATTCTTGCCTTGGGTTTTAAACCACAGCCATTCATCGATGCGTTCCCGGGCAATCAATGTGGTGGCGTGCGCCTCGAATATGCCGTGGAACCAGAACCACTCGACACGGGCGGCGCCATTGCCTTTGCTGCACGCTTTGCTGGCGTTTCACACACCTTCATTGTGGTGAACGGTGATGTGCTCACCAGCCTCGACGTGTCAACTCTCGTGGCGTTCCACAAGAAGAACGCCGCAGAAGGAACGCTTCACCTCACCCCGGTAGAAGATCCATCTCAATTTGGCGTCGTGGAAACAGCGAGCGACGGGCAAGTCACTCGATTTGTGGAAAAGCCAGCACCAGGAGAAACAACAAGTTTCAATGTCAATGCCGGAACCTATGTGCTTGAGCCGTCGGTCATTGAACGCATGGCTGTAGACCAAAAAATCTCTATTGAGCGTGTTGTATTTCCTGCCATGGTTGCGCAAGGAACATTGTTTGCAATGCCCACAGCCGACAGTTGGATCGATACGGGACGTCCTGAAACCTATATCGCAGCAAATATGTCGGCTCTGGAAAATACGCAAGACAACAAGTTGGTGCATGAGGCAAGCAGGGTTGCAACAACGGCAACAATTGAACAATCGGTAGTGGGGCCACTGTGTGTAGTGGGTGAATATTCACATCTGTCACACTCGGTAGTAATTGCAGGTGCTGAAATTGGTGAGTCTGCAGCCATTGAAAACAGTGTCATCATGGGTGTTGTGGGCAGTGCCGCACAGTTGAAAAACTGCATCATTGGCGCAGATGGCGTAGTGGAACAAGGTGAGGTATTAAACAACGTGAAGCGGCCTAGCCCGGACGGCGCTTAGTGCGTTTTTTAGTTTGTGGTGGCGCTGGTTTCATTGGGTCACACGTTGTTGATCGTTTGCTATCTGAGGGGCATGCCGTCGAAGTTGTCGACAACTTGAGCACGGGTTCCTTTGCCAATTTGCATCAAGCGCGACTCGCAGGTGGCGATCTCAAAATTCACAATATCGATGTCACTACACCTGAATTTCTCGACCTTGTGTCGCTGCGCCGTCCCGATGTCATTTTGCAACTCACCGCGTTGTCGCCAAGTGCAGCACATTCCACACTTGCGCTGTCTTCTGCTCCGGCAGTGGTAGCCGCGCTCGAAGCTGCCCGTTTGTTTGGAGTGAACAAAGTTGTGCTCGGCGTTCCTGCACATTTGCTTTATGGCGAAGTACCTGTGCGTGAGATCCCTATTAAAGAAGGTCGCGTCAGTGAACCCATCAGCGTTCCGCATGTCATTACGCGCACGCTCTTGCAGTTGCTTGCCGTGTATCGCGAAGTTCATGCAGTGGAATACACGGCACTTGCAATTGCCAATGTTTACGGCCCACGCCAACGAGCAGAAGATGGGGTAGTGGCAGCATTTGCTGCAGCACTTGCGAACAACGAAGCACCAGAATTCTTTGGCTCAGGAAAACAAACGCGAGACTTTGTTTTTGTTGAAGATGTTGTTGATGCCTATGTCAAAGCGGCCACAAAAGGCGACGGGTTGGTCATCAATATTGGTACTGGAGTGCAAACAAGCGTTGCGGCCTTGTGGAAAGAAATGAGTGCCGGCTCAACACTGCAGCCAGTAGTAGGAAAACAACGACCCAGCGACATTACGCGTTTTGCGGTATCGCCAGTACGCGCACGTATTCAACTTGCCTGGGCGCCTTTTACTTCGTTATCTGAAGGCGTAGCAACTATTTCGCCACCGCGCTAAAGGTTTTTAGCGAAAGAGATCTTCGCTGGGGTTGCGCACAATTTCATCCATGCTCGACTCGCGAAACCATGCCGCATCTGCACCGCGAACAACGCCCACAGGTATGCCGTTCGATTTACCCATCACCAGTTCAGCGGCACAAGCAAGTTCGTCGGCAACGGCAATTTCGGTTACCTGCATCACGCGGCCAAGTGCATCGGGTGTGCCGCGCAGGTCGAGTACACCGGCAATGCCGGCAATGCCAATTGCTACATCGGTGACACCTTTGCGCCATGGGCGCCCAAAGGTATCGCTCACAATGACGCCAACATTGACACCCAGTTTTGCTTTCACGATGTCGCGAATGCGTCGCGCCGAACGGTCGGAATCGATGGGTAAAAGAGCAGCCTGACCGCGTTCTACATTTGATAAATCGATGCCGCTATTGGCGCACACGAAGCCATGTTTTGTTTCGGTAATGATGAGGTCGCCTCGACGGCGCACAATACGAACAGCTTCTTCTTCAACAAGCACTTTGTGTGACAGCGGGTCGTCGGGGTCAATTTCTACGAGTCGACCTTCTGCTTTCGACACAATTTTTTGTGTCACAACCAAAACGTCGTTGTCGAGAAGTGGCCCGTTGGGTTCGCCTGAGCATGCCTCAACAATGATGTCTCCTAGTTGCATGCCGGGAATAATTTCCCCAATTCCTTCAACACCCCACGCGGTTAACTTGCTCATATGGCTCTTATGTTGCCACGCCAATGGCGCTGAGGCACGTTTGGGTGAGCGCAGCAGAAATTTCAGCTGTTTTCATAATGGTATTGGTGGCAATACAGCGCATTCCTTCACGTTCCACAGCTGAAATGAGCTGCTCATCGGCGGTGTCAATAATGAGAGTGGAGGCAATGGGCGCATACAACCGAGCCACGCCCACCACACTGGGTTCATGCCCCAGCTCGCTCATCATGCGGTCGGCGGGGCCCTTCAGTGCCGCTCCAGCAACGATGGGGGAAATAGCCACAACGGTGTCGCGACGCGCTGCGAGTGTTGCGTCGAAGTTCTTCAGTGCTCGCATGGGTCCAATAGAAACAATGGGGTTTGACGGAGCAATAATGACTGCATCGGCAGAACTCATATCGCTGAGCCCCAGTGCAGATGCTTCAGAAACACCAGCAAAGCGAACACTGCGAATAGCAACTGAGTGACGTAACTTCACAAAGTATTCCTGAAATGAAATTTCACTGCCGTCAATAAGTGTGACCATGGTGGAAACGCGTTCGTTGGTCATGGGAACCACGCGAAAGCCAATGCCGAATGCTTGGGTAATTTCTGCGGTTACTTCGGCAAGCGTTGCGCCTTCGGCAAGGCGAGTTGTGCGATAAAAATGTGTCGCAAGGTCGCGGTTGCCTAAGCCAAACCACGATTCTCCGGCAAGTGAATGTGCAGGGCGCACATCGGCAAAACGCGACAGGTTTTCCATAGTGACAAAAGTTTCATTGGCAAGGCCCCAACCGCGCTCGGGGTCAATCGATTCCGACACGGTGTAGGTAACGGTGTCGAGGTCGGGAGAAATCGACAAGCCGTGCATCACGGTGTCGTCGCCGGTATTCACAATTGTCACGAGTTTGTTATGGGCAATGGCATGTTGGGCACCACGTAAGAAACGTGCAGCACCCACTCCGCCTGAAATCACACAAATCATGGGTGTTTGCTCCACATCATCTCCCTGATCGTAGAGGCGCAACTGTTAGAGTCAACGTTCATATGGCACGCGCATTAATTACCGGTATTACAGGTCAAGACGGACAACACCTTGCAGAGTTCTTGCACTCCAAGGGTTATGAAGTCTTTGGCATGATCAAGGGTCAAAACAACCCTCGTGCCGAACTCTTGCGCGATGAGTTCCCCTATGTTGAATTGGTGTCGGGCGACCTCACCGACCTGCCAAGTTTGGTGTCTACTCTTGAGCGTGCTCAACCCACCGAAATTTATAACTTGGGTGCAATCTCGTTTGTGCATTTTTCGTGGACCCAAGCCGAGCTCACTGCAAATACCACGGGTCTTGGCGTACTGCGCATGCTTGAAGCCATCCGCATGGTGGGCGGAGCACAAAATAACCCCATGCGTTTTTACCAGGCCTCTTCTTCGGAAATGTTTGGCAAGGTGCGTGAAGTACCGCAAACAGAACTCACCCCGTTCCACCCGCGTTCGCCATATGGCTGCGCAAAGGTGTTTGGCCACGACATCACTGTGAACTATCGCGAGAGCTATGGCATGTATGCCTGCTCGGGTATTTTGTTCAACCACGAAGGTCCGCGCCGCGGCCTCGAGTTTGTGACACGCAAAATTTCCAATGCGGTTGCTCGCATCAAGTTGGGCGTGCAGCAAGACATTTCACTCGGCAACCTCGACGCCAAGCGCGACTGGGGCTATGCCGGCGACTATGTGAAGGCCATGTGGCTCATGTTGCAACAAGATGAACCCGACGACTACGTGGTGGCCACGGGCGAAACGCACTCCATTGAAGAATTCTTAGAGTTGGCATTCGCTGAAGTCGGTATTTCCGATTGGCACCCATATGTCACTCAAGATCCGAAATTCTTCCGACCCGCAGAAGTCGACCTGCTCATTGGTGACCCCACCAAGGCAAAAACAAAATTGGGCTGGACGCCAGAAGTCGACTTCCCACATTTAGTGAAGATGATGGTGGAGAACGACTTGCGCATTGAAAGCGCAAAACTCAACCGCTAATTGTTGAGAGCGAACTAGCCCTCAACTGGGCGGTCGCTCATTGCTTCAAGCATCGACTCCACATCGGGTGTATCGCCACTTGCGATGCGACTACGTAGTGCAAAGGCAAAGACACAAAGTGCAAGTGTGGAAGACACCACCGATGCAATTTCAATGCGTAAGAACAAGTCGTTGCTCGAGAGCCAGGTGGTGAGCACGAAACTGGTCATTCCAACCGTCCAGCCCAATGCAACCCACTTGTGCCCGTGCAATGCAATGACCGCTTGTGCTGTGGCTAAAGCCATCATGTACAGCGCACTACCCAGGGCAAGCAGTGTGAGCGTTCGGCGGTCGAGGTCGCTTTGGTATACGGCTTTCAAGATGGGTGGGCCGGCAATTGCCGAACCGCCCACGCCAATGACTCCAATGGCGATGACTGCATAGGTGAGATGGCGAAAGGCCACACGAAATTCGGTGAGGTCGCCGTGTGCAGCAAGACGAGCAAGGCGCGGCAATAGTGCTGCCTGTATCGCCTGGAAAAGAAAGAGTGGAACGCGAGCAAGCAATACGCCGTTACCAAATTTGGTGACGAGTTCCGATTCTGAACTGTCGGCCAAAATGTTCATGCCAATAGGGCCAGCATTCACCAATGCCGCAGCCATGATGGAGCCACCTAATAGCCACCCCAGGTTCGGAGTAATTTCCGACCACGATGCGGGTTCGCCGTCTTCAGTGCTGAGTGCTCCACGAAAATAGACAATGGCAACACCAAGAAGTGGGGCAAGAGCAACAACCATTGCGTACGCACCAATAACTTTGACGCCAATGAGCCACAACACAATGCAACCAGCAATACGTGTTGCGCCATCCATGCCCATCACAATGCCGTAGTCAACAAATTTCCCTGTGCCAGAACAAATGCCACGTGCTAGGTGTGCGGGTGCGTAACCAACGAACGCCAGAATCAGTGCCGCGGTCACGAGCCAGTGACCTTCGAAAAAATCTTTAGTGAGCCATGGGCTACCGGCAAGAACAAGTGCACTCACAATTACTGCAAGACCAATGGTGAGCGGAATGATTTTGCGAATAATGGGCAGGCCGCCTTGCCCATGTGCGCGTCGATGCGCAAGTGCACGACCCACTTCTTGTTCAATGGGCATGAAAAAACCAGGTGCTAAAGCAAAGGTGGCAAACCACAACGCAACAATGGGTTTGAAGTTCTCTTGGCCGAGTGCTTGTTGGCCTACTTTAAAAAATGCGTAACTTGCCACTCCGGCAATTAAGAGACCTATGCCAACGGGAACTGTTCCTTCGGGAAGTGGAATCTTCTCGTCGAGAGTTCGCTTCTCGCTAGCACTGTTGTTTTTCACGCACCTTGCAGGCTAGTGCTGTTAGTTGTTGCGCAGTGGTGAGCGTTCGCTCAATTTGTTACAAAGAATCGTTGCAATGCCTTTTGCATGATCAGCAACTTCTGCAATATGTGTTGCGAGCTCGGGGTTTTCTGTTTGCAGCGTGGTCATTGCTTCACGACGGCGTACTTGAAGTTGTTGAAAAGCGAGTACTCCTGTGCCCACGGTGACATACAGGGCCTCTTTGCCGTATTCAGACACTTTTTCCGCAATGTGTGGTACATCAATTTCTGACAAATCGATGTCGACAACGGGTACTTTCCAGGAAGGAAGGCGAAAGTCGCTGGGAATGTTCACAAGGTGAGGGTATCTGGCACTGCTAACTTTTGCAAGCACTTTGGGCAGTGGAGGAGCCTTTTCGGGACTCCCTACTAGCCTTACTCCATCACGGATTTCACCTCTTACCAGTGGCCGAACGACGGCAACGCGGTGCCACCCGTGGTGGCATCGATGGTGGTGTTCTGCGACCCAGTGGGGTCAGGAGGGCTGGTCGGTGCCGACTTCGCCGAGGTGGTTGCCGGCTTGGTGGGCCAAGACTACGAGTCGCTCCAATACCTCTTTTTCCTGGTGGGGCCCGACGACGAGGTGCGACACGCCTACGAAAGCCACATTGCCCAACATTTGCCGCTCGCTGCCGTGCGCAAAGTGGAAGGTAACCCTGGTTATGGACCAACCCAAAATGCCGCAGCCCGTTTGGTGGAAGGCGACAACGGTCTCTTTCTCTTTTTGCACGACGATGTGTGTCTTGCCAGCAATGCGGTCAGTGAACTTGTCACCGAATTGTCGCGTTCCAATGCAGCAGTGGTGGGCCCAAAGCTTGTGCAGTGGGACGACCCATCGCTCTTGCAACATGTGGGAATGGGCGTCGACCGTTGCGGCGAAATCGACCCCATTGTGCTTCCAGGTGAAAAAGACCAACAACAACACGACGCAGTAGCCGACGTGTTTTGTCTGCCCAGCGCTTGCTTGCTCGTGCGGTCCGACCTGTTTCGCACCTTGGGTGGTTTTCATCCGGGCATCACCTTTGGTGGCGAAGAGATGGACCTGTGTTGGCGCGTGCATCTCACCGGTGGCCGTGTTGTTGTAGTACCAAGTGCGGTTGCGCGACACCGTGAAAATTTCACGTCTCGCCAGCCACTCATCGAGCTCACCACCATGAGCGAAACACATCGGGTGGCAACTGTTTTGTCGTGTACTTCTAGTGCGCGACTCTTACCCGTCTTCTTCCAAATGCTCGGCCTTTCACTGTTGGAACTCCCTGTTGCTATTGCAACCGGAAAATGGAAACAAGGAATAGCGGCACTTCGTGCCACATGCGGCGGTGTGTTGCAGTTCGGTTCTATTGCAAAACGGCGCCGCGCGGTGCAGCAATCACGTCTCGTGAACGATGCCGAGGTGCGTTACTTGCAGGTGCGTGGAAGCGCTCGAGCCACAAACTTTTTGCGTTTGCGTCGTGCCGAAAATGAAGCGCGGCGACGTGAGTCATTTGTGGTTGCCAAAGAACGAGAGCGCCGTCAGCGTTTTTCTGTTGTTGTAGGTTGCATGCTCGCCGCAATAGTGCTGGTAGGAAGTCGTCAACTCTTTTTCCGCGGAGTGGCAAATATCGGTCAGTTTGTGCCCTTTACCGAATCGTGGCGTTCGTTGGCAGCTGCGTATCGATTGGGTTGGTGGCCAGCAGGTTTTGGTTCGTTATCGCCTGCTCCAACAGGAACCGCACTGGTTGCCGTTGCCTCGTTTTTCTCTTTGGGAAATCCGGCGCTTTTGCGAACACTTGCCATTGTGGGGCTGTTACTTGTTGCTGCAATAGGGATGTGGCACGCAAGTGCTGCAGTGTCGTCAAGTCGGGCCCGCATTGCTGGTGTCGTTACTTACCTTGCTTTGCCCATCGGGTATGAATGCATTGCAACAGGGCGCTGGGGTGCACTCGCTTGCTTTGCAGCGCTTCCCTGGGTGATTGCAGCTTTCAATACTGCACGTCATGTCGATACGGCACGTGCAAGTGATATTGCGCGTCAAGGCATACGCCTTGGTCTTGTAATTGGTGTTGTTGCGGCCTTTGAATCTTCGTTTGTTCCTGTGTGTGTTGTGCTCTTTGGTCTGTGGTGGCTGGGCGGCATTGTTTCGGGTGGAACAACTGCAGTTCGAGGAGCGGCGAGCATTTTCGGCGTAGGTATTTTCAGCGCATTGCTGCTACAGCTCATGTGGTTGAGCAACTACGTCAATAGCAACTGGTGGCAAACAATCGTTGGTTTCGACTCGGGTGTAGGAATGCAAAAGGGGCTCAAGGAACTAGCAAGTTTCGATTTTGGGCGCTTTCACTTAGCAACGTTTGCTCTGTTGTATTTCTTTGTACTTGTCATAAGTCTTGGCACTGCGCGTGGTGAGCGTTTCGTGCTTGCGTTACGTGGTGCAACGTTTGTTGTGGTGTTCCTCGGTTTTGCAGTAGTGGGCGATACCCGTGCGGTGAATGCAGCCATGCCCGACCCCGCCGTGCTTCTTACGGTCGTGGCCTTGGGTCTTGCACTCGGAGCCATCTCTGCGGTGGAAGCTTTCGATGTAGATGTAAAGGGTCGTAAGTTTGGCTGGCAGCAACCCGCAAGCGTGTTGGCTCTCTGCGCCATCGCAGTAGGAGCATTCCCTCTGGCCGTCAATGCGGCAAATGGCCGATGGAACCAGCCATCTTCTTCGTTGTCAAGCTTGTTATCGCAACTACAAAAGAACCCAGCTGAGGGCGACTACCGCATTTTGTATTTGGGTAATCCGCAGTTGTTGCCTGCAGCTCCACGCACAGTTCCTTTTGGCGCAAAAGACACTGTGCAGTTGGGATACGCCATTACCGATGACGGTGCTGCAACTTTGTATAACCAGTGGGCTGCGAAAAGAACCTCTGCAGTTGTCTCACTAGAAAATACTTTGCAAGACCTGAGCGAAGGCAACACACCTCGCATTGGCCGCTTGCTTGCACCGCTCGGAGTGCGCTATATCGTGGTGCCACTCATTGACGGGTCACGAAGTACTCGTGCGCAACCATTGCCGTTGCCGCAGGGTCTCATGAGCGCGCTAGAAGTTCAGCTCGATTTTCGGCGTCAATACTTTGCCAGTGATTTAGTGATTTATGAAAACGTTGCGTGGGCACCGACGCTTGCGCAACTTACTGAAGCTGGCATTGTGGCAAGTAAGAACGCAGGCAATGAAGCACTTGTTCTGTCTGACCTGCGTGGTGCAACGCCAGCTAAAACTGGTTTCATCCCTGGTCGTGCAACGCAAAAACTCAATGTCGGCGGTGGAACAGTTAGCGCAGCTATTCCTTCTTCATCGCGTTGGCGTTTAGAGATCAAGAATCAAGAAGTGCTCTCGCGTCCAGCGTTTGGGGCAATTCAGGCTTTCGATATTCCTGCCGATGTACCTGCAAATACAGTTGCAACGCTTGCCTTCTCGCGGCCATTGACGCATGTGCTGCTTGTCATTGCTCAGTTTGCAATGTGGGTGTTTGCCGTGTTTTTCGCTCTTGGTATTCGTTTTAGGCGCAGGCGCCTTGGTGAAGTTTCTTTGAGCTCAGATGCCCGCGACATTTCCTTTGGTGGTGGTGGGCAATGAAGACCTGGCGTCAAGTGATGTCGTTGGCTGTGGTAGCCGCTTGCGCAGTCGGAGTATTGCTGCTGTCTGAGCCAGATAAAACTGCTGTTAGCCAAGAAGTGAATGATGCTCCGGCCAAGGTGCAGGAAGCTTTTCCGCACGTTGTAAATATTGCGGCCATTAGTAGCTCTTGGTATTGCCCTGGTGTGCCGCTCGGTGGAGATGCCTACGCAGGAAATGACTACGGCGGAAACATCACTATTTCCAACCCCACCGATACCGAGGTGCAAGGTGTGGTGACGCGCTATGCAACGGAAAATGAACCTGAAATCGTTTCCATAATTGTTCCGCCGCGCGATTCGCTTGTGTACAACTTCAGTGAAGGCGCTCGTGGGGCGTATGTCAGTGCATTGGTAGAACTTGCCGGAGGTAAAGGAACATCGGTTGAACAGCGAGCTATATACCCAGCTGGCGACTCAACCCAGCCGTGTGTGAACCAGCCCTCAACGCAGTGGTTCTTCGCCGATGGTTTTACCGCGAGCGACAGTAAAGAAGATCTTCTCTTAACGAATCCATTGCCCGATGCAACGGTCATCAATGTGCGCTTCGTGACGAAAGATGGAGAACGTCAACCTTCCGCACTGCAAGGTTATGTTCTGCCGCCGCATTCATTGCGGGTGCTCGATATTGCAAGCCAAGGCGCTCGCGGAGAAGACCTTGTGGGTGTAGAACTACGCGCCGTGAGTGGCACCTTCGTTGCAGCGCGCGCACAACATTATTTAGGCACAGGGCGCTTGGGTTATTCGTTGAAATTAGGTGCTCCGGAAGTTGCCACCGACTGGTGGCTGACAACGGGCGACTACCGCGGGAAGCCCAATGAGCAAATTATTGTGTTTAACCCAACGCAAGACGAAGCAAAAGTTGTTGCACTGTTTTCTGGTGAAGGTGGGGTAGGTGTTGCACCGCTCAACTTGACTGTTCCTGCACACCGAGTGGTGTCGCTCGCGATGTCGAATATCGCTGGTTTAACTGAGAATCGATTTGCGGTGTCTTTTTCTGTTCTTGAAGGCACGGGCATAGTGGTGGAACATGTTTCCACTCGTCAGTTGGAAAAGTCGATGGCAACCACTGTTGACCTTGGTGTGCCCTTTGTGATGGCTGCAAAGCAGTGGGCCATTCCGTCGCCCATTACGCCCGGAACAACCGATGCTCTTGCCCTCACCAATGTGACCGCGTTGCAAGCCAGTGCCCGCATTGAAGGTGTGGGCCCGGCAGGTGCATTACCTATTGCTGGTTTAGACGCAATTGTCGTAGAGCCTGGTGCAACGCGCTATGTGGCTTTGCCTGAAGGTGTGGTGCTCGGGCAGTTGCAAGTTGTTTCTACACAAGATCTCATTGTGGTGCGTTCTCTTCCCCGCACGTTTGGTGTGAAGGGAAGAGATCTTGTTGCAGCACTGCCTGTGAGATAACAGGTTTATTCTGGTTGCTCAAGTGCCAGTGCTTGCTCAACCCGTTTAATGAGATCATCTTCTGCTTTGCGGGTGTAGTCGTCTGAGGCGATGTAGAAAACCAGCGACATGACGAGTCCCACGGCAACGGCGACACCCATTGACTGCACCCATTTAATCCAACGCCGGCTTGGTGCAGGGAGCAGTGCCATGGTGAGAACGGTGAGCAGCGCCAAAATGATGCACACCAACGTGGTCATGCCATCAAGCGAACCAGAAGCGCTGTTCACTCGGTTTTGTCGGTCATGAATAAGTTGCTTTTCCTCTTCGAGCACAATTTGCACTTCGGCCGCTGACTCATCGTCACTTTTGAGATCTTGCACCAAAATCTTGAACACTTCTAAAAGTTCTTCAAACGCTGCTTCTGCTCGTGGGTCTCCGCCCACAGGTGGTGTGGTGTCGACTTCGTACTTGCGCACATTTTCAAGGTATTTGATGGTAAGTCCTTTGACCGCTGGTGCAAGTTTTGGGTCGAAAGCTCGTGTTTCCACAATGATTGATTCCAGTGTGGTGATTTCATCAAAAAGAATATTCTGCGAAGAAACTTGGTCACTCCATACGTTCACAATGATGAACGCCAAAAGCAAGGTGAATGCAGTACCAATAAATCCGAAGACGGCAACAAGACCGTCGGTGTCGCCGTTTTCGGCTTGAATGCGCGCACTGAAGATTGCCTTCACCACAGGTATGACGAGGAGAACGGGAATACCGATGCTGATGAGCACGATGAGCCAGAGGGGAAAGGCGAGGAATCCTTCAAGCATGAAATGACTCTTTCTCTAAGAAGTAGGTAGCGCGACCCTACATTAATTAGTGGGCCAAACCGGAAAATGCATAAGGTGGAGGCGTGAAACTCATTGTGGTTGTTGCGGTTGTGGCAGTTGCGGCGTTACTTGCCCAGTTTTTGCAACGTCGTAAGCCTCAAGCACCCACGCAACCAAAAATGGAAGTGCCTGCACAGGTAGATAGGAGCGATTTCGCCCAGCCAGAAGTGCAGTGGTTAGTGGCCGTTTTCTCATCGGCTACGTGTGCTACGTGTGTTGACGTGGTGGCAAAAGCTCAAGCTTTGGCGACCTCTCAAGTTGCAGTAGTGAATGTGGAATATCCCGAACACAAAGACTTGCACGATCGTTATGGTATTGATGCAGTGCCCACCGTCGTCGTTGCCGACGCAGATGGGGTGGTGCGTGGAAGTTTTATTGGGCCCGTATCGGCGACCGACTTATGGGCCGGTGTTGCTGAAATTCGTCAGCCAGGTTCGCGAGTAGTTTCAGATTGTGCAACCTCACCTGTAGTTGAAGGTGACTGAGAAGCAGATTCGCTTAAGCCCTGCTGAACAAGGCGCAGCACTGCTGGCCCGTCGATGGTTTCTTCTTCCAACAAGCGCTGCGCCACAAGGTCGAGACCGCGACGGTGTTTGGTAAGAACCTCACGAGCGCGAGTTTCTTGAGCGCGCAAGATGCGAGCAATTTCTCCGTCGACCAACTTGGCAGTGTCGTCGCTGTATTCGCGACCACTGGTCATGAGGTCTTCGCCAAGAAACACTTGTTGCTGGCTGTTCCAGGCCATGGGGCCAACTGCTTCGCTCATTCCCCATTCGCGCACCATGCGTCGAGCAATGCCGGTTGCTTGTTCGAGGTCGTTTGCTGCGCCGCTATTTAAGTTGCCAAAGACCATCATCTCGGCAACGCGGCCACCCATTGCTTTGCAAATGATGTCTTCAAAGTATTCCTTTGAATAGGTGTGGCGTTCTTCGGGCAGGGTCCAGGTAACGCCCAGAGCCATACCGCGCGGCAAAATGGTGACCTTGTGGAGCGGGTCGCTGTGTGGAAGAACCGATGCAAGAACAGCGTGGCCACCTTCGTGGTACGCAGTTGCTTTTTTCTCGTCGGCATTGAGCACGAGGCTTTCGCGGCTCGCGCCCAAAACAACGCGGTCACGTGCATTCTCAAAGTCAACGTGCTCTACTTGTTTTCCGCCACGGCGGACGGCAAACAGTGCAGATTCATTTACCAAGTTGGCAAGGTCGGCACCACTCATGCCAGGAGTAGCACGTGCCATGGTCTCAAGGCTGACTTCGGGGGCCATGCGCTTGTCGCGTGAGTGATCCTTCAAAATAGCGAGACGCTCTTCGTATTCAGGCAATGGCACAATGATGGAGCGGTCGAAACGACCAGGGCGCAATAGTGCGGGGTCGAGTACGTCGGGGCGGTTTGTGGCCGCCATGATGACAATGCCTTCGCTTGTTTCAAAGC
>ENA-OUVC01000443-OUVC01000443.1-marine-metagenome-genome-assembly--contig:-NODE-443-length-27670-cov-4.467039_pt1 | contig 27670 bp, 14 predicted proteins | sample MGYA00248622_ERZ508571 | MGnify/ENA primary metagenome ERZ508571 (study PRJEB26236, sample SAMN06267175) | marine metagenome | isolation source: Columbia River Estuary | place: USA:Columbia River Estuary... | reverse complement strand
CGCACTACGGTCGTCTTTGTACGATTGAAACACCAGAGGGACCGAACATCGGTTTGATTTCTTCACTTTGTGTGCATGCGAAAGTAAACTCGATGGGATTCATCGAAACTCCATACCGTATCATTGACGGAGGAAAAGTAGATATTACGACGCACGTTGAATATTTGACGGCTGAGGAAGAAGATGGTAAAAACATCGTTCAGGCAAATGCCATGATTGACAAAACGGGTAAATTCTTATCAGATCGTGTTAAGGCACGTTTTGAAGGAGATTTCCCTTTGGTAAATCCAGCAGATGCCCAATTTATGGACGTAGCGCCTAACCAAATTGTTTCGGTAGCAGCTTCTATGATTCCATTCTTGGAGCATGATGATGCGAACCGTGCTTTGATGGGATCAAACATGCAGCGCCAAGCGGTGCCATTGTTGCGCCCAGAAGCCCCGATTGTTGGAACAGGTTTAGAACATCGCGTGGCGATTGACTCACGTACTTTGGTTGTATCCGAAGGAACAGGAGTTGTGGAATATGTAGATGCTTTACGAATCGTCGTTAATTATGATCAAACTGAATCTGAAAAATTAATCAGTTTCAGTGGTTCTAAAAAGGAATACAATTTGATTAAATTCCGTAGAACGAATCAGGATACGACGATCAACTTAAAACCGATTGTTTTCAAAGGAGATAAGGTATCAAAAGGCCAAGCGCTTTGCGAGGGTTATGCAACTCAAGCGGGTGAATTAGCCTTAGGACGTAATATGAAAGTGGCGTTCATGCCATGGAAAGGATATAACTTCGAGGATGCGATTGTGATTTCTGAGAAGATTGTTCGAGACGATATCTTTACATCAATTCACATTGATGAATACTCTTTAGAGGTTCGTGATACAAAACGTGGAATGGAAGAATTAACGTCTGATATTCCTAACGTAAGTGAAGAAGCAACTAAAGATTTAGATGAAAACGGATTAATCCGAATAGGTGCTGAAATTAAAGAAGGTGATATCCTTATCGGAAAAATCACGCCAAAAGGAGAAACAGATCCATCACCAGAAGAGAAATTGCTACGTGCAATCTTCGGTGACAAAGCAGGAGATGTAAAAGATGCATCGTTAAAAGCTGGTCCATCACTTCGTGGTACCGTTATTCAAAAGAAATTGTTCTCTCGTGCGGTTAAAGACCGTAAGTCCAAATCGCAAGACAAGCCAATTTTGGAAACCTTGGATATGGAATACCAAAAAGAGTACAATGACCTGAAAGAAAAATTAACTGAGAAGTTGATGACCATCTTAGGAGAAAATAAATCTGCCGGGGTATTCAATAACTTTAGAGAAGAGTTAATTAAGAAAGGGACTAAGTTTACAGCGAAAGGCTTAATGACATTAGATTATACCATTATCAATCCGTTGAATTGGACTGCTGATGAGAAAATCAATCAAATGATTAGCCGAGTAATCCATAACTTCAGCATTAAAGCGAATGATTTATTAGGTAACTACAAACGTAAGAAATTCCATATTTCTGTAGGAGATGAATTGCCAGCAGGAATTGTGAAATTGGCTAAGGTTTATGTGGCTAAAAAACGTAAGCTTCGTGTTGGAGATAAGATGGCAGGACGTCACGGTAACAAGGGAATTGTTGCGAATATTGTTCGTCAAGAAGATATGCCGTTCTTAGAAGATGGAACGCCAGTTGACATCGTGTTGAACCCACTAGGGGTACCTTCACGTATGAACTTGGGTCAGATCTATGAAACCGTATTAGGTTGGGCTGGAGAAAAACTTGGAATTAAGTTTGCAACACCAATCTTTGATGGTGCACATCCTTCGGAAATCGATGAGTGGACAGTTAAAGCAGGGGTTCCTAAATCAGGTAAAACCTACTTGTACGATGGTGGAACTGGTGAACGTTTCGATCAACCAGCAACCGTTGGGGTAATTTACATGTTGAAATTATCACACATGGTGGATGATAAAATGCATGCTCGTTCAATCGGACCATACTCGCTTATTACGCAACAGCCGCTTGGTGGTAAAGCACAATTCGGAGGTCAGCGTTTTGGAGAGATGGAGGTTTGGGCAATCGAAGCCTTTGGAGCTGCAAATATTCTTCAAGAGTTGTTAACTGTTAAATCTGATGATGTAATGGGTCGTGCAAAAGCGTACGAATCTATCGTTAAAGGAGATAACATTCCTGAACCAGGTATTCCTGAATCATTCAATGTATTATTGCATGAATTGAAAGGACTTTGCCTTAATGTTAGCATGGATTAATTAAAAAATTTTTAAAGCGTACAAAATGGCTTTTAAGAAAGAAACACCGAAAAAACAAAATAGCTTCAATAAAATTACCATCTCATTGGCATCGCCTGAGTTAATTTTGGAGCAATCTAGTGGAGAAGTCCTTAAACCGGAAACGATTAATTATCGTACGTACAAACCAGAACGCGATGGATTGTTCTGTGAGCGTATTTTCGGACCAGTTAAGGATTATGAATGTCATTGTGGAAAATACAAGCGAATACGATATAAAGGAATCGTTTGTGACCGTTGTGGTGTAGAGGTAACTGAGAAAAAAGTTCGTCGTGAACGAATGGGACATATTTCATTGGTTGTTCCTGTAGCACACATCTGGTATTTCCGTTCGTTGCCAAATAAAATTGGTTACTTACTTGGCCTTCCAACTAAGAAGCTTGATCAAATTATTTATTACGAGCGATATGTTGTAATTCAAGCGGGTGTAACCGCTGAAATGGAAGGATTAGGTCTTAAGAAATATGATTTCTTAACAGAAGAAGATTATTTGGATATTATCGATAATCCGGCACTGAAAGACAACCACTTCCTAGATGACACGGATCCAAATAAATTTATCGCAAAAATGGGTGCTGAAGCACTTTATGACTTGTTGAGAGATTTAAATTTGGTATCATTATCTAACGAGTTACGTGCTGCTGCTGATGAAGAAACATCGGTTCAACGTAAGAATGAAGCACTTAAGCGCTTACAAGTTGTTGAGGCAATGAAAGATTCTCAGACACGTATTGACAACCGTCCTGAATGGATGATTGTTAAGGTTGTGCCTGTGATTCCACCTGAATTACGTCCATTAGTTCCACTAGATGGTGGTCGCTTTGCTACGTCAGATTTGAACGACCTTTACCGTCGCGTTATTATACGTAATAACCGTCTTAAGCGTTTGATCGAAATTAAAGCACCAGAAGTGATTTTACGTAACGAAAAACGTATGCTTCAAGAAGCAGTGGATTCGTTATTCGATAATTCACGTAAATCTAGTGCGGTTAAAACTGAATCGAATCGTGCCCTTAAGTCACTTTCTGACTCCTTGAAAGGTAAGCAAGGTCGATTCCGTCAAAACCTCTTAGGAAAACGTGTAGATTATTCGGCACGTTCCGTAATTGTTGTAGGTCCAGATTTGAAACTGCATGAGTGCGGTATTCCAAAAGACATGGCAGCAGAACTTTACAAACCGTTTATCATTCGTAAAATGATCGAACGCGGGATTGTGAAAACTGTTAAATCTGCAAAGAAAATTGTAGACCGTAAAGAACCAGTTGTTTGGGATATCCTAGAGAATGTATTGAAAGGTCACCCGGTATTACTTAACCGTGCCCCTACGCTTCACCGTTTAGGTATTCAAGCATTTCAACCAAAATTGATTGAAGGAAAAGCAATTCGTCTTCACCCATTAGTAACCACGGCATTTAACGCGGATTTCGATGGTGACCAAATGGCGGTGCATTTACCGTTAGGAAATGCTGCGATCTTGGAAGCACAGTTGTTAATGCTTGCTTCGCACAATATCTTGAATCCTGCGAATGGTGCGCCTATCGCGGTACCATCTCAAGACATGGTACTTGGACTTTATTACATTACAAAAGGTAAAGTTTCAACGGAAACGGATAAAGTGAAAGGTGAAGGAAAAATCTTCTATTCTCCAGAAGAAGTAATCATTGCATACAATGAGCGCCAGTTAGACCTACATGCAACCATCAAGGTTAAAACGTATGATCTAAATGAACAAGGTGAGCCAGTATTGACAATGATCGATACTACGTGTGGACGTGTATTGTTCAACGAAAATGTTCCACGTGAAGTAGGTTATATCAATGATGTCTTAACTAAAAAGGCATTAAGAGATATTATCGGTGAAGTACTTAAAATTTCTGGTACAAGCCGTACAGCCCAATTCTTGGATGATATCAAAACCTTAGGTTACCATATGGCCTTCAAAGGAGGTTTATCCTTTAATTTGGATGATATTATCATACCGAAAGAAAAAGAAGTGTTGGTTGCTAAAGCAGAACAAGAGGTTACCGAGGTTATGGCTAGCTATAACATGGGATTAATCACAAACAATGAGCGTTACAATCAGATTATTGATATTTGGACGCATACCAATTCACGTTTGACGGCTACCCTAATGGATCAGCTTAAAACGGACCGTCAAGGATTCAATTCCATCTATATGATGTATGATTCTGGTGCACGGGGTTCTAAAGAGCAGATTCGTCAGCTTTCAGGAATGCGTGGATTGATGGCTAAACCACAGAAATCTGGTGCATCCGTTCAGGAAATTATTGAAAATCCAATTCTTTCTAACTTTAAAGAAGGTCTTTCAATTCTTGAGTACTTTATTTCTACCCACGGTGCACGTAAAGGATTAGCGGATACCGCCCTTAAAACTGCAGATGCCGGTTACTTAACACGTCGTTTAGTTGATGTTGCTCAGGATGTGGTAATTAATTCAGAAGATTGTGGTACCCTTCGCGGTATTGTAGCTTCTGCATTACGTAAGAATGATGAAGTTGTCGAGCCATTATACGATCGTATTTTAGGAAGAACATCTGTTCATGATGTTTATTATCCAGAATCAGATCGCTTAATTGTAGAAAGTGGTGCATTAATCACAGAAAATGTTGCTAAGGAAATCGAGGTAGCAGGAATTGATGATGTTGAAATTCGTTCTGTATTGACCTGTGAAATGCGTAAAGGAGTTTGTTCAAAATGTTATGGACGAAATCTTGCAACGCACAGACCGGCACAAATTGGTGATGCTGTAGGTGTTATTGCCGCACAGTCCATCGGTGAACCAGGTACACAGTTGACCCTTAGAACGTTCCACGTTGGGGGTACTGCCTCTAACATTGCGGATAGCTCCGACATCAAAGCGAAAGTTTCCGGTCGCATCGAATTTGAAGAGTTGCGTACCATTGACCACAAAGGACCTGAAGGAACAGAGAAAACAATTGTTGTAGGTCGTTCAGGTGAAATGAGAATCATAGATGAGAAAACGGGTATTGTTATCATGAATGCCAATATTCCTTACGGTTCTGATTTAATGGTCGAGGATAAAACTAAAGTGAAGAAAGGAGATGTAATCTGTAAATGGGATCCATACAATGCCTTGATTATTACTGAAGTAAAAGGTAAGGTTAAGTTTGATTTCATGGAAGCAGGTATTACATACCGTGAAGAAATGGATGAGCAAACTGGATATAACCGTAAGGTGATTATCGAGTCTCGTGATAAAAAGAAAAGTCCTGCAATTCATATCGTAGATGCTAAATCTGGTGAAGTATTAAGAGAATATTCTCTTCCGGTAAGCGCCCACTTAAATGTAGATGCAGGTGATTTAGTTGATGCAGGGGTTACCTTGGTGAAAATCCCACGTTCTTCTGGTAAGTCAGGGGATATCACAGGAGGTTTACCGCGTGTAACAGAACTTTTCGAAGCACGTAACCCATCGAACCCTGCCGTTGTTTCTGAAATTGATGGAACTGCTGCATACGGTACGATTAAGCGTGGTAACCGTGAAATCATCATTACATCTAAATTGGGTGAGGTACGTAAATACCTTGTTCCACTTGCGAAGCATATCTTGGTACAGCAGAACGATTTCGTTCGTGCAGGTCAACCACTATCTGATGGTGCAATTACACCGAATGATATCCTAAATATTGAAGGACCAACTAAAGTTCAAGAGTACATCGTAAATGAAATCCAAGAGGTTTACCGACTTCAAGGGGTGAAAATTAACGACAAACATTTTGAAGTAATCGTTCGTCAAATGATGCTTAAAGCAGAGATTGTTGATCCAGGAGATACTCGTTTCCTTGAAGGGCAATCAATTCATAAAGCGGATATCATGGAAGCGAATGACCAACTTTATGGTATGATGTTCATTAGAGATGCCGGAGATTCTACTGAAGTAGAAAAAGGTCAGTTGATTTCTGTGCGTAAATTACGTGATGAAAACTCCAGATTGAAACGTGAAGATAAGAAGCTAATTGAGGCTCGTGAGGCTGAACCAGCTACATCTACACCACTTCTTCAAGGGATCACGAGAGCGTCGCTTCAAACCCAGTCGTTTATTTCAGCAGCTTCCTTCCAGGAAACTACGAAAGTGCTTAACGAAGCAGCGATTTCTGGTAAAGAAGATCACCTTCTTGGATTGAAAGAAAATGTAATTGTTGGGCATTTAATTCCAGCAGGTACAGGAGTACGTCATTTCCAAAATATGATTGTCGGCTCGAAAGAAGTTTACGAAAAATTAACCGAAGAGAACCAAGCGTAAGACGCAACTCTTTCAGATATTAAATCCCGCTTCGGCGGGATTTTTTTATGCAATTTTATCCCATTGTGGCTTGTTTTTGAACAAGGTCAACATATAATTTCTTAAGGTTAAATGCATCGGTTCCGTTAGGCTTGGGTCTTGCTCATAGATACGAAGCGCTGCCTCTCTCGCTATCGTTACCACATGCTGATCTCTTGAAAGGTCGGCCATCTTTAAATTTAAAGCACCACTTTGCTGGGTACCTAAAATATCACCGGGACCTCGGAGACTTAGGTCTACCTCTGCAATTTTGAATCCATCCGTAGTTTCAACCATGGTTTCCATCCGCTTTTTAGCCTCTTTAGATAGCTCATAGTTGGTCATAAGAATACAATAGGATTTTTCTCCTCCACGTCCAACACGTCCACGTAATTGATGTAATTGCGACAACCCAAAACGCTGTGCACTTTCAATGACCATTACGGTAGCATTTGGAACATTTACACCAACTTCTATCACTGTGGTAGCGACCATGATGTTCGTTATCCCATCAACAAAGCGCTTCATTTCATATTCCTTTACCTCGGGTTTGAGTTTTCCATGCACGATACTCACTTGATATTCAGGTAATGGGAAAGCACGTGATATGGCTTCAAAGCCGTCAGATAAACTCTTGAAATCTAAGGTTTCGCTGTCATCAATAAGCGGGTAAACCACATAAATTTGTCTTCCTAACCCAATTTGCTCTCGCATAAAGGCAAAGAGCTGTAAGCGATGCGTGTCAAAGCGATGAATGGTTTGGATGGGCTTTCTTCCCGGCGGAAGTTCATCAATTACGGAAACATCTAAATCGCCATAAAAGGTCATAGCGAGCGTCCTAGGAATGGGAGTAGCTGTCATAACTAAGACATGTGGTGCCATGGTATTTTTCTTTCTCATCTTTGCCCGCTGAGCCACACCAAATCGGTGCTGCTCATCGATCACCACCAGTCCTAAATTCTTAAAAATCACTTCATCCTCTAACAGTGCGTGGGTGCCAATTAAAATGTCAATTTCTCCATTTGCTAATGCTTCAAGTATGGGTTTTCGTTGCGCACGTTTTACCGACCCAGTGAGTAGCGCACAGCGAATGGGTAAATCCGATAGAAAACTAACAATCGTTTCATAATGTTGGGCAGATAGAATTTCTGTAGGTGCAAGCAAAGCGGATTGAAATCCATTTCCTTGTGCGATTAACATCGTAATTAAAGCTACTAAGGTCTTCCCTGAACCTACATCCCCTTGAAGCAATCGGTTCATATGTTGTCCCGTTTGCATGTCTTTCCTGATTTCTCGAATTACCCTTTTTTGCGCCTCCGTTAAGTCGAATGGTAATTTATGGTGGTAGAAGTTTGATAAAATATCCCCAGATTTCGAAAAAACAAAGCCTTTTTCGGAGCGTTTTCGAACCCCTTTTCTCAGGATCATTTCAAGTTGCAACATGAATAATTCTTCAAAAACGAAGCGTTTTTTAGCTTGCATATATTCCTGTTCTGTGGCGGGTTGATGCAAGTAGGCATAGGCTGTAGCAATAGCTATCAGTTGCATTTCCTTCCGTATAGATTCAGGAAGCCGGTCCGGAATGTTTGCTAGTGAAATCCGTTCAAGCAAGCCATGGATTACTTTTTCAATACCTCTGGTATGTAGGCCCTTGGCACTTAATTTTTCTGTACTCGGATAAATGGGTTGAAAACCAACAGAACTCGACTCATCCGTGGGGGCCATTTCTGGATGGGCAATACTCCAATAATTTCCGTTTAATCGAGGTCTGCCAAATATGCGGTATTTTTTTCCTGGAATAAGTCCGGATTTAATCCATTTCCATCCTTGAAACCAAATGAGCTGTATGCTTGCAGTATCGTCGGTGAATCGGCATTGTAAACGTTTTGCGCGCCCACCACCCAGTTCTTGCACTTGATCAATATAGCCTTCCAATTGAACATACCCGTCAACCAAATGAAGTTGTGAACATTGATGGATTTGAGAACGGTTGATATACCGAAAAGGAATATGATTTAATAGATCCCAATAGGTTTCTATTTGTAATTCTTTCTTAAGTAATTCTGCCTTTTGAGGACCAATTCCTTTTAAATAAGCAATGGGAGTAAAAAGCGATTCAGACATTTAGTTCAGGCTTATTGCCACACACCCATTTGATTGAATTTTTCGATTCTTTTCGTAATGCGGTCGGATGGATGCATAGGCTCAAGTTCCTTGAGATACGCAAGGATATTGGTTTTAACTTCGCTAAATATGGCCTCATGATTACGATGTGCACCATCCACTGGTTCTTTAATTACGTCATCAACCAGCCCAAAACCTTGCATGTCCGTTGGAGTTAGTTTAAGTGCACTGGCCGCTTGCTCCTTGTGTTCCCATGACCGCCATAAGATCGATGAACAACTTTCAGGAGAAATAACTGAATACCATGTGTTTTCTAGCATGACTACTTTGTCTCCAACGCCAATCCCTAGAGCACCACCGGAAGCACCTTCTCCGATAATGATACATATAACAGGTACCGTTAAGCGCATCATTTCGTAAATATTTCTTGCAATGGCTTCCCCTTGTCCGCGCTCCTCTGCTTCAAGCCCTGGGAATGCACCTGGTGTATCTATAAATGTAACGATAGGTTTATTGAATTTCTCGGCAAGTTTCATCAAACGAAGGGCCTTTCGATACCCTTCAGGATTCGGCATCCCGAAGTTTCGATATTGGCGCATTTTTGTGTTGATGCCTTTTTGTTGCCCAATGAACATAACGGTTTTACCATCAATTGAACCAAAACCACCAACCATAGCCTTATCATCTTTTACGCCACGATCGCCATGCAATTCTAAGAAGTCATTGTCGGTAATGGCATTAATGTAGGCTAAGGTATACGGACGGTCTGGATGCCGTGATAACTGTACACGCTGCCAAGGCGATAGGGTAGAGAATAAGTTCTGAGCAGTCTCTGTATATTTCTTCTTTAATGCCGCTACGTTTTCGGACATGTCCACTTCGGTAGTGATTCCAATCTGTTCCGTTTGCAAGATTTGTTCTTGTAACGCTTGCAATGGGGCTTCAAAATCTAGATATGTACTCATGTTTGATTTACTTATATGGACAAAAGTAAAAATTTTAATGCGTTCTTGTATTTTTGTACCACATGATCCTATATCCAAATGCAAAAATAAACCTCGGGTTGCGTATTCTTAGAAAGCGCGAAGACGGATTTCATGATATAGAATCCATTATGATTCCTGTTCCTATTTATGATATTATTGAGATTAGTGAGTCGGTAGATTTCTCTTACATCCAAACAGGTATTGATATTCCTTCGAATGGAAGCTTGGGATTGGTTGAACGTGCATACATGCTTATGAAAGACAGGTATGGTATTGGGCCGGTGGCTATTCATTTGCGAAAACAGATTCCTATTGGGGCGGGATTAGGTGGCGGATCTGCTGATGCAGCATTTACCATAAAGGGATTGAATGAATGGTTTGATTTAGGGTTGCCCACTGAAACATTAGAACATTTAGCTGCAGAATTAGGAAGTGATTGCCCCTTTTTTATTGCCAATCAGCCAGCATTAGCTAAAGGTAGGGGGGAAGAACTGCATCCGATGAATGTAAATCTTTCTGGCTTGTATATCGCAATTTATAATCCTGGAATACATGTGAGTACAGCCTCTGCGTACGGTTCCATTGTTCCAAATCCAATGCACAGCATTGATTATCAAATCAAAGCATTACATGAATGGCAGGCATACTACGTGAATGATTTCGAAAAGCCAGTAGCCTTGGCTCATCCTGAAATTTCTGAGGGTATTGAATACCTTACTGAAAAAGGTGCATTCTATGCAGCGATGTCAGGTAGCGGGTCTTCCTATCTAGGAATTTTTGAAAATCCCCCCTCAAACCTAACAACCAACGGATTACTCTATGTTGGTCCTGTTTCTTTATCCAGTTAATTAACAAAGGCTTAAAGAAAAATTTTTAAAAATATCATTGAAAATTTGATTTTATTTTTAATTTTGAAGTTGTCTAATTGACACTAAGTAAGTATTAACCGTTTAAATTTTTTGTGTATGAAAAAAATGTTTACACTTTTATCTGCTCTTTTTATTGGAGCAATGGCTACTGCACAAGTAACCGTAACTTTCCAAGTGGATGTAACCAACTACGTAGCTGGTGGTGCAACACTTGATGCAACTGGCGTTCGAGTTGGTGGTAATTTCTCAGCAATGGGAGGTAACGCGAACGGTGGCCCGATGGCTGACTGGTCTCCAACTACAGCTACTTCAGCAATGACTGATCTTGGAAACAATATCTGGGAAATCGCTGTTGAATTTCCAGCTGCTTCAGTTGATCAAACGTTACTTTACAAGTTTATCAATGGTAACTGGGGAATGAACGAAGGAACTGACCCACTTAATACCATCGTTTCTGGTGGTTGTGGTGTTGACGATGGTTCTGGAAACATCAACCGTACCTTGGTTATTCCTGCTGCTGCAACTACATTAACGTATTGTTGGGATGCGTGTGCTGCTTCTTGTTCTGCGAACTTGAACAACAACGCAATCAGCAACTTAACTGTTGCTCCAAATCCAGCAAACGATGTAGCTACATTTAACTTTAGCTCAAATGCAAATTCTGCAGAGATCGTATTATTTGATTTGTCTGGTAAAGTAGTTGCGACTAAATCAGTAGTTACTGGTGCTGAAAATTCAGTAGAAATTTCTACAGCTAACTTGATGGCAGGTTCTTACTTGTACCAAGTAAAAGCAGCTGGTAACGTTGTTACTGGTAAATTGATGAAAAAATAATTTTATATTTTTTTCTTGGAAAAGCCTATGTGAAAACGTAGGCTTTTTCTTTATCTTAACCTTATGAAAATTAGTCGTCCATTATTCCTTGTTTTTAGTTTACTGAACTTGGCGATTAACGCCCAGATTTTAGAACTTACTCCAGCATTTCCAACCGTAAACGATGTAGTCACAATAGTTTATGATGCTACCGAAGGCAACGGTGCACTGGTTGGAACCAATCAAGTGTATTGTCATGCAGGGTTAATTACCACAGCGAGTACATCGCCAACCAATTGGCTTTTTGTGCAGGGAAATTGGGGGCAGGTAGATCCGAATGTTCAGATGACCAATCTTGGAAATAACAAACATTCAATTACTATCGATATTGATGCATTTTATGGTTTTCCAGTAAATACCACGGTCCTTAAATTAGCGTTTGTTTTTCGGAACGCGAACGGTTCTGTAGTTGGACGGGAAGCTGATGGGAGCGATATTTATTATGACGTTTACCCAGTTAATGGAGGTTTACAAGCTGCGATTTTTAATCCGAGCCAAATGCCTTTATTAGATTTAAATCAAAATTTTGCGTTTAATGCGCAATCTAATCAACCAGCAACCTTAACCTTAAAAGAGGATGGCGTGCTGATTCAATCAACGCCGAATGCTACGGCAATCAATACGAACATTACCGCTACTGTTCCGGGAACCCATTTGTTACTGTTTGAGGCAGACAATGGAACTACCGTAATAAAAGATAGCGTTTACTATACCGTCAATCCACCATTAACCTATCTCAACCCACCTGCAGGAACAAAGAATGGAGTGCAAATGCTGAACGACTCCACGGCCTTGTTTCAATTGTATGCTCCAGAGAAGGATCATGTATATCTTGTAGGAGATTTTAACAATTGGTTACCTACAGGAGCATTTCACATGAATTGTTCCTTGGATTCTACCCGATGGTGGTTGGTTGTAAATAATCTTCAGCCTGGACAAGCCTATGGCTACCAGTATTTTATCACGAACCAAGGAAAATATGCTGACCCATTGAGTACCTTAGTGCTTGATCCAAATAATGATCCTTTTATTAACGCAAACACGTTCCCAAATTTACCGGCGTATCCAACCGGATTAACGACAGGAATTGTATCTGTTTTTTACACAACGCCATCAACATATACATGGCAAAATACTTCATTTAACCGTCCCGCGAAAAAAGACCTCGTGATTTATGAATTGTTGGTGCGTGATTTTGTCGCTGCTCGAAACTATCAGACCCTGATTGATACCATTGCTTATCTCGATCACTTAGGAATAAACGCCATTGAATTAATGCCAAACTTTGAATTTGAAGGCAATGAAAGCTGGGGCTATAATCCTTCCTTTCATATGGCCTTGGATAAATATTACGGGACAGCACAAAAGTTTAAAGAATTTGTAGATACATGCCACGGTCGCGGTATTGCTGTAATTATTGATATGGTGCTTAACCATGCCTTTGGACAAAACCCTATGGTGAACATGTATTGGGATGCGGTGAATAACCGCCCTGCGGCAAATAATCCATGGTTTAATGCAGTGTGTCCTCATCCACCAAATTGTTGGGGGTACGACCTCAATCACGCGACCGCACCGACTAAGGAATATGTTGACCAAGTAAATCGGTATTGGTTAGAAACCTATAACATTGATGGGTTTCGTTTTGATTTCACCAAAGGATTTGCCAATACAACCGCAAATTATAGTGTAGAGCGCATTAATAATATCAAGCGGATGTCTGATAGCATTTGGGCGGTCGATCCGGATCAATATATCATCCTTGAACACTGGTGCGATAACAATGAAGAAGAACAATTAGCAGATTATGGGTGCATGCTTTGGGGAAATGTGACATACGGTTATCAAAATTCCGGGAAGGGATTTCCTGCAAATTCGAGTTTAACCAATGGGATCTACACGAACCGTACCTGGTCGCAACCCCACTTGATTTCTTACATGGAAAGTCATGATGAACAACGCCTAATGTATGAGTCGATTACATTTGGGAATGCATCAAATCCTGCACACAATGCCAAAGATCCATATACGGCATTGGGTCGTATGCAAGGATTGGCCGTTACCTTTCTTTCACAACCAGGCCCACGGATGATTTGGCAATTCGGTGAATACGGGTATGATATCAACATTGACTATCCGTGTCGAGTATGTAATAAACCGATTCTTTGGAATTACCTTCAACAAGGCCGCCGACAACAATTATTGGATGTGTATACAGCGATGTTGACCTTACGCAATAACTATGAGACCTTTCGTTCGCTCGATTTTCAGGCCAGCCTTGGCGCAGGAATTAAACGAATGATTATGAACCATCCGACGATGAATGGACTATCCCTAGTTAATATTGATGTAAACGCATCCTCAGCCATTCCCGCTTTTCAACATACCGGAATGTGGTACGAATACTTTACAGGCGATAGCTTGAATGTTACCAATGTAAATGCTTCGATTCCCTTACAACCGGGTGAGTATCGTGTGTATACCGATGTGCCTTTGCCAAAACCATATATTACTTCGGTAGCCTCGATCGAAGATTTGGAGAATCCTTCCTTTGATTTCAGTGTATTTCCGGTCCCATTTGAGTCGGATCTTACCATCAAATTAATATCTCAAGATTTTCAATCGCTAGAGGTGCAAGTATTTGATGCGCAAGGAATACTGTTGAAAAGTCAACGTACGATGGCGATGGTTGGAGCGAATGAAGTTCATTTGAATTCATTAATTCTCCCTTCCGGAACGTATTTGATCCTTGTTAAACTTGGTAATTCTATAGCTCATAAAACAGTAGTTAAATAATGAGAAATATTTTTTTCTGTGCTTGCCTAATTCCATTAAGCCTAGTAGCACAATTGGTGCATCCCGCCAATTCAAATGCATTTCTACAAAATGAAGTAGCAAAGATTTATATTACCATGAATCCCCAAGATTTTAATACGATGGTTGGGGATAGTTTAGGCGCTTCCTTTGAGTTTCCAGCAACCTTCATTTATGCCAGTTCGGTAGTTACCGATACGATTGATACTGTAGGGATCAGACTTCGAGGAAATACGTCGCTTCAATCAGCAAAAAAGTCTTTTAAAATTGATTTTAATGTATACCAACCCGGTTTTAAATGGTACGATTTAAAATCCTTAAACCTTAATGGTGAGCATAATGATGTGTCAATTATGCGAAGTAGAACGTGCCAAGAAATGTTGCGGTGGTCTGGATTACCTGCCGCACGAACGTCGTATGTCGAAGTGTATATAAACGGAGAATATAAAGGCTTGTATATTAACGTGGAGCACCTTGACGATCAGTACATAGAGGCACGGTTTACCAATGATGATACTGGAAATCTCTATAAAGCGAAATGGGGTGCAGACATGGTTTATCAGGGTGGAGGACAAGCACCCTATCAAGGACTATATGAACTTAAAACGAATGAAGCGCTCAACGATTTTTCAGGGTTAGTTCACTTCATTGATGTACTCAATAATTCGTCCAATGCTGAATTTCCTTGCGCTATTCAAGCGGTAATTGACGTAGAGCTTTTATTAAATTCTTTGGCTTTTCAAATATTAGTTGGTCAATGGGATGGCTACACATTTAATAAAAACAATTACTACCTCTATCAACGGCCTTCAGATGGTAAATTCGTTTTTTTAGAATATGATTTAGACAACACCTTCGGTGTAGACTGGTTTGGAATTGATTGGCAATTTCGTAATATTTATACGTGGTCTCCAAGCAATACCCCACGGCCTTTGTATACGCGAATGATGCAAGTTCCATACTTCAAAGATCGGTTTTCATATTATATCCAACAACACATCAATACCTATTTCACCCCGGGCTACATGCTGCCAATTTGGGAAGCTACCCAAGCGCTAATTAGTCCGTCTGCACTTGCTGATACCTACAAAGGATTGGATTACGGATTCACTGACCAAGATTTTCTAGATGCAATCACCTCAGCCTGGGGAGGACATGTTTCAACCTCCTTAGAAACCTATATTACCCAACGAAGTGCGTTTGCAAACAATCAATTGATTTATAATGGCTTAACCAACCCATGTACGGTTAGTATAGCAGAACAACATGAAGAACCTTTACAATGGATTACTCGCCTAGATTTAATGGGAAGAGTGCTGGATGAAATTCCCGCGAATCAGATGTTTATTGAAATATCATCTACCGGACAAACAAGAAAACGAATCGTTATCCCATGAAAACCCTTTTATCGCTAAGTTCCTTACTTGTTGTTTTTCTATTGTCGGCACAAGCTGTCGTGTTGGACCATGTAGAACCTGCCAATTGGTGGGTTGGAATGAAACACCATCAAGTGCAGGTGTTGCTCCACGGCCCTAAAATTGCGAAGTATACAGTGAATGTACAAGGGTTGAATGTGCTTGGAATCGTTAAAACTGAAAATCCGAACTACCTTTTTGTTACGGTGGAAACTAAAGAGAGAAATGCGGGGACCTATCCAATTACCTTAACAAATACCAAGAATAAGGAAGTTGCGCGCTTTGAGTTTAAATTGGAAGAGCGAATCTACCAATCGGCGAAGCGAGAAGGGTTTTCAACCAAGGATGTTATTTACCTCTTAATGCCAGATCGCTTTGCGAATGTTGTTCCCGGTCAAGACTCCTACCCAGGGATGACCGAGCAGGGAAATCGCTCACTGCCTGGTGGTCGTCACGGAGGTGACATCGTCGGGATCATGGAGCATTTGGACTACATCAAAGAACTGGGTGCAACGACTATTTGGACTACACCATTGTTGGAAGATAATGAGCCTACGTATTCATACCACGGCTACGCCCAATCGGATTTGTATAAAGTAGATCCTCGATATGGTACTAATTCTTGGTTCAAGGAATTGGTGCTTGAATCCCACCGTCGAGGCCTCAAAGTGATTAAAGATGAAGTACCTAATCACTGGTCAAGTAAGCATTGGATGATTCAAGACCTCCCCACAAAAACGTGGATTCATCAATTTGATCAATTTACACGATCTTCCTACCGAACCAGCACTCAAATGGATCCATATGCTGCTCCAACGGATCATTCGGCTTCCGCAGATGGCTGGTTTGATACTTCTATGCCTGACATGAACCAGTCAAATCCATTACTCTTAACTTACCTGATTCAAAATACCATTTGGTGGGTTGAGTATGCGTGTTTAGATGGTTTGCGTGTAGATACCTATTCCTACAATGATAAGGATGCAATTGCTACTTGGACCAAAGCCATTATGGAGGAATATCCCTATTTAAATATGGTCGGGGAAGTGTGGCTGCATAATCAAGCACAAATCTCCTATTGGCAAAAGGATAGTAAAATTGGAGCCTTGGATTCATATAACAGTGGGCTGCCGGCAGTCATGGATTTCACCTTACACGACGCAATCATGCAGGCGTTTAATGAACGGAATCATGGGTGGGACCAAGGTATGGCGAGGATTTATGAAAATTTTGTAAATGATTTTGTCTATGAAAATCCCAACAATATGTTGGTGTTTATGGAAAATCACGATACCAAGCGCTTCAATGAATATTGTCCGAACCTGGCCGATTATAAACTAGCACTTACCTTAATTGCAACCACTAGAGGAATTCCTCAAATTTATTACGGGTCGGAAATTGGAATGAAAGGCTCTAAGGAGGTAGGAGATGCAGATATTCGTAGAGATTTTCCAGGAGGGTGGGATACCGACACGCTGACGGCTTTTTATGCGCAAGATGATGTGCGAAAACGCTCAAAATTGGGTCGAACCCCAGAACAAGAAGCGTATTTTCAATTCACAAAAAAGGTACTCAATTGGCGTAAAAACCAAGCCGTAATTCATGTCGGAAACTTAGTACAGTATGTCCCGGAAAATAATGTATATGTTTATTTTAGAATCTTAGGAGAAAAGAAAATCATGGTCGTGCTGAATAATTCTACGGATGCTCAATCCATTGCAACGAGTCGTTTTGTTGATGTACTGGATAAATTTTCTATTAGAGCAGTTCCTCTAAAAAAAGAGGTATTATCCGATACCTTCATTGATATGTCGCAGAAATCATTAACAATTCCAGGAAAAACAGCATGGATCATCGAATTGTAGGAAAAGTCTTAGTCCTCGTATTGTTTACATGGATTAACCTAAATGCATGGAGTCAAAATCCGACACGACAATTTAAGAATATTGCTTCAATTCCTGCGGGAATTAAAGTCACCGTTTCGGATGGGGAGTACATTTTCCGATCTTATGGTCCAAACATTATCGAAACCACCTTTATTCCGAATGGACAAAAGCATGAAGCGAACTCTCACGCGGTTGATAAAAAACCGGATGAAAATTCGTTTACATGGGCGACAACATCCAATACGCTGATTCCTCCGTTTATTCATATTTATCACAAAGAAGATAGGGATAAGAAAATGAATCCCATCATTTTAATCCAAACGAATCCATTTAAAATCACCTATTGGCACAAAGGCCGTTACTTGCTTTCTGAACGATGGGGTTATGATGTGGATTCCAGTATGGAAAAAATTCAGTTTAACCTAAGTCAGGGCGAAAAGTTGTTCGGTACCGGAAACCGGGTGCTTGGAATGGACAGAAGAGGGTATAGGTTACCGCTTTACAATAAGGCGCATTACGGGTATGAAACGCATTCAGAACAGATGAACTACTGCATGCCCGTGGTGATTTCAGATCGGCTTTATGCCTTGCACTTTGATAATTCGTACACCGGTTTTCTAGACCTGGATTCAAAAAAAGATAGCAGCCTGACCTACGAAACAACCGGTGGAAGAAAAACCTATCAGGTAATTGCAGCAGACAATTGGAAAGAATTAGTGGAATCGTATACCAGTTTGACAGGAAGACAACCGCTCCCGCCTCGTTGGGCATTTGGTAATTTTGCAAGCCGCTTTGGTTATCATTCCGAACAGGAAGCTCGTACAGTAGTTTCAAAGTTTAAGGCCGACAGCATTCCGCTAGATGCGATTGTATTTGATTTGTATTGGTTTGGCACAACCATACAAGGTACCTTGGGTAATTTTGAATTCCACCGAGATAGCTTTCCGAATCCAAAACAAATGATCTCGGATTTTAAAAATACTGGGGTTAAAACCGTCTTAATAACTGAGCCCTTTATTTTAACCACTTCAAAGACGTGGGAGGAAACTAAAGCTAAAAAACTACTTTGCACAGACATTACCGGTGAAAAGCCATATACCTATGATTTTTATTTTGGTAATACAGGCCTGCTTGATATCTATAAACCGGAAACGAAACAATGGTTTTGGAACATATACAAAGGTTTAATAGAAATGGGAGTTGAGGGAATTTGGGGAGATTTAGGAGAACCAGAGGTACATCCCGATGAGTTATACCACGTGGTTGGTAGAGCTAATCGGGTACACAACACCTATGGCCATGATTGGGCTCGGTTAATTCAGGAAGGCTACCGCGCTGATTTTTCCAATAAAAGACCATTTATTTTAATGCGTTCTGGGTATTCGGGTTCTCAACGGTTCGGAATGATCCCTTGGACTGGCGATGTAAATCGCACCTGGGGTGGATTAAAACCTCAAGTGGAGCTTACCCTACAGGCAGGATTACAAGGAATTGGATATCTCCACTCCGACCTTGGTGGCTTTGGTGGAGCGAATGACGACCCTGAATTGTACGTCCGATGGTTACAATATGGGGTGTTTCAGCCGATTTTTAGACCGCATGCGCAACAAGAAGTGCCAAGCGAAGCGATTTTTAAAGATCCTCAAACCAAGGCCCTAGCGAAAGAAGCCATCGAATGGCGTTATCGCTTATTGCCTTACAATTATACCTTGGCCTACGAGAATTCAACTACAGGAATCCCATTGATGCGCCCTGTTTTTATGGAGTATCCAAAACAAACGGAGTTTATGGATCGAACTGATTGTTATTTTTGGGGTCCTGACATGTTTGTTGTCCCAGTAACAGAAAAAGGACAAAAAATCGCAAAAATTGATTTTCCTGACTCGAATCCGTGGTTTAACCTGTACACAGACGAACGCGTTGTGCCGAAGCAATTCATAACTACGGCGCGTTGTTTTTGGGGGTCTCGTATGAAAATGGTTTGGAATGAACCCACTGTTGATTCCTTGAGTATGGATAATATTCCTGTATTTGTTAAGGCCGGTGCTTTTATTCCTATGGCTGAGAAAGGAATACAGTCAACCGAGGAGTATGCTGTTAATAGGGTGGAGGTACATTTCTATTACGATCCTACGGTTTCTGCCTCTAAAGGGAAGTTATTTGAAGATGACGGGAATTCACGACAAGATTTTAAAGGGGATTGTTTCACCTTATTCGAATTTGAGTACCTTAAAAAGTCAAGGAGAAAATCCGTAATTAACGTGAGCGCTAATAGTCCGTTTTGCAAACCCTTTAGTCCAGGAGTTACGCTGGTCATCCACAATGTTTCTGAAGCACCTCGAATCGTTAGTAGGACCAATGATCAATTGCTTGGAGAAGACACCAAGATAACTTTTGATTCAACAACAAAAACGGCACGCCTAGTTTATAAACTAGAGGATGGTAATGAATTGAAAATCAAATTCTACTAAATTTCTTTGTGTCATAATGACATTTTGAAAAAAAAAGTATATTTGGAAGCACTTTAATTAAAAACTAACAACAATTTAAGAGATTATGAATAGACAATTATTTATTAGATCTTTTTCCTTGATTTTTATGTTGGCCTTGACTGTATTAGGTTTTGCGCAAACAGGTAAAATCAACGGGGTAATTGAGGACCCTAAGGGAAATAAACTGAGCGATGTGAAAGTTCTAGCAGATGGGCCAACCAAAGGGGTTGCCTTTTCTGATGTAAATGGAGCCTATGAAATTACCGGGTTGGCTGATGGAAGTTATGTGTTAACCTTACGTCTCATTGGACTAGAAGACATGACGGTAGAGGTTGCCATTACAGGCGGAGGAATAGTATCTAAAAACTTAGTTTTTGGAGATAATCAAAAAACATCCGATGAAGTGGTTGTAATTGGTTATGGTACAACGAGAACAAAAGATCTAACAGGTGCGGCGACCATTATTAATGAGAAAAACTTTTTGAAAGGTTCTCTTGCAACTCCTGAGCAATTATTAATGGGTAAAGTTGCTGGATTAAAGGTTACTTCGAATGATGGAGCGCCGGGTTCAGGAAGTACATTGAGACTTCGAGGGGGTACTTCAATCAATGCGAGTAACGATCCCTTAATCGTCGTGGATGGAGTTCCCTTAGATAATGGTGGGATTTCAGGAGCGGCGAATCCTTTGTCTTTAATTAATCCGAATGACATTGAGTCTTTTGTCGTATTAAAAGATGCTTCGGCAACGGCAATTTATGGTTCTCGTGCTGCGAATGGGGTAATTATCATCACCACAAAAAAAGGTTCAGCTACTCAGAATCAAGTGAAGGTGGTCTTGGATTCTAAAATTTCCTTATCCACCATTGCTAAATATGCGGATGTACTCACCGGAGATTCCTTGCGTGCGTTAATCAACCGAAAAGGAACTGCCGCACAGAAAGCATTATTAGGAACAGCAAACACAGATTGGCAACGTGAAGTGTTCCGAAATGCTATTGTAGCTGATAATAACATATCAATTACGGGCGGAATCAAGGACTTGCCTTATCGCTTATCGATTGGTAATCGAGCGGAAAATGGCCTATTGAAACGAGATAATATGAATCGTACTTCATTGAGTCTAAACATGACACCAAGCTTTTTAGACGGGGCGCTTCAACTGGAGGTGAATCAAAAATTAGTTCAATCGCGCGCATTCTTTGCGAACCGCGGGGCCTTAGGAGCAGCATTTTTTGATCCAACCCAATCTGTTTATTCTGGGAATGAATCACAGTATGGGGGTTATTTTGAGTGGCTTGACAACAACAAACCAAACACCCTTTCTGGAAGAAATCCACTGGGTTTAATCATGCAGTCGGAAGACCGCAGTGTGGTTAATCGCTACATCGGTAATGCAAAGGTGAGCTACAAAATGCCGTTTTTACCGCAGCTTAAAGCAGTGGTAAACCTTGGTACCGATCAATCAGAAGGTACGGGGTATACGGAAACACAAGCTACTTCAGCCGCAGGATATTTTAGTCATGGAAGTTACAGTCAATACCGTCAAACGAAAGGGAATAAATTGATTGAAGCGTATGCAAATTATAATTCTGGTGAAAAATTGAAAAATCAATTGTTAGATGTAACCGCCGGGTATTCTTACCAAGATTGGTATACTTCAAGTCCGAATAACCCTACCTACAATCAAGCACAAGATTCGGTGATTGCACTTCCAGCTGCTAATCCGTTCTATACAAAGAATGCCTTATTATCTTATTATGCACGTGCCATTTACTCACTAAATGACCGATATGTAATCAACGTGTCCATGCGTCGTGACGGTTCTTCACGTTTTAGTCCAGAGCAACGTTGGGGTTGGTTCCCTGCAGCTTCTGCAGCATGGATTGTTAGCCAAGAAAAATTCATGAAAAATGTCAAAGCCATCAATATGTTGAAAGTGCGTGCCGGATGGGGTGTAACTGGTCAGCAAGATGGAATTGGTGATTATGCCTACATCGGAAATTACTTCGAAGGGGGTGCAACCGCACAGTACGCTTTCGGCGGACAATATTACACGGTATTCCGTCCTGCAGGATTTGATGCCAACTTAAAATGGGAAACCACTACAAGTTATAACATTGGTTTAGATTTCGGATTACTTAAAGACCGTATCTCAGGTTCGATTGATTTGTATAAGAAATTAACCTCCGACTTGTTAGCTACTGTAGCTGTACCTGCTGGAACCAATTTCACAAATCAAATCTTAACGAACGTTGGGGGGATGGAAAATAAAGGAATCGAGGCCAGTTTAAATCTAGGAATTATCGCCAAAAAGAAAATGCGCCTAGATTGGATGGTGAATGCAACACATAACATCAATCAAGTAACGAAACTTTCTCAAATTCAAGACCCAAATTCTCCAGGTATCTTAGTTGGCGGGATCGCAGGAGGAATCGGAAATCAAGTGTTGATTCATCAAGTGGCTTATCCGACCTTTACGTATTTCTTGTATGAGCAACAGTACGATACCGACGGTAGCTTGATCGAAGTGGGTCAACAAGCAAGCATCGATATGAACGGTGATGGCAACATCACAGCAACCGATAAATGGAAAGATACAAATGCCTTTGTTGATCGCAACAACGATGGCGTAATCAACGTGAAAGACCGTTATTATGCCGGACAAGTAGCTCCGAAAATTTTCTTAGGAACGGCCTTGAATTTTCAATATGGAAAATGGTATGCGGGAGTATCTATGCGAAGTGAATTGGGAGCAACGATCTATAACAACATCCACTCAAACAGTGGAACCTTTACTGCGGTGGAAGGAACTAAGAAATACTTAAACAACATCAGTTCCTTGTACTATGAGGACGAGGTTCAAAAAACAACTACAAATCAGTTGTTATCTGACCACTACCTTGAAAAAGCGAATTTCTTGCGCGTTGACAACATCAATGTAGGATATAACTTTGGAAAACTTGGCTTCACCAAAAATAAGATTGGATTGAATGCTGGGTTCTCAGTACAAAACGTATTTGTTGTAACTAAATATTCTGGACAAGATCCTGAAGTTGGCGGTGGGGTTGATAATAACTTCTATCCACGACCTCGAGTGTATACCTTAAACTTAACCTTTGATTTTTAATTTAAACACCATGAAAAAGTCAATTTTATATACTGCATTATTGGGAACACTACTACTAGGGTTCTCATGTAACAAACAACTTAATCAGTCACCGAAATATGGTCTGAATGCCGAAACGGTGTACAAAGACCCAAACAATTACATTAAGGTACTGGCTAAATTGTACTCAGGACTTTCTATGACGGGCAATCAAGGTCCGGCTGGACAAGCGGATATTGCGGGAATCGATGAAGGATTCTCTGCTTATGTGCGTGTGCTATGGAATTTACAAGAATTACCAACCGATGAAGCGGTTTGTGGTTGGAACGACCCAGGGATTCCGGAATTGGTAAAGAATGATATCAATGCGGAGAATGTATGGGTAAAAGGTATGTACTACCGCATTTATTATCAAATTACCTTGTGTAATGAATTCATAGGACAAGCGAGCGATGCTAAGTTAGAGGAGAGAGGATTCAGTGAGAATGATAAGCAGATGATTCGCATGTACCGTAACGAAGCAAGATTCTTACGTGCATTGAGTTATTATCACGCCATGGATTTATTTGGAAATGTTCCATTTGTTGATGAAAATGATCAAGTGGGTGCTTTTCAACCAGAGCGTATCACACGCGGGGATTTATTTAACTACGTTGAATCAGAACTTTTGGCAGTCGAGCCAAGCCTAACGCCAGCATCTTCTGTTGTATATGGTCATGCGTCAAAAGCGGCAGCACAAGCCTTATTAGCGAAGTTGTATTTGAATGCTGAAGTGTATACCGGAACGGCGCGCTGGGGTGATTGTAAAGATTACTGTCAGAAGATTATTGATGCACCATTCACCTTAGATGATAATTATCAAGAGTTGTTTTTGGCCGATAATCATACATCTCCGGAAATTATCTTTCCGGTAGTCTATGATGGGTTGTACGCCCAAACTTGGGGTGGTACTACCTTTTTAGTTTGTGCTTCGTTAGGAGGCTCTATGGTGGCGGCAGATTATGGCGTCAACGGAAAGTGGGCTGGTTTGCGAGCAAAAGAATCATTGGTAAACAAATTTGCGGACACAACGCAAGATTCACGTTACTTGTTTTATACCGCAGGTCAAACGAAACAAATAACCACCTTAGGAACATTTACTCAAGGGTATGCAAATCCTAAATTTAAAAACGTAACCAGTGCTGGATTAACAGCTTCCAATAATGCCAATTCGCCACATACAGACATCGACTTTCCGATGTTCCGTTTAGGAGATGTGTACTTGATGATGGCTGAAGCAAGTTTACGCTTGGGTGATGGAGGAACGGCTTTACAATATATGAACTTAATTCGTGAGCGAGCTTACGGAAATAATACGCATAACTTGGCAACCGTGACCTTGTCTGATATTATTGATGAGCGTGCACGTGAGATGCAATGGGAAGGAACACGAAGAACTGATTTAATTCGCTTTGACTTGTTTTCTGGTTCTTCTTATGTATGGCCTTTCAAAGGAGGAGATGTTGCTGGGATTGGAATTGATCCATACCTAGAATTGTATCCACTACCTACCTCTGATATTATCTTAAATCCAAACCTGTTACAAAATCCAGGGTATTAATACGATGTTGATTGATGGAGAAGGGGTGTGCCGAAAGGCCCCCCTTTTTTATTTTATGCAGTGCTATAAATACCTGAAAGGTTGGACATAATAACCCCGAAGGGGAGTAATTAATAACAAACCTGAATTCTTAAACGTTCTTTGGAATCCTAAATCGTATAACAACTAATATTAAGAATACCGCTATACTCACCCATCCCAAATAATCGCCAAACCGAACGTAGAATGTCTTTCCATTAATTAACGGGACATTTGCGGTAAGGACACCTTTTGTATCATATCCGAGTTGCTTGATGCATTCACCTCGCGTGTTCCATACAGAGCTTATTCCAGTGTTCCCAGAACGAACTACATATTTTCTCGTTTCAATAGCTCTTAATGCTGCAAACTGATTGTGTTGCTTATGTCCAGGGGTGTTACCCCACCAACCGTCGTTGGTTATGATACATAAAAGTTGTGCGCCTTTATTGCATTGTTCCGCCACAAATGCGCCGTAAATAGATTCGTAGCATATAATTGGGGCATACGCTTGTTCTTCAAACGTAAAGACCTTGGGTTCGGATTCGACACCCAACGATCCAGACGTACCCCCATTGTCGATGGATAGTTGTTCTAAGAAGGGAAGCCAACGGGAAAATGGAATTTTTTCAACCCCTAGCACCAATTTTGATTTATGTATGAATTGTTGTTGCTGATTTCCCATATACAATGCGGTATTATAGGATTCATAGAATGAGCCATTGGGTAACGCTTTACATGCGGCAGAATGCTTTTTATTAAATAGTTGAAAGGTAGATGCGCCGATTAATAATGAACTGTTGGTGGATGTTAATGCGTCGTTTAATAGGTTAAAACTCCTAGTTCTGTTAAAATCCTGTTCTATGAATGCTTCCTGTAGGGCAGTTTCGGGCCCAATCGCTAAGGTGTTATGTAGATATGGTCTTACCAAGCCAAGCATCGATTCAACTTGATGAGCAGGGTCAATATTGAATTTTTCAGTGTATGGATCAATGTTGGGTTGAAGTATTACTATGGACTGAGTAGGGTTTTTATAACATTCTATGGTGTTGTTAAGGAATAAAGACAGTATAATAGGCGCTGCAAGAATCATAACTAAGGCTGCGGAGTAAAGAACAGATTTCCTGTTTAATAGTAGTAAGACGCCAAGAATATTTATTGCGATTACCCAAAAACTTCCACCCAAGGTTCCGGTGTATTCATACCATTGAACCCAAGAGGGATGAGTCGAAAAGTAATTACCCATCGTGAGCCAAGGCCAAGATAACTCCCAGTTAAAATGTATGAATTCAAAGGAAATCCAAATGCTTCCAAGCCCGATGAGAAATAATCCTGCGGTTAGGCGCTTAAATAGACCAAAACCTATCACTAAGGCTCCAGCCATCAATATACTATTGCACATGAAGGCCATTAAAGCACCTCCAGCGGTAGAATTCCAGATCCACCATGTAGTTCCAATATTAAAGAGTAATAAGGTGAGGTATGCGTATCCGTAAAACCTGAGCCAACCGAGGAATTGGTCCTTTAATCGCAAGGCGACCACGAATAATGGAATCCAAGCAACAAATATCAATGGAGTTATACTTCCAGAGAATGGGAAGGAAACCGCAAGTAAGGCGCCAGAAAGTATACTTAGCGCTAGGTTGTGTTGTAGGATTTTTAACATGTTATCTACAAAATAACTAAAATAAAAAAGCCCTTCCGAAGAAAGGGCTAAATATCTTGTATGAAATATTTTGCTTACGCTTGTTCGAAGGGAACAATTGAAACAAATGAACGGTTATCTTTCTTTTTACGAAATTCAACTAATCCGTCTGTTAATGCAAACAACGTATGGTCTTTACCGATTCCAACATTGTTTCCAGGGTGATGCTGAGTTCCGCGTTGACGAACGATGATATTTCCGGAAATTGCAGCTTGACCACCAAAAATTTTAACGCCTAAACGCTTGCTATGTGATTCTCTACCGTTCTTGGAACTACCGACTCCTTTCTTATGTGCCATGATCTAAACTTTTAATCTCGTTAATTAAGCTTTAATATCTGTAATTTTCAACGCCGTAAATTGTTGGCGGTGACCATTTTTTACTGTGTAACCTTTTCTTCGTTTTTTCTTGAAAACGATTACTTTATCTCCTTTGACATGGTCAAGGATTTCTGCGGTGACTGTTGCACCGGCTATAGCTGGGGCGCCAAGAGTGATTTTACCATCGTTGTCTACCAATAAAACTTGATCAAATGTCATTTTTGATCCCGTTTCTGCGGCTAGGCGATGAACAAATACCTTTTGGTCTTTTTGCACTTTAAACTGCTGCCCTGCTATCTCTACAATTGCGTACATGTTTGACTCGAATTAAAATTAGGAGTGCAAAGATAATAAATCATATTCAATTTCAAAACAACTAACGCTTTTTCTTTCGTATTCCGCGCAAAAGTAGTTCGTGGAAGTTGACTAAAAAGACACCTGAAAGCAGAACGAGCATGGAAATGAATTGCATATAGGTAATCGATTCCTTTAGGATAAAGCCAAAAAGTACAGCGAATATGGGGATTAGATAGGTAACCGAGCTCGCAAATATGGCAGAGGTTAATTTAATTAGCCGGTTAAAATAAATGTTTGAAATGGCAGTGCCGATTACACCTAAAAGAACTACATAACCCAGGGCTGACCATCCAAATGGTTTGTTAAGGATGTCTTGATGGGTTCCCTCATATAGAAAACTAGATAAGGCGAAGGGTAGTATGCTGAAAAGACCCAACGATGTTACTTCAAGTGGACTGATGTTTTTTTTTTAATGTTACGGCGACCACCGAGATCTACACTATAGCCTACACTCTTTCCCTACACGACGCTCTTCCGATCTCGGTGGTCGCCG
>ENA-OUVC01000435-OUVC01000435.1-marine-metagenome-genome-assembly--contig:-NODE-435-length-27950-cov-4.883543_pt1 | contig 27950 bp, 21 predicted proteins | sample MGYA00248622_ERZ508571 | MGnify/ENA primary metagenome ERZ508571 (study PRJEB26236, sample SAMN06267175) | marine metagenome | isolation source: Columbia River Estuary | place: USA:Columbia River Estuary... | reverse complement strand
TATTCCAATACCTATTGTATTGCTGTAGCACAATTTACTTTACATTTTATAGTTTGTGCTTTTGCTACAACAAATACGGGTCCTGTTTGTGCTGGAGGAAGATTTAACTTGAGCGCCACAGATCCTGGTGTTGGTCCTGTGACTTTTTCATGGGCTGGACCAAATGGATTTACAGCAACAGGTCAAAATGTTACCAATGTTCCTACGCCCACAGGTACTCCTCCGTTTAATTATGTATGTACAGCTACTCCAACTGCAGCTGGTTCTGCACCCCTTACTTCAACCACGGTTGTAACAGTCAACGCAATTCCTGTTGCTACTGCAACTCCAGTTTCAAATTCAATTTGTACTGGAGATGTTACTAATATTCCATTAGGAAGTAATGTTACGGGTACTATATTTAATTGGACAGCGGTACAAACTAATGCTGCTGGATCCTCAACTGGAACAGGATCAAACATCGCTCAAACATTAACCACTACAGGAAATACTGTTGGTACAGTAGATTACACAATAACTCTTTCGGCTAATGGTTGTATTGGTAATCCAATTCATTCCATTATTTCGGTTAAACCTCTACCTGTAGTGCTTGCAACTCCAACCCCAGCTACTATATGTTCTGGATCAACATCCAATATTGTATTGACTAGTACTCCAACAGGCGCAACATTTGCTTGGACAGCGGTTCAAACAGATGCTTCGGGAGCATCAGTATCTAATGGATCTACTATTGCACAAGTATTAACAGCGCCAGGAAATTTAATAGGAACTGTTGATTATACTATTACACCAACATTAAATTCTTGTGTCGGTTTACCGGTTCATTCTATAATCACGATAAATCCAACAGCCCAAGTAAATCAACCAACTTCCCAGGTTTATTGTAATGGAGATTCTTCAACAGCAACTACATTCACTAGTAACACTACTGTTGGTACAACCACTTATAACTGGGTTAACTCTGCCACGAGTATTGGTTTAGGTGCTAGTGGTACTGGTAATGTACCTGTATTTACCACAGTCAATACAGGAACTATTCCTTTAATTTCAACAATAACTGTTACCCCAACATTTACTAATGGAGGAAAGTCTTGCACGGGTACACCATTAACTTACACCATTACAGTAAATCCAAAAGGTCAAGTAAATCCACAATTATCTGAAGTAGTTTGTGCTGGAGGTTCCACAACAGCAGTTTCATTTACTACTAATAATACAATTGGAACAACTACCTATAGTTGGGCAAATTCAGATCCATCAATTGGATTGGCTGCTACTGGTTCAGGTGATATACTTTCATTTACTGCAGTTAATACAGGAACGACTCCTTTAGTTTCAACAATAACTGTTACGCCATCATATACTAATGGAGGAGTCTCATGCTCAGGTACACCAATCACATTTACTATTACAGTAAATCCAACTGCCCAAGTAAATCTTCCAAATTCTGAAGTAGTTTGTGTTGGAAATTCGACGACATCAGTTCCATTTACCACTAATAATACATCGTTAGCAACTACTTATAATTGGACTAATTCAGATCCATCAATTGGATTAGTTGCTACTGGTATAGGTGATATTCCTTCATTTACTGCAGTTAATACAGGAACGACTCCTTTAGTTTCAACAATATTGGTTACTCCTACATTTTCTAATGTAGCATCAGCATGTAGTGGTCTAGTAAAAACCTTTACTATTACAGTAAATCCAAAAGGCCAAGTAAATACTCAATTACCTCAAGTAGTTTGTGCTGGAAGTTCTACTACCGCAGTTTTATTTACTACTAATAATTCAATTGGAACAACTACTTATACTTGGGCAAATTCAGATCCATCAATTGGATTAGTTGCTACTGGTTTAGGTGATATTCCTTCATTTACTGCAGTTAATACAGGAATTGTTCCTTTAGTTTCCACAATAACTGTTACACCAACATATAGTAACGGAGGAGTTTCTTGTTCAGGTACACCAATAACTTTTACCGTTACAGTAAATCCAACTGCTCAAGTAAATGTATCAAATTCTCAAGTAGTTTGTGATGGAAATACGACAACAGCAGTTCCATTTAATACTAATAATACACTAGGAATAACTACATATAGTTGGGCAAATTCAGATCCATCAATTGGATTAGCTGCTAGTGGCTCAGGAGATATCCTATCATTTACAGGAGTTAATACAGGAACGACTCCTGTAGTTTCCACAATATCAGTTACTCCTACATTTTCTAATGTAGCATCAGCTTGCACTGGTCTTGTAAAAACATTTACTATTACAGTAAATCCAAAAGGCCAAGTAAATTCACAATTACCTCAAGTAGTTTGTGATGGAAATCCTACAACCGCAGTTTTATTTACCACTAACAACACCTCAGGAGCAACTACTTACAATTGGATAAATTCAAATCCATCAATTGGATTGGCTGCTACTGGCTCAGGTGATATCCCATCATTTAATGCAGTTAACGCAGGAACGACTCCTGTAGTTTCCACTATAACAGTTACGCCATCCTTTACTAATGGATTAGTTTCTTGTTCAGGTACCCCAATAACATTTACTATTACAGTAAATCCAAAAGGCCAAGTAAATTCACAATTACCTCAAGTAGTTTGTGATGGAAATCCTACAACCGCAGTTTTATTTACCACTAACAACACCTCAGGAGCAACTACTTACAATTGGATAAATTCAAATCCATCAATTGGATTGGCTGCTACTGGCTCAGGTGATATCCCATCATTTAATGCAGTTAACGCAGGAACGACTCCTGTAGTTTCCACTATAACAGTTACGCCATCCTTTACTAATGGATTAGTTTCTTGTTCAGGTACCCCAATAACATTTACTATTACAGTAAATCCAAAAGGCCAAGTAAATTCACAATTACCTCAAGTAGTTTGTACTGGAAATCCTACAACCGCAGTTTTATTTACCACTAACAATAACTCAGGGACAACTACTTACAATTGGATAAATTCAGATCCATCAATTGGATTAGCTGCTACTGGCTCAGGTGACATTCCTTCTTTTACTGCAGTTAATGCAGGTTCAGTTTTTGTAGTTTCAACAATAACTGTAACGCCTACATATAGTAATGGGGGAGTTTTTTGTTCTGGGACGCCAATAACTTTTACAATCACAGTTAACCCAATTCCAATTGCAACAGCTACGCCATCCACGGTTACTATTTGCTCTTCTGATTTAACCAATATTGCCTTAACGAGTAATGCTATAGGTACTACTTATGTTTGGACTTCTGCTGCAACGAATGTAACAGGAGCTTCATCGGCATCAGGAAATACAATTACAGATGCTTTAACAGCAACAGCAGTTAATCCTGGAACAGTTGTTTATACAATCACACCATCCGGAAGTGGATGTTCAGGATTGCCAATAACGGCAACAGTGATTGTTAATCCATTGCCTACTGCAACTATTTCTGGAGCTACAACTATTTGTAATGGTTCTTCAACTACAATTTCTTTTTTAGGAACACAAGGCGCTACAGTCACATATACAGTTAATGGTGGAGCCAACCAAATAGTTCTTCTTGATAGTTTAGGTATAGGTTCAGTTTCTACAGGTAATTTAACAGCTACAACTACTTATCAATTAGTTAGTGTACTTGCGGCTGGACTACCAGCATGTACTCAGGGTCAGTTAGGCTCAGTTGTAGTTACAGTAATACCAGTACCATTGGTTAATTCTGTCGTTTCATCTCCAACGCTTTGTTCTGGTCAGTCTACAGGTATTTCACTTACAAGTAATGTTACAACAGCTAATTTCAATTGGACGATAACCCAAACTGGCATTTCAGGAGCTAGCGTAGGAAGTGGTAATACAATTTCTCAAAATTTGATCGCAACAGGAATAGTTCCAGGAATTGTAACTTATAATATTACTGCCAGTGAAGGATCTTGTCTAGGGCCAGTAACACCAATAACAATTACTGTTAATCCAACTCCTGTAGTAACTCCCTTAACGGTTTTACAATCAGTTTGTTCAGGTAGTGTCACTCCAATTGTATTAAATAGTAATGTTAATGGAACAGTATTCAATTGGAATGTAATTCAAACAAATGTTACAGGAGCTAGCAACGGAACAGGAGGTTCTATTTCTCAAGTATTAACAACTACAAGTAACAATGTAGGTGAAGCAGTTTATTCTGTAACACCAACAGTTGGGGGTTGTCCTGGTGCTTCAATACTGGTAACCGTTAAGGTAAATCCTATACCTGTGGTAACCGCTAACTCGGCATTCGCTACAATTTGTTCTTCATCAAGAACTAATATAGCTTTAACAAGTACAGTAGCAGGATCTACTTTTTCATGGACAGTTATACAATCTGGTATTTTCGGAGCTTCATCTGGTATTGGAAATCTAATTGATCAAACTCTAACAACTGTAAGTAACTCTCCTGGATCGGTTCGTTATATTATTACTCCAACTTATAATGGATGCTCAGGTGCTCCAATATCAGTAAATACGACTATAAATCCAACACCAGAAGTATTTGGATCATCCTCTTCAACTATTTGTAGTGGAGAAAAACCAAATATTACTTTATCTCCAAGTATTGCTGCAACCACATTTGCATGGACCGTAAATGCAATAAACGTTACTGGAGCACAAGCCGGAACTGGATTAACTATAAATGATGTTTTAACAGCCTCACCTAATTTAGGAACTGCAATTTATTCTGTAACTCCTACAGCTAATGGATGTTCAGGAAGCATTTTAAATATAACGGTTACCGTTAATCCTTTGCCAGAACCTCAAATTAATGACGGTGTAATATGTGTGAATCAAGCCACTGGTATATCGTATAAAAATTATATCTTAGATACTCATTTAAGTAATGCTGCTTATGATTTTGTTTGGTATTTTAAAGGTGTATTAATAAATGGTGCAGTTAATAATACTTATGAAGCAACTCAAGCAGGAGAATATTCAGTAATAGCAACAAATTCAGCAACAGGTTGTAAGTCTGTTTTAATGAAGGCTTTTGTTGTAGCATCATACCCTGGTTTGACTATTAGTACAGATCAAACATTTGCTTTTAGCGATAATGCAACAATTACTGTAAATGTTACAGGAGGAAATGCAATTCTATTGTATTCATTAGATAATGGGCCAAATCAAACTTCAAATATATTTTCTGATGTTTATGCAGGACCGCATATTGTGACAGTTACAGATGCGAATGGATGTACTAATTTAACTCAGCTGGTTTCCATTATTGGTTATCCAACTTTTTTCACTCCAAATGGAGATGGTTTTCACGATACGTGGAATATAGTTGGGCTAGGAGCTTCTGCAAAAGTGTTTATCTTTGATAGATATGGTAAATTAGTTAAACAAATTGTTCCTTCAGGTGAGGGTTGGGATGGAACTTTAAACGGAGAGCCTTTAATAGCAACTGATTATTGGTTTACAGTAGATTACTCAGAACCTAAGACTGGAGAGAGTAAAGTATTTCACTCCCACTTTTCATTAAAAAGATAAATAAAATGATTAAATACAGAAAAGAGCACTAGTTATTAGGGCTCTTTTTTGTTAATATTAAACAATTAATTTTCAATTTACTATATTTGAAAATGGAGGAAAAATTTCAATTACCAGCTGGATTTTTCAAAAACACTTTTTGTGTTTTTGAAGAGATTTTACCACCAAATTTTACCGATAAAAAATTTGATTATGTAAGTAAGTCGGGGAGTAGTTATTATTTTACCAAACAAGGAATGTACCGACTTTCTAACCATTGGGGCCGTTTGGCTAATAGCAAATGGAGATTAGTTACTTCATACATCGAAACGGAATCAAAATATAAATGGGGTTACGCAGCTTGGGAATCATTTTACCCAGATAATTCAATTGATAAATTGTATTTTATTCAACCCGATTTTACTAATAACACAGTAAATTACCAACATAAAAATGCTCCTGAATTTGATAATAAAGCGGTACTAAGAACAAGTTTTGAAACCGCAAAAAAGATCAAACAAATACGTAACTTAATGAATTTGACTTCATGGGCTAAGTATTTTGAATATGAAGACATCAATGAATTAAGAAAGAAAATTATTCTAGAATTGGTTTACACCAATAAATCTTTGGAAGAAATAAAACGTGAATTCCAATAATATCAAATAAAATTGTGAGTAGAAATACCGAAAAAAATATCAAAAAGCACAACGATAAACTTCATAAAGCCAAAGCCAAAGTAAAAAGTGCATCGGTTGCAAGAAAAGAAATGTTAAAGAAAATAGTTCGGAAATTCAATACCGATTCCGAAAGTAATTTGTAAAATTTATTACTTTCCGATACAGAAATTAGCAAAAATATTACCTAAAAGCTCGTCGTTAGTGACTTCTCCAGTGATCATTCCAAAATGATATAAGGCTTCTCGAATATCAATTGCCATTAAATCGCTAGAAATATTGGATTGCAATCCGAAGTTTACTTTCTGAATTTCTTCCAACGCTTTTTGTAAAGAATCGTAATGACGGGTATTAGTCACAATAGTTTCGTTATTTCGTAAAGCACCGGTATTTACAAATGATAACAATTGATTTTTAAGATCATCTACACCAATATTCTCTTTCGCACTTATAAAAATTAGTTTAATGTTTAAGGTTTCAAGATCTTTACGAATGGTCGAAATTTCAAATTCTGTCATTAAATCGAGTTTGTTGATTATAACAATCAAAGGCTTTAATGGAAATTGATTTTTAATTTTTTCTATTTCTAAAATATATTCTGAACTTTGAACTTTAAACTTTAAACTATCAAACAAATACAATACCACCTGCGCTTGTTCGATTTTTTCAAACGTTTTTTTAATTCCAATGCTTTCCACAACGTCTTTAGTATGTCGAATTCCGGCAGTATCAATAAATCGGAAACCAATGCCGCCAATAACTAATTCATCTTCAATGGTATCACGAGTGGTTCCCGCAATCTCTGAAACGATGGCGCGTTCTTCATTCAATAAAGCATTCAATAAAGTCGATTTTCCAACATTGGGTTCACCCACAATTGCAATTGGAATTCCGTTTTTTATTACATTTCCAACAGCAAAAGAATCAATTAATCGTTTCAAAACGAATTCAATTCTATTTAACAAATCTCTAAACTGAGTTCTATCTGCGAAAGCAACATCTTCTTCAGCAAAGTCCAATTCCAATTCGATTAAGGACGCAAAATTTAATAATTCTTGTCGCAATTGCATAATTTCATTACTAAATCCACCACGCATTTGTTGCATCGCAATTTGGTGTGACGCTTCATTATCAGACGAAATTAAATCGGCAACAGCTTCAGCTTGAGACAAATCCATTTTTCCGTTCAAAAATGAACGTAAGGTAAATTCTCCAGCATTTGCCATACGGCAGCCTTTTCGAAGTAATAATTGAATAATTTGTTGTTGAATGTAGGTAGAGCCGTGGCAAGAAATTTCGATTGTATTTTCGCCTGTATAGGAATTGGTTCCTTTAAAAATAGAAAGTAAAACCTGGTCAATCACTTTTTCACCATCCACAATATGTCCTAAATGCAAAGTGTGCGACTTCTGTTTGCTGATATCTTTACCTGAAACGGAACTAAAAACCGATTTACAAATGGATATTGCATTAGAACCAGAAACACGAATAACAGCTATTGCTCCTGATCCAGAAGGGGAGGCTAAGGCTACAATGGTGTCTTGGTGAATCATAGTTTGAAAATCAAAAATGCAAAGTTACAAAGAATTAAGTGTTATAAACGGTACCTTTTGAAATAAAAAAAATCCGAAATTTCAATTAAGAAAATCCGGATTTAATTGACCATTATATTGGTTTGGTTGGTTAATTGTTAAGCATTACTGGCATTACAAGCATGGTAACTGTTTCGCCTTCTTCCAATCCGTCAACAGGTGTTAAAATTCCTGCACGATTTGGTAATGACATTTCTAGCATTATCATATCCGATTGTAAATTAGTCAACATTTCTGTTAAAAATCTTGAGTTGAAACCAATTTGCATATCGTCACCTTGATAATCACATGTCAATCTTTCTTCTGCTTTGTTAGAATAATCGATGTCTTCTGCTGATATATTCAATTCGGCACCAGCAATTTTCAAACGAATTTGGTGGGTAGTTTTATTTGAGAAAATCGCCACACGACGAACAGAATTTAAAAATTGCGTTCTGTCAATCATTAATTTATTTGGATTTTCTTTTGGAATAACCGCTTCGTAATTTGGATATTTACCATCAATCAATCGACACATTAAAATGTAATTGTCAAAAGAGAAAGTTGCGTTGCTATCGTTGTATTCAATTTTTATTTCTGCATCTGATGTGCCTAAAATACTCTTCAAAATATTCAAAGGTTTTTTTGGCATAATAAAATCAGCTACTTGTGAAGATTTTACGTCAGTTCTAGCATATTTAACTAATTTATGAGCATCTGTTGCCACAAATGTTAAACCTTCTGGTGAAAATTGGAAGAAAACTCCTGACATTACCGGACGTAAATCATCGTTTCCAGCAGCAAAAATAGTTTTGCTAATTGCAGTTGCCAAAACTTCTGCAGGAACTAATGTTGTCGATGGATTGTCAAGATTTACCGATTTTGGAAACTCGCTTCCTGGTGAATAAGCCAACGCATATTTTCCTGAATTGGAGCTAATTTCAATAGTGCTATTTTCTTCAACTGTGAAGGTAAGTGGTTGCTCAGGGAATGTTTTTAATATTTCTAAAAGTAATTTAGCAGGTACAGCAACACTTCCTTTGCTTTCAGAATCGATATCTAAAGTTGCAGACATGGTAGTTTCTAAATCAGAAGCAGAAACAGTTAATGTTTTGTTGTCTAATTCAAATAAGAAATTATCTAAAATAGGTAAGGTGTTGCTACTGTTAATAACACTTCCTAATACTTGTAATTGTTTCAATAAGTACGAACTCGATACTATAAACTTCATCTTTGGCTTTTTTTAATCAATCTTAAAATCTGAATTTTTCAGAATTATTTTTATTTTGTTTTACAAATATATCTTAATCTAATCAAATAGTGAAAACAAATTTATTAACAATTATTTGCTGTATTTTCTTTTTCTTAGGAAAGTGAAAAGTAATCCGAATATTCCCAGGGTAATTATTGGTAATCCTACGCTTATAATTTGAGCGCTCGTGTAATTATCATACACCTTTTCTTTGTCTAAAATAGGTAGATTAACCACTTTACTTCGAATGTTAATAAGTCCGGTATCATCCAATAAATAATTGACACAATTCATTAAAAATTCCTTATTTCCATATAATTTATTAGTCCATTTATCATAACCCAACTCCAAAGGTTGGTGATTTTTGTCCAATTGATTTTTAATCACATCTCCATCAGAAATTACAATCATTTTATTGGGTTCACCCAAATTTAAAAACGATTTTTCTTGAAATGGTAGTATTCGGTTTTCAAATGCAGAATGAAATTTTCCTTCCAATAATACTGCGACTGGAATATTTCCTTTATTTAAAAATTCGGCTTGTTCCGGTCGATCATTCACCATGTCTAATTTTACCTCAACAGGAGCTCCTACTAATCTAGAATAGGGAGAAGATTGTAATAATACCGTTTTTTTAATACCGTTTTTTAAGGTGTCAATTCCGTTAGTAAATTCAAATTTAACTGCATCTAGATTGCTCACAATTGGATGCTTTGCCGTTGGATAAATTAGCGGCGAGTAAAACCATGGAAATTGATTGTATTGCGTTCCGCTACCATTTTCTCCAGTGGCGAGCGTTATTGGAGCAGCCATAATATCTTTAACCATATCAGGATTTATTCTTACTCCATATTTAAAGAACATATCGTTCAAATTCAAATCGTTTGGAAAAGCCAAAGTAGTTCCAGTTTGATTGTACAAACTATCCATTTCTATATTCACCTGATCAATTAACCATAGCGTTTTACCGCCATTCATAACAAATTGATCCAAAACGAGTTTTTCTTCGTCGGAGAATTTTTCAATTGGTTTTACAATTACAGCAAGGTCGTATTTCTTTAAAACGGTTAATGTTTCAGCTGGTTTTTTAGCAACAGAATCTAAAGTGAAAGTTCCAATAAAGCAATTTTCTTTTACTTGTTTAATGAAATCTCCCATTAAATAGTCGTTTAACTCCCCATTTCCTTTAATTACTGCAACCTTTTTTTGTTTTGGTTTGATAACCGAATTAAAAGCGCTAGTAAAAGCATACTCTAGATGTTGGACAGAACTTACTACTTTTTCAGCTATTGATGCACTCATTATGTTCTTTAACAACGGAACTTTTGTACTTCTTCCATGATAAGTAGCAATTGCCCATGGAAACGCCACTTCTTGTGTTTTCTTTCCTTTATCACTTAGAGTTACATTAATTGGAGTTAATCCTCTTTCTAGAAAAGCTTGAATGGTCGCGTCTCTTTTATCTTCTTCTTCTAATGGATTTACAAATTGAAATACAATATTAGAATTATAAGCCTTGAATTCTTCTAGTATTTGTTGCGTTTCTGTTTGTAATTTTTTTATTTCACCTGGAAATTCTCCTTTTAAGAAAACATCAATAATCAAAGGTTCTTTGACGTCTTTAATTATTTTTAGTGTAGTTGGGGAAAGTGTGTATCTATGGTCTGCGGTTAAGTCAAAACGATGAAAATAGAAGTTCCCAGCTAGATTAATTAAGATTAAAGCAACCGAAATAAAAAGTACAGATTTTAGATTTTTATTTTTCATCACTACAATTTTAAAGATTTTAATTTAAAAACAGTAAGTGACATAAAAAACACAGTTAGACTTGAAAAATACAATAAATCGCGAGTATCAATAACACCACGACTCATACTTTTAAAATGGCTGTTCATTCCTAAATAGGAAATACTACTCTCTAAATCAGGCAAATAATTGGTAATTCCATCAAATCCGAAATAGAAAGTAAAACACAATAATACGGCTACCAAAAAGGCGATAATTTGATTGTTGGTTAACGATGAAGTGAAAATTCCAATGGAACAATAGCCAGAAATTAAGAACAGCAAACCAAAATAAGATCCAATGGTGCTTCCCATATCGATATTTCCCTCAGGAATTCCAAGTTTAGAAATTACATATACATAAATAAAAGTGGGGATAATTGCAATTACAATTAACAACAACGAACCCAAAAATTTTCCTCCTACAATTTCCCAAATATTTAATGGCTTAGTTAAAAGCAATTCTAAAGTTCCTTGTTTCATTTCGTCAGAGAAACTTCTCATCGTTACCGCTGGAATTAGAAAAATCAAAATCCATGGTGAAATAGTGAAAAACGGACTCAAATCGGCAAAACCAGAATCTAAAATATTGTATTCACCATTGAAAATCCATAAGAATAATCCGTTAAGGATTAGGAAAATAGCGATTACTAAGTAGCCAATCGGCGAACCAAAAAAAGACCGAATCTCTCTAAATAATATTGCTTTCATTTTATATTTTTTAAACCAAAGAAACCACTTTGTCTAAGCTCCAGGCTTCAGGTTTTTTATTAAATAGCTTTTTTGTATCTGTCCAAATTTCGAAAAAAAATTCGGAATTTCTATAATTTTCTAAGTCTTGCTCGCTTTCCCAATAACTATAGGTAAAAAAAATGCAATTATCGGTTTTATCCTGATACAATTCTAATAAACGATTTCCTGGCGCATTTCGTATTTTCTCTTTAATAACATCAAAATTATCTAAGAAATTGGTAATCTTATCTTCGTGAAAACTCATTTTTACAATTCTTACGAACATAAATTACTGATTAAAAAATTGTATTGTTATACTATCTCTGTAATTCAATCCCAACAAGCTCGAAGCACTTCCAACGTTCATTGGGTTACTTCTAAAAATAGCAATTTCTAAAAAACCAGCTTCATTAAATATCGCCAATTTATCTCCTTCATAATCCTTAATTGGATATTTTCCGGAGTTGGCAATATCAGAATATTTAGCCCAAATATTTTTTATAGGATTCGATTTCTTCTGTAATCGATTTTGTAATAACGGAATTTCATATGGTCTACCTTTTCCAACTTCAATAAACAGTTTTTTAGATATATTGGTCACCACATTTCCAAAATGATCAATGTAAATTACATATCCTTTTATAGAATTTTTATCGGCAGCTATGCTAGGTTGAATTTCTGTTACTTCCTTAATTGTAGTTATTTCTTTGCCAATAACGTTTAATAAACCGCCTTTAGAAAGATGACTCGCCACGGTAACAAAAACATCGAGATCGGTTGCGTCTTCTGGTAAACGGTCGTGAATATTAATTGCTACCATTTTTTGAGGAACCACTTTTTGAGTTAAAATACTCAGAATTCCGTTGTCGGCACAAATAAAAAAATGATCGTTCCATTGCATCGCAATATGTTGGTTTTCTTTATTTTTTTCGGCGTCAACGCCAATTAGATGGACAGTGCCTTTTGGAAAACTATTGTATGCAGCTCCAATAATATAACTCGCTTGTAAGGTGTTAAATGGCTCAATGTTATGTGAAATATCTACAATTTTAGCCTCGGAATTTTCAGTCAATATTTTTCCTTTCAAAGCTCCCACAAAGTGATCTTTAAGTCCGTAGTCGGTGGTAAGGGTAATTATTGACATAAAATTGTTTATAACTAATTCAAGGATGTAAACCTAAATTATATTAAATTTGAAATGCAAAGCTAATAATTATCAACGACTAATTTTTAATTAAATCCAATACATTTGAACGAAAGAACTATCGAGCTCATAGACATCGCTCCAAAAGACTTCTGGGGCGCTCAAGACACTCATCTTGAAACTATTAAAAAGTATTATCCAAAATTAAAAATTGTAGCTCGTGGTACAACCATAAAAGTTTTTGGTGAGAAAGAAGCCTTAGATGAATTTGAAAAAAGATTCAACCGACTGATGGTTCATTTTACTAGGTACAATACTATTGATGACAATGTAATTGAAAGGGTAATCCAAAGTGATGCTCAAGACGACAATCGCATGGATGCCAAAGACAATATATTGGTGCATGGAGTAGGAGGCAAGATCATTAAAGCGATGACTGCCAACCAACATTTATTGGTTCAAACAATCAATAAAAACGACATGGTATTTGCCGTAGGGCCCGCTGGAACAGGAAAAACATACACCGGTGTGGCGATGGCGGTTAAAGCATTAAAAGAAAAACAAGTAAAGAGAATTATATTGACGCGTCCTGCTGTTGAAGCCGGAGAAAATTTAGGTTTCTTACCTGGAGACATGAAGGAAAAATTAGATCCCTACATGCAGCCGTTATATGATGCTTTGCGTGACATGTTGCCTAACGAAAAACTCGAAGATTATATTTTAAAAGGAATAATTCAAATTGCGCCTTTGGCATTTATGCGTGGAAGAACTTTAGACAATGCTTTTGTGATTTTGGACGAGGCTCAAAACACCACCCATTCCCAAATGAAAATGTTTTTGACACGTATGGGTAAAAGTGCCAAGTTCATGATTACTGGTGATCCGGGTCAGGTTGATTTACCTAGACGAACTATTTCTGGATTAAAAGAAGCTTTATTGGTATTGAAAGACGTTGATGGAATTGGTATTATTTACCTAGATGATAAAGACATTGTACGCCACCGATTGGTGAAAAAAGTCATAGATGCTTACAAGCAAATTGAGAATCACGATTAAAGTATAGCTATTAGCTTTCAGCAATAAGCAAAAAAAGCTATAGGAATTATTGTAATTGGAGGCTTTTAATTTTGGAGTTTTTTACTCAGATTCAAAGATTTAAATTTATTTTATTTCAGGTTCATTTGGATGCTGAAAAAAGCTCAGCATGACAAGTCAGGATAATAGATTAATCAAAACAATGATTTTTCAATTTAATCACTTCCTATTTTGCTTTCTACTACAAAACAATCTACTTTTGCATTACACAACAACAAACAATACAATTAAATGAATACAATTACTACTACTAATTTTAATTTTCCTAACCAAAAATCAGTTTATCACGGAAAAGTACGTGAAGTTTACAATATTAATGATGAGTTATTAGTAATGGTTGCCACCGATAGACTTTCTGCTTTTGATGTAGTTATGCCAAAAGGAATACCTTATAAAGGTCAGATTTTAAATCAAATCGCGACTAAATTCATGGAATTAACTCAGGATATTGTTCCGAATTGGTTAATTGCGACTCCAGATCCAAATGTAGCAATCGGACATTTATGTGATCCTTTTAAAGTAGAAATGGTAATTCGTGGGTATGTTTCTGGTCATGCTGCTCGTGAATATGCAGCTGGAAAAAGAATGTTGTGCGGAGTTACAATGCCAGAAGGTTTAAAAGAAAACGATCAATTTCCAACCCCAATAATCACTCCATCAACTAAAGCAGATAATGGCGAACACGACGAAGATATTTCTCGTGAGGATATTCTGTCAAAAGGAATTGTATCTGAGGAAGATTATTTGGTGTTAGAAAAATATACCCGCGCATTATTTCAACGAGGAACTGAAATTGCAGCTAGTCGAGGATTGATACTGGTGGATACCAAATATGAATTTGGTAAAACCAAAGACGGTAAGATTGTTTTAATAGATGAAATTCACACTCCCGATTCCTCTCGTTATTTTTATGCAAATGGCTATCAAGAAAGACAAAACAATGGCGAAGAGCAAAAACAACTTTCTAAAGAGTTTGTGAGACGCTGGTTAATAGAAAACGGATTTCAAGGAAAAGAAGGTCAGGCAATTCCAAACATGTCTGACGAATACATTCAAACAGTTTCTGACCGTTATATTGAATTATTTGAAAATATTATTGGTGAAAAATTCATTAAAGCTGATATTTCTGATATTAATAGTAGAATTGAAAAAAATGTAGTAGACTATTTGACTAAAAACTAAATCCCCCTTAAAATATTAGGAATTAATATAAGATATCCTCAAAAACGAACTTATTTAGGTTCGTTTTTTTTTGTTTCATAATACAGTTATTAACAATTTGATAAATATATATTTGATAACTTTTAAAACCTCCAAATATCAAATTCATTTTTATTAACTAAATTTGATATGATTTTAATAAAAATTTAATTAATTTTGTTAAGTTAGTGGAGTCCAGAAACCACTTAAAATAACGGGGCGGAACCGAAAAGCCTTACGAGTAAGAAAACCAAATTAACTAATTAATTATGACAAATTTAATGTTTATTCCAAGTTTGATTGGAAAGTTAGCGCCTACTGATTATGTAGGATTTACCTTTTTTGTTGGATGTATGGCTATGATGGCCGCATCTGCATTTTTCTTTTTATCATTAAATCAATTTGATAAAAAGTGGCGTACTTCTGTATTAGTATCAGGTTTAATTACCTTTATTGCTGCAGTACACTATTTCTACATGAAAGAGTATTGGTCTGAATTCCAAGAATCACCAACATTCTTTAGATATGTGGATTGGGTTTTAACAGTGCCATTAATGTGTGTTGAGTTTTTCTTAATACTTAAAGTTGCTGGTGCAAAAACTGATTTACTATGGAAAATGATTTTCTTATCAGTAGTAATGTTAGTTACAGGTTACCTTGGAGAAACTGTATTTAGTGACCAAGCTGCTTTATGGGGAGGAATCTCAGGAGCTGCTTATTTTGTAATTGCTTATGAAATCTGGTTTGGTGGCGCTTCTAAATTAGCTGCTGCTGCTGGAGGAAATGTATTGGCTGCACACAAAATTCTATGCTGGTTCGTATTAGTAGGTTGGGCTATCTATCCATTAGGATACATGTTAGGAACTGAAGGATGGTACACAGCAATCGTAGGAAAAGGAAGTGTTGATGTAGTTTACAACATTGCAGATGCAATTAACAAAATTGGATTTGGTCTTGTAATTTACAACTTAGCTCAAAAATCTCAAAAAGACTAATTAAGTTTTAAAAATATAAAAACCGTCTTGCTAATAACAAGACGGTTTTTTTTTATTTCTTTTTAAACAGTATAAAAATAACCAATACATGCGGAAAGGTTATTGCAGCCAAGAAAGAGAAAAATAAAGCGTTAAATATCTTAATATCCTTAAATAAAAAGTACAATATAGCTATTCCAATTAAGGAAATTATCCAATAAACAAATGCAGATTTTATATACTTACCAAAATTTTTCCAATTAATTTCCCCATTTAAGTAATTGATTTGGTTAATTATGGAAGGAATGCTATGCCAAATGATGAAATAAATAGCAAACCCCCAAATCAAACTAGAAACTCTGAATATAACCGTGAAAACTAAAAGATAAAAGGCTTCCAATAAAATTCTGTTTTTGAAATCAATTAATTTTCTATAAAAGTATATTCCAAGAGTAACTAATAATACTATATTTATTCCCAGTCCTATAATAAAATAATTTTCTGGTATAACTACAGAAGTTATGTTTTGAATAACTACTTGAACTTCTTTAATGTGAAAAATAAAAAGCAACATTAAAATGAATAATCCATAGGTGAATTCAAATAACTTAAATAATGAACTTTTTTCTAAATTCTGCCACTGTTGTTCTCCAAAATGATATCCACTCACAATAATAAAGAGTAAAAGGGCAAACCACGGAATAATCCAAAATAATAATGATCCTATAGCTACAACTAAAATATAATAAAACAGCGTTTTTTGGATTGACATTTCCTCCTTATTAAAGTCAATTTTCTTAATAAGAAGTAAATCGTTTGCGCCGTGTAGAATTCCAAACGATAATATCAAAATAAAACCAACAATTATTTGAGCATTATTAGAAAGTAAAGAGTCGAGCCACAAACAAAAAAAGCTTGCTACTATTGCGAAATTGAAATATTTCATAATCAATTTTTAATTATTTTCTAAAAATAATAAAAAAAAATTAAACAAAATATTTTTTTATTGTTTAACTTTTTATAAATTTGGTTAAACAAAAAAAATATTTAACCAATTTTAACTAATTTAATTATGACAAATTTTATGTTTATTCCAAGTTTGATCGGAAAGTTAGCGCCTACTGATTATGTAGGATTCACTTTCTTCGTTGGATGTATGGCTATGATGGCCGCATCTGCATTTTTCTTTTTATCATTAAATCAATTTGATAAAAAGTGGCGTACTTCTGTATTAGTATCAGGTTTAATTACCTTTATTGCTGCAGTACACTATTTCTACATGAAAGAGTATTGGTCTGAATTCCAAGAATCACCAACATTCTTTAGATATGTGGATTGGGTTTTAACAGTGCCATTAATGTGTGTTGAGTTTTTCTTAATACTTAAAGTTGCTGGTGCAAAAACTGATTTACTATGGAAAATGATTTTCTTATCAGTAGTAATGTTAGTTACAGGTTACCTTGGAGAAACTGTATTTAGTGACCAAGCTGCTTTATGGGGAGGAATCTCAGGAGCTGCTTATTTTGTAATTGCTTATGAAATCTGGTTTGGTGGCGCTTCTAAATTAGCTGCTGCTGCTGGAGGAAATGTATTGGCTGCACACAAAATTCTATGCTGGTTCGTATTAGTAGGTTGGGCTATCTATCCATTAGGATACATGTTAGGAACTGAAGGATGGTACACAGCAATCGTAGGAAAAGGAAGTGTTGATGTAGTTTACAACATTGCAGATGCAATTAACAAAATTGGATTTGGTCTTGTAATTTACAACTTAGCTCAAAAATCTCAAAAAGACTAATTAAGTTTTTAAAATATAAAAACCGTCTTGCTCTTTATATCAAGACGGTTTTTTTATGCAGTAATTTGAACGTTTTATTCAGAAATGGTAATCTCAAACAGTTTTTCCCATTTTTTTCCTGTAACAAAAATGGTTTTCGTTTTCGGATTATAAGCAATTCCATTCAATACTTCTGCTTCAGCATGTTTTATAAATTTGCGTAAGCCAGCCAAATTAATAATTCCTTCTACTTTACCATTCTCAGGATTTACAACAGCAATGGCGTCTTTTTGCCAAATATTACAGTAAATTTTTCCGTTAATATACTCCAACTCATTAACGCTTTTTATCTTGCTGCTTCCAGAATAAACATTCACATAATCAATCATTTTTTGATTTGCCGGATTCATTTTCCAAATTTTCTCAGTTCCGTCTGATTCGTATATTACTTTTCCATCATTTGTCATTCCCCAACCTTCAATTTCCTTATCGTAAGCAAACTTTTTTTCTACTTTCCAAGTATCAACATTGTATATAAAACCCGTTTTTTCTTCCCAAGTCAGTTGATACAATTTGTTGTTGATAAACGTAATTCCCTCACCAAAATAACTATCTTCTAATTTTAACGATTTGTAAATTTTCCCTGTTTTATAATCTGTTTTTAATAATTTCGAAAATCCACGAAGCCCGGTTCCTTCATATAAAGTGTCTCTAAAAAACTCTAATCCCTCAGTAAAAGAAGAAGTATCATGAGGAAAAGTATTCACAATTTTATAGTTCAATAACTTCGGAGTCACATTCGAAACCAATTCTATACGAGAAGTTATTTCCTGGTTTTCACCTTCAAAATAAACTAAGGCCTTCAAATTTTGATAACCCAATTTTTGATCTTTCAAATTCAAAGTTAGGTTGTCCAAATTCTTTTTTGAACCTATATTCTTATCATTTACAAAGTAAACAATGCTGTCAATTTTTTTATTTTCACCATTCAATAATCGCAGCGAAACACTGTCGTCATTATTGTATTCACTTTTAAAATTGCTTTCGTCAAAACTAAAATATTTTTCAGTTGCCGATTTCGAACCGTTGCAACCTACAAAAATTGAGCCTAATAAAATGATGGAGAGAAGGTTATATTTTTTCATAATGAGTTTTATTTGTGGGGAAAGTTACAACACAAAAGTTTATATAATTGAGTTGCAAAAATACAAATTAATTGTATATTTGCAACGGCAAGTCCTACACGATCTGCTCCTGCAAAATCCCCCAGGATGGGAACATAGCAAGGGTCCGTGGTTGAGCGATGCGATGTAGGTCGCTTGCCTTTTTTAAATTCATTAATCTTCCTTTTGGAGGATTTTTTTTTGGAGTAAATCGATCCTACTTCCCCTTACTTTTACACCCGCTTTACGCTACAATCCACGCAAAAAAGCGTGGGATTTTCACTGCAATCGGGACTAATTTTGAACTTTCAGTTTTCCAAATATCAGAATTAACTATATTTACATTCTAAAACAATTCATATATGAATAAAGTAGTTTTAATAACAGGCGCTTCTTCAGGAATAGGGAAATCTATAGGTGAGTTTCTACATTATAAAGGTTTCATAGTTTATGGAACTAGTAGAAATCCCGATAAAGTGATAAACTCCGTTTTTCAATTACTTGAATTGGACGTTCGAAATACCCAATCAATTCAAAACGCAGTTAAAAAAGTAATTGAACTTTCTGGAACAATTGATATTGTAATTAATAATGCCGGTGTTGGAATTACAGGTCCAATAGAAGAAATACCGTCTCAAGAAATAAAGAATAATTTCGAAACCAATTTTTTCGGACCTATAGAAGTTATGAAAGCCGTTTTACCTCAAATGCGCACTCAAAAATCGGGTTTAATTATTAATATCACTTCAATTGCAGGTTACATGGGATTGCCATACCGTGGTATTTATTCAGCATCAAAAGGTGCGTTAGAATTAATCACCGAATCCTTAAGCATGGAAGTTAAACCCTTAGGAATCAATATTACTAATGTTGCTCCAGGAGATTACGCTACTAATATTGCAGCAGGTCGTTTTCATGCGCCTGTAATTCAAGGATCAGATTATGAAAATTCCTATGGAGCAACTCTAAAAATGATGAACGACCAAGTAGATAGTGGAAATAACCCTATTGAAATGGCCGAAGCGATATTTGATATTATCAATTCAACCAATCCAAAAATTCATTATAAAGTAGGAAGTTTTATTCAGAAATTCTCTATAGTTTTAAAGAGAATTTTACCCGATAAAGTCTATGAAAAAATGTTAATGAATCATTATAAATTGTAACTTAGCATAAACAAATACCTAAATTTTAAAACACTTAATTATGAAGTTTTTTATCGATACAGCAAACCTAAATGAAATTAAAGCTGCGCAATCACTCGGAGTTTTGGATGGAGTTACTACCAATCCGTCATTAATGGCAAAAGAAGGAATTACAGGAAAAAATAACATCCTAAAGCATTATGTTGACATTTGCAATAGCGTTGATGGCGATGTTAGTGCCGAAGTAAACGCAGTTGATTATGACGGTATGGTTCGAGAAGGAGAAGAATTAGTTGATTTACACCCACAAATTGTCGTGAAATTACCAATGACAAAAGAAGGAATTATGGCTTGTAAATATTTTTCTGATAAAGGTATTAAAACCAACGTCACTTTAGTTTTTTCTGCGGGACAGGCAATTTTAGCTGCAAAAGCCGGGGCAACTTATGTTTCTCCTTTCGTAGGTAGATTAGACGATATTTCAACCGATGGTTTGGCATTAATTGAGGAAATCCGATTGATTTATGATAATTACGGTTTTGAAACTCAAATATTGGCTGCGTCTGTCCGTCATACTATGCACATCGTAAATTGCGCTAAAATAGGTGCCGATGTAATGACAGGACCGCTTTCAGCAATTCTAGGATTACTAAAACATCCGTTAACCGATATTGGATTAGCCCAGTTTATCGCCGACTTCGAAAAAGGGAATAAATAAAACCATTTAAGTATAAAAAAAGCGGTACCGTTTGGGACCGCTTTTTATTTATAAGTTATCTTATTTCAGTTTATCTTCAAATTTCACTTCAAATAAATTGGTGAATGCATCTTTAATTTTTCCTTTATCATCTAAAATCAAAGTTCTGTGAATTTTGGTAATTGCCCATTTGTTTTTTAAATCCTCAAAATTCGCACAACGATATTCTTGAATTCCACCAAACTTATAATTAGCTAATAAATTAATCCAATTATTTTGATCTTCATCTAAATTAACTGCTATGTACTGATATTCTGGATGCTTTAATTTAAACGCCAATATTTTTTTATGCGCTGCAGCTAAATGAGTTAATGCCTCTTTCGTCCAGAAAAAAAGGACGGTCTTTTTATTTATAATTGAATTAGAAGAAACAGTAACTCCGTCTTTGTTAACCAAATTTACTACTGGTAATTGATTTCCTACTTTCAAAAGTTTAATTGCGTTTTCTATTTTTAGAATTTCATTTTTACTACTGTTATCTGTCGAATATTTTCTGTAAATATCTAAGAACTTCTGGTTGTTCACCATATTTTGATCCTCAAGAAGATACGAAAATGCAATATTGTTAAGAATACTATTCTTCACTTTTTCATTGCGAATAAGAGTATCAGCAATATTCAATTTGTTAATGTTGGTTGTCAAAGCTAAATCTACATCCGAGAAGTGGTTGTGGTATTTAATCGAACCTAAATTATTTAATAAATGAGATAAATAAACTACAAATGGAGAATAACTTGACAATTCTACGTTATTAAAATCGATCTTCTTTCTGTAACTATAATATTTTGCTGGTAATTTTTCGAAAAGATCTTCTGAAGTTCTTAATTTATGAATTATTGGGTACAACTCTTTTTTTGAAAAATAATTAAAATCTAATTCTGCTTTAGCAAACAAATCAAATTCCTTACTCCAATTAATATCTTTTTTATGTGATAAATAACTTTTCTTATTTTTATTATAGGTAGAATCTATATTCGCATTGAATTTTTCAAAATCATAATCAAAAACGTCAAACATTTTTTCTTTTTCGGCCTCGTCTTTTAAATACGCTTCCATTAAATAATTATTTTTTGCATCTCCACGACCACAAAAAATAATCGATTCGTCAAAATTGTTTGAGTTTAAACGAACCATTATACTGTCATTTTTATCAAAATAAACATATTGGTATTCAGGATCGTGCTTAAAGGTATAAATCCCAGGTGCTAACGAATCGAATTGAACGAAAAAAGTGTTGTCTTTTTGAAGTGGTATTGTGTCAATTACAACACCATCCTTTGAAAAATAGATAAACCTATTAGTAGGATTTATTACTTCTCCACCAAAATACGCCCTATAATCATCCTTCTTAAAATCTTTACTACAAGAAATCAAGGAAAGAAAAAACAGAGTAGATAAAATACGTAATAAGGAAAAATTAGGCATATTTAATTTTATAGCATCACTCACAAAAATATTTAGACCATTTCAATTTAGGTGTTAATAGTTAGTTAAATTAAAGTTTTACTCTTATTTCAAACAATGAATTGGCTGAAATTGAGGGATTTTTTCTACTTTTGCAAAAATAAAATAAAGGAAATCAATGTTAACAATCAATAATTTATCAGTACAGTTTGGTAAAAGAATTTTGTTCGACGAAGTAAATACCGTTTTCACTCACGGTAATATTTACGGAGTTATTGGAGCGAATGGTGCTGGAAAATCAACTTTTTTAAAGATAATTTCAGGTGAAATGGATCCTACTGCAGGACACGTTCATCTTGAAGCAGGTAAAAGAATGTCTGTTTTAAATCAAAATCACAACATGTTTGATGATTTTACAGTTTTAGAAACGGTAATGATGGGAAACAAAGTTCTGTATGCTATTAAGAAAGAAATGGATGAATTGTATGCCGATTATGATGATAAAAATGCAGATAGAATAGGGGAGTTACAAGTTCAATTTGAAGAAATGAACGGTTGGAACGCCGATTCAGATGCGGCTTCATTATTATCAAACTTAGGAATTACAGAAGACAGTCATTATACATTAATGGCTGATTTAGAAGGAAAATTGAAAGTTCGTGTCCTTTTAGCTCAAGCGCTTTTTGGAAATCCTGATTTATTAATTATGGATGAGCCTACCAACGACTTGGATTTTGAAACCATCGCATGGCTTGAGAATTTCTTAGCAAATTATGATAATACTGTAATTGTAGTTTCTCACGACCGTCACTTTTTAGACGCTGTATGTACCCACATTTCTGATATTGACTTTGGAAAAATAAACCACTATTCTGGTAATTATACTTTTTGGTATGAATCCAGTCAATTAGCAGCTAAACAAAGAGCGCAACAAAATAAAAAGGCCGAAGAAAAGAAACAAGAATTAGAGGAATTTATTCGTCGTTTTAGTGCGAATGTGGCTAAATCAAAACAAGCAACTTCTAGAAAGAAGATGATTTCTAAATTGAATATTTCTGAAATCCGACCTTCTAGCCGTCGTTACCCTGCAATTATTTTCGATCAAGAAAGAGAAGCCGGAGACCAAATTTTGAATGTACAAAATTTAAGCGCTTCACTTGAAGGCGATGTTTTATTTACAGGTGTAGATCTAAACATGGCAAAAGGAGATAAAATTATTTTATTTTCTAAAGATTCACGAGCAACAACCGCTTTTTACGATATTTTAAACGGATTACAAAAAGCCGATACTGGTTCATTTGATTGGGGAGTAACTACTAATCAGGCGTATTTACCTGTGGATAACCACTCGTTTTTTGAAAACGATTATTCATTAGTAGATTGGTTGCGCCAATGGGTAAAAACCGAAGAAGAACGCGATGAGGTTAACATTCGTGGCTTCCTTGGGAAAATGATTTTTTCAGGCGAAGAAGCTTTAAAAACAAGTCGTGTGTTATCAGGCGGTGAAAAAGTAAGATGCATGCTTTCGCGAATGATGATGGAACGTGCAAATGTTTTGATGATAGATGAACCAACCAATCACTTGGATTTGGAGTCGATTACAGCTTTTAATAATTCGCTAAAAAACTTCAAAGGGTCAGTTATATTCACTACTCATGACCATGAATTTTCACAAACAGTTGGTAATAGAGTAGTAGAATTAACCCCAAAAGGAGCTATTGATCGATACATGACTTTTGATGAATATTTGGACAATGAAAGTGTTAAAGAGTTGAGAATCAAAATGTATTCTTAACTATAAAATAATTAACTCTCGAGAAATCGGGAGTTTTTTTTGGTAGTTAATGAAATAAATTTTTTTTAGTTCTCAATCAATAGATGTTAAAATCTGTAAAAAAATTATATATTTGCATAACCAAACAAAAATCTTCAATATGAGTCAAAAAATATTGCTTACTTCCCAAGAAGTCAATATCATACTTCATCGTTTGGCTTGTCAATTGATTGAAAAGCATTTGGATTTTTCAGAAACTATACTTATTGGAATTCAGCCTCGCGGAACCTTTTTGGCTGAAAGATTAAAAACATTATTAGAAAAAGAATATAAAATTACTAACATCCTTTTAGGGTACTTAGACATTACTTTTTTTAGAGATGATTTCCGTAGAAACGATAAACAATTAGAAGCAAATAAAACCCAAATTGATTTTTTGGTTGAAAATAAAAAAGTGATTTTCATAGATGATGTTTTGTACACAGGAAGAAGTATTCGTGCTGCATTAACTGCGGTGCAATCTTTCGGAAGACCAGCATCTATTGAACTTCTTACATTAATTGATCGTAGATTTAGTCGCGATTTACCAATTCAACCTGATTATCGTGGTCGTCAAGTAGATGCAATTAATGATGAAAAAGTAAAAGTATGCTGGCTTGAGCAAGATGGCGAAGATGCAGTTTATTTAATACCAACAAACAGTAAACAAATAGTATAAAAATGAGCGAATTAAGTGTAAATCATTTATTAGGAATTAAAAATATCACCAAAAATGATATTGACCTTATTTTTGAAACTGCCGATCATTTTAAAGAAGTTATCAATCGCCCAATTAAGAAAGTTCCCTCATTACGTGATATTACAATTGCTAATATATTTTTTGAAAACAGTACACGAACCAAATTATCATTTGAATTAGCTCAAAAAAGACTCTCTGCAGATGTAATTAGTTTTTCTGCAGCGCAATCTTCAGTTAAAAAAGGAGAAACTTTGGTTGATACCGTAAATAATATTCTTTCAATGAAAGTGGATATGGTAGTGATGCGTCATGCTAATCCTGGTGCTGCTCATTTTTTATCGCAAAATGTAAAAGCGAGCATCATTAATGCTGGTGATGGAGCCCACGAACATCCAACACAAGCACTTTTAGATAGTTATTCAATCAGAGAAAAACTGGGAGAAGTAGCAGGTAAAAAAGTAGTTATTGTGGGTGATATTTTACATTCTCGTGTAGCCCTTTCTAATATCTATGCCCTGCAGATGCAAGGTGCTGAAGTGAAGGTATGTGGGCCAAAAACACTTATACCAAGACACATTGAGTCACTTGGAGTAAAAGTAGAATCAAACTTGCATAAAGCATTGGAATGGTGTGATGTAGCAAACATGTTAAGAGTTCAAAACGAACGCATGGACGTGAATTTTTTCCCTTCTACTAGAGAATACGCTCAACAATATGGATTGGACAAAACATTGTTGGATTCACTAAATAAAGAGATTGTAATTATGCATCCAGGACCAATAAACAGAGGTGTTGAAATTACTTCCGAAGTTGCCGATTCTAATCAATCATTGATATTAAACCAAGTGGAAAATGGAGTGGCGGTTCGAATGGCTGTAATCTATTTATTGGCTTCAAAAATTCAATAAATGAAAGTAATATCAAAAGGTCACACCACTGTTTTAAAAGATACGCAGGGAGATAGCCAATTATTTTTGGATAAAGTCACAACACAACACGAAAGTTATAAAAACCAGAATTTGATTTTGGATGTAACCCACGATAAATCAATAACAATTCAATCTATCAAAGCTTTTACAGAATTGTCTAAAATGCATTGTAAAGGAAAAAAATCGTTTGTCATTGTTACTGAAAACATCGATTTTAATGCCCTTCCAAAATCTTTAGTTGTAGTTCCTTCCGTTTTAGAAGCCCACGATATTATTGATATGGACGAAATCGAAAGAGATTTAGGATTTTAGAAGTGTATTCGTTAATTCGGTTATTTGTATAATCGTTAACAAATACAGCTTCAACTTATAACCTAATAACCCAATTAACGAATAAACTCAAATTGAATCTAACCATACTTGGTTGCTATGCAGCAACACCACGAACAATTACCAATCCAACGGCGCAAGTTTTAGAAATCAGAAATCGTCTGTTTCTAATTGATTGCGGTGAAGGAACACAGGTTCAATTGCGTAAAAATAAGATTCGTTTTTCTAAAATTAACCATATATTTATATCTCATTTGCATGGCGATCACTTTTATGGTTTGGTAGGTTTGGTTTCTACTTTCATGCTATTGAATAGAACCACCGATTTACATATTTACGGTCCAAAAGGAATTGAAGAAGTGATTAAATTACAATTGAAATTATCCAATTCTTGGACCAATTACGGTTTGTATTTTCATGAATTGAATTCAGATAAAAGTGAAATTATTTACGAAGACAACAAAGTTATTGTAAAAACAATTCCTTTAAAACATAGAGTTTATACCAATGGATTCTTGTTTCAGGAGAAAGTGGGAGACCGTAAATTGAATTTAGATGCGGTTCAAAATTTTGAAATAGATACTTGTTATTATCAGAAAATTAAAAATGGTAAAGACATTACTTTGGATGACGGACGAATAATAGAAAATGAAAAATTGACATTTGATCCAATTCCAACCAAAAGTTATGCTTTTTGTTCCGATACGGCTTATAATGAAGACATTATACCAATTATTAAAAATGCAGACGTATTGTATCATGAGTCTACATTTCTAGATTCTGAAGAACAATTGGCTGAAAAAACAATGCATTGTACGGCCAAACAAGCAGCGAAAATTGCTTTGAAAGCCAATGTAAAACAACTGGTATTAGGTCATTATTCTACACGATACGATAACATCAATTTGTTTAAAGAAGAAGCACTAACCGTTTTTCCAGAAGTGCTTTTGGCAGATGACGGAAAAAGTTATGAATTTTAAAATAAATCAATTATTTTAGATTCGTTATTTTAGAATCAATTTTCTAAAATCTAAAGTCTAAAATTTAAAATCTATTTAATGGAAGATTTAAGCGATTACCGAAAATTATATGAAAAGAGTGCTCTTTTGGAAACTTCAATTCCTGAAGATCCAATTAATTTATTTCATCAATGGTTTCACGAAGTGGAAGATTTTGGGGGAGTTGATGAGGTAAACGCAATGACAGTTTCCACTATTGGATTGGACGGATTTCCGAAATCGAGAGTCGTTTTATTAAAGAAATACTCCGAAGAAGGCTTCATTTTTTATACCAATTATAACTCTGAGAAAGGAAAAGCAATTACTAGTAATCCCAATGTATGTCTCTCTTTCTTCTGGCATTCTTTGGAACGACAAGTAATTATAAAAGGAATTTCAGAAAAAACACCAACCAATATATCCGATGGTTATTTTGAGTCTAGACCTGACGGAAGTAAATTTGGCGCTATTGTTTCCAATCAAAGTGAGGTAATTCCATCGCGAACTTTTTTAGAAGATAAATTGAAACAATTAGAAAAGGATTACCAAGGTAAAGAAATCCTCCGACCAGAATTTTGGGGAGGTTTCCTAATAAAACCAGTTGAAGTTGAATTTTGGCAAGGAAGACCTAATCGTCTTCATGATCGAATTCGTTACCAAGCGCAGTCTGATTTTTCTTGGAAAATTGATCGCTTATCTCCCTAAGATTGAATTTGGTTTGCGTTAGTAATTTATCAATAGTAAATGTAATTAGTGTTTTAAACTTTCGTAAATTGTGTAGTAAAGAAATGTATAAGATTATTTAAATCATTTGAACTTTAAATTGCTACACTATTTTGAAAAATCTAATTTTAGTCAGACACGCCAAATCCAGTTGGGAAGCACCACTTCAAGACGTTGACCGTCCGTTATTGCATCGAGGAATTGTAGATGCGCATTTGGTTTCTTCTGCTATTTCAAATTATATTCCTAAAACATTTTTGCTTTGGAGTAGCGTTGCAAAAAGAGCTTCTGAAACGGC
>ENA-OUVC01000434-OUVC01000434.1-marine-metagenome-genome-assembly--contig:-NODE-434-length-27981-cov-3.378440_pt1 | contig 27981 bp, 24 predicted proteins | sample MGYA00248622_ERZ508571 | MGnify/ENA primary metagenome ERZ508571 (study PRJEB26236, sample SAMN06267175) | marine metagenome | isolation source: Columbia River Estuary | place: USA:Columbia River Estuary... | reverse complement strand
AGGATGTTCTTGCGATGGGTATTCACCGTATGTTTGCTCAAGAATAGCATTTCAGCAATCTGATCATTGGTGTAGCCTTCTGCAATGAGGACTATAATCTCATTTTCTCGGTCAGACATCATGACTGGATCACAGGTTAAAACGCCATGATCAATATCATCTACATCCAAATTTGATTTGTTGATGGTTTCAAGAATTTTACCACAAAAGAACTTATTGCCTTTGGAAGTTTCAATCACCGCATCAGAAATCTCCTGTAAATCACAATCTTTCTTAATGTAACTCATTACCCCACCTCTCAAGGCATCCACTAGCGTTTGAGGCGATTGCAAATAAGTAAGACCAATAAATTTTAATGCTGGATTTAGACGAAGTGAAGCGATAATGTGATCTATATCAAACCCTTCCGCCGTATAATCAATTAAGACAACAGCCACTTCTCCTTGCTGTGCAAAATCAATCAACTGTTTTCCGCTGGAAATCTCAAGAATAGAATGTACCTCTGCTAATCCAGACAAAGTGGACTTTAGTCCAACCCGAATCAATTCATTGCTATCTGCTAAAAGTAACCTCACTTATTTAGAATGGTTTTAAACAAGGCAAAGATACGCCTTGTAGCTTTACCCTTCAAGTAAGAGGTGATTTTTTTTTAACAAGAGATTCACAACCCGTTAATAGCCCAAAAAAATATAGGTTATCTTTGCTATGTGATTACAAAAATTACTTCGGATGTTGTTCTAGCAGCCAATGCGCTTAAAGAAAATCAGGTCATTGGAATTCCAACAGAAACGGTGTACGGATTAGCTGCCAATGCACTTTGCTCATCAGCTGTATCTAACATATTTAGCGTAAAACAACGTCCAACAAGTAATCCATTGATTTTACACTTTGCGAATTTAGAGCAAGCGGAATCCTATATTCAGGAATTTCATGGTGAATTGAAGGTTTTATACGATCATTTTAGTCCAGGACCAATTACCTTCCTCGTACCAAAAACAGCCTCAGTCCCTAACGAAATTACGAGCGGTTCATCGCTTGTGGCAGTGCGCTTCCCATCACATCCCCAATTTTTGGCCTTGTTGAATCTTCTTGATTTTCCCGTTGCTGCGCCGAGTGCAAATAAATATGGGTCGGTTAGTCCAACACGTGCTGACGAAGTGTTAACTCAATTAAACGGAGAAATCCCTTTAATACTAGATGGGGGAACGTGTGAGTATGGTTTGGAATCCACCATTGTTGGTATGGATGGTGATCGGGTTATAGTTTATCGTTTAGGAAGTATTGATTTAGATGAACTTTCCACAGCCTTAGGATATATTCCAGAAATTAAAAACCAAGCTAAACAGTCACCACTCGCACCAGGCATGGTGAAATATCACTATGCAACAAAAACCCCGCTGCACTACCTAAGGAAAGATCTTAAATTTGAAGAGAATACAGGCTATATTTTCATCCAGTCCATCCCGGAAGATTTTCCCTCTGCTCCATGTATGACATTAAGCTCTACCGGTGATTTGAAAGAAGTAGGGCGTAATTTATATCATACTTTAATTACCATGGATGGCTGTGGCTTCAATGCAATCTATATTGAAAAACCGCTGGCCGAAGGCCTTGGATTAACCATTCTCGATCGACTTCAACGCGCTACGGCCAAATTCAATTAAACAAATACGCAAAAAAAAACCATCCCGTAACGGAATGGTTTTTAACTATGGTAAAACCAAAGGGTTCTTATTTCATTGTACGACCAAAACGTGTTTTGAACTTGTCAATACGTCCTGCTGTATCCACAAACTGAGCAATTCCAGTGAAGAATGGATGAGACTTGTGAGAGATATCCAATTTTACTAACGGATACTCATTTCCATCTTCCCATTGAATGGTTTCTTTTGCAGGAGCGCAAGATGGACAAATAAATGCATAATCGTTAGACATGTCTTTAAACACTACTAATCGGTAATCGTCTGGATGTATTTCTTTTTTCATGATACAAAATAGGAGTGCAAAGGTAGTAAATCAAATGAATTAAACAAACCCTATTGAAGTAATTTTCAAATAAACTAACAGAAAGCCGCTCATAACTATTTATTTCATGCAATTTTCACGCAACGGATGTCCTTAATTTTATACCTTCAACATACACATGAAGTTTGATATTCCATACACATTAGACGCTATCTCTAAGCAGTTCGGTTGCACCTCCGTTGGTTCTCCTGAATTAACCATCACAGGAATTAATGAAATACACCGGGTGGTTCCTGGAGATATCGTATTTGTGGATCACCCGAAATACTACGACAAAGCACTACAATCGAATGCTACAGTAATCATTATAGACAAGCAGGTTGAATGTCCTGAAGGAAAAGGCCTGTTGATTACCGAAAAACCCTTTGATATTTTCAACCAAATCACACGGTTCGGATATTCACAAAAAGAACGTGCCCTGTTTAACCGTTCGGCGGAATATCCCGGAGTTTTTATAGGAAAGAATGTAACAATTGGATCTAATGTCCAACTTGCTCCAGGGGTTTGCATCATGGATGACACCATCATCGGCAATCATGTAGTGATTGGTCCAAATACGGTAATCGGACATACTGCGTTTTACTTTAAAAAATCGAATCAGCAGTATACGGCCATGTTTAGTTGCGGGAATGTAGAAATTGCTGACCATGTGGAAATTGGAGCAAATTGCACCATAGATCGAGGCGTGACAGATGTAACCTACATTGGTGCCGGGACCAAAATCGACAATTTAGTTCAGATTGGACATGATACTAGAATCGGAACCAACTGTTTATTTGCTTCCCATGTAGGGGTTGCCGGTTGCGTAGATATTGGCAACCGAGTTACCATGTGGGGACAAGTAGGCTGTGCGAGCGGTATTCATATTGGTGATGATGCGGTCATATTAGCCCAAAGTGGAATTTCAAAAAGCCTTGCGGGAAATGCAACCTATTTTGGAAGTCCGTGCAGTGAAGTGCGAGAAAAATTCAAAGAAATGGCAGCAGTAAAACAACTTCCTGATTTTCTCAGAAAACATCAATGAGCGAACGTGTAATTAATACCCTTGAACGTCAACTCGCATTACATGAATTGAAACTCAATTCGTTGCTTTCGATTACCTCGGCTATAAATACACAAGCTTCCGTAGACGATTTACTCAGTATTTATTCTTTTATACTTAAAGAACAACTACGTATCAGAAAATTCGTGTTGATCACCAATTCTAATGGGTGGAAAATCCTCCACAAATCTGGAATGAAAGGGAAAATTGACCTCGCCATGCATCTTGATCAGCTTCAACGCATCAAAGAACTAACGATCGTCGCGGAATCTAACTCCAGCTTGATAAGTGAATTCAATATCATCATTCCGGTGTTCCATAAAGGAAATCCGTTAGCCTATCTACTTCTATCTGAAAATGCTGTAACTCATGCGTCTGCAGATAAAGAGCAACATCTAGAATTTGCACAGACCTTAACCAATGTGATCGCCGTTGCTATTGAAAATCAGCGGTTAACAAACCGATTGATCTCTAAGGACATGATCAACCGTGACTTGGAAACGGCTTCTGAATTGCAAAAACTACTCTTCCCATCCGATTTACCATCGAACCGAAAGATGGACATCTCGGCTAAGTATATTTCTAGGCACGTAATTGGAGGAGATTATTATGATTTCATTCCGTTAGGAGATGAAGAATATATCATTTGTATTGCAGATGTTTCTGGAAAAGGAATTTCGGCTGCATTGCTCATGGCGAATTTCCAAGCAACCTTGCGTACCCTTTTTAGATACCAGCGGTTCGATCTTTCGTTCCTTATTGAAGAATTAAATAAAAAGGTGATGGGCGCTGCCAAGGGCGAAAAATTCATCACCTTCTTTATTGCTCACTACAACGCGTATACACGTAAATTAAAATACATCAATGCCGGCCACAATCAGCCTGTACTTTTTATGGGTAGAAAATATCAACTCCTTCACGATGGATGCATTGGACTTGGGATGTTAGATGAACTACCTAATCTACAAGTTGGTAAAATTATAATTCCACCTAAAAGTACGTTGGTACTGTATACAGACGGTGTAGTCGAATTAGAAAATGACGAAGGAGAACAATTTGGAATTGAACGGATGATAAAAAATGTTCAAGCCTTTTCATCCCTTAAAATGGAAGACATGAACAACATCCTATTTTCAAAATTGGATGAGTGGAAAGGTGAATTACCGTATGGCGACGACACCGCTATACTGAGCTGTAAATTCTTTTAACGTAAAATATATAGTTTACCGAGGCCTTTGTGGAAATATGGGTCTGCCCCCGATTCCAAGTGCTTTATTTCTTGCCCCCCACTTCTCGCCGTAACGCGATATAAATACACCCCGTTCGCCAATAAATCTCCGTAATTATCTCGGCCATCCCATGCAAAATCGGTGATATTACGTCCTATTCGTAATTGCCCAAGTTCATCTGCCGTAATTTCTCGAACGACTCTACCACTAATGTTCATGATTTGAATGAGCATTGCATCCGGCAACACGGAACCTGTAAGCGTGAAAACAAATCGAGTACTTGTACTAAACGGATTCGGGTAGTTCATTACTTCCGTAATCGAAGATTCATGAATGACTTTAAAACTTATCTTATATTCATATTCACCAGATAGATTCCCTGAACGATCTTGCCCTTGCACAAGCAAGGTGTATGTACCATCTTTGGTGAAAAGTGCCGGATAAAGAATCTTAAACTTCTTATTCGACGCGTTGGCCGGAACCCATTCCATTACTACCGAACCTTGCGCATCTACAAATGGTATTTTTCGCATTTCTCCATCCGGGTCCGTTAGGTAAATCGCAAAGAGCGAGGTGTCGGCATCACTATCCATAATGAGATACGGATTATCATCCTTCAAGGTGATAAGAATTTCACTTTGCGGAGCAATTATGTCGTTATTTAAAATGTGTTGCCCGTCGAAGGTGACATCTAAAATTGGATTCACATCTTCTCCACCAACCGTAAAGGCCATTTGAAGAACATTGTTAATATGCGTCAATTCGGGCTGATCGGTTTGCGAAAAACTTTGGTTCGTATATGGATTGACTTCTACCCGCAACCAATTATTCCCGGTTAAATTCAAGGTTGGAATTGAAATAGTATCGTACAAATGTCCATTGGCTAACAGGGGGGCTTGTCGAGGATATGCTATCGGATGAACGAGTTGATTTTCATCAATTACGGAATAACTAACTAACAAGGAATCCATTGAATATTCGCTGATGTTTCGAATATCCACCGCAAAATTTAAGGGTTGTCCTTCTTGAATTGAATCGTTTTGTGCAGACCAAAATATCGCAGTGGATGGGTCAATCGCCGCTTCCGGAAGTGGCGCAAATACCACATGCCAAAAATCTAATTGTGCAGGTGTTTGGAAATTTGAATCCGCATAAAAGGCGTTTAGCCGCGCATAAGGAAACTGTGCAGCATTGATTAAATTATTTAGGTTAATAATAGAATCGTGTGGAGTCATCAAGGTATCAATGATATGATCTAAGGCGCCAACGGTATTGTACACCTGAACGCGCATTCGGGTCGAATCACCCGGAAGAACTTCCAAGGGATCCCGTTTCCAAAAGAGGGACTGCCAATCGCTAACCGGCCCGATTAACGGGGTAGTTTCATATCCAACTAATTGAGAACCAAAAATCACAGTATCCAAATGAATATCTTCCGTCCCTTGCGTAAATTTCTCCACAACAAACGAGGGGTCACCCTTCCTAGTTAAGAAGATAAAAGGTTTATTTGGGCGCCCTTGAACAATACTGTCAGAACCCAAACTAGCAAAGGTTTGATACAAGGTCGGAGCAAACGTATTCCACCAATCGTAGCGCGTGGTCATCGGAGAATACACCAGGATGTAATCTCCATTTTCAACCACATTCTGAACTAAATTCTGGAATGCAGCCAATTGTACCGCACTGTTTTGATGAAAGGTAAAATACTTCATAGACCGAGGTTTACACCCGGAATTATCGTTTGCATTTCCAAAATTATTACCCGGATTAACCACGGTTCCATTCGGATAGGTATACCGTGTTTCCCATGGCAACAAGGTGGCTTTATCCACAATCGCTACGTGCAATTTCGGCGTCATATTACACACCTCATACTCTTGCTGTTCATCGTTTAAATACCATGCATTGTCATAGATCTCAGGAGCTGTAGTTGCCGCCTTAACCAAACAAGAAATACCTTTCTGAATCGGGACAAATTCACGTAATTCTTGTTGAGTATTCATTGAAATCCCTGTAAAAGAATTGTCTGTAAACTGAAAGAAATCATCTTGACCCCACCCTTCTTTTCCTGGTATATATTGAAATGAGCGTTTCTTCCAAATGAAAGGGCTATTATTGACAGCAACCCGCCAATAATACACCACACTGTCAGAAAAATGAACCGGATCTAGGGAATTAGATGAAGCCCTTATCCATTGATTCCAATTAACCGACTTCACACCACCCGCTCCAGTAACGTTCGCATACCTCAAGAACGATGAGTTAAACAAATGGCTCGTATCCATTTCAAAGCGATACGAATTCGCAGGGGCCAAGGGATCAATGGTTGATGCAAATACAGCCAGGGTATCTCTAGGAACGACAGCAAAATCAATGGGCAATACAGGTTCAATACCATCTACTCGAATATTAAATGACTTAACAATACGGTTATTGTTAATTTCATCATAGACCTCATCATTAAAATTTGGGATATCCACCGTAATCGTGAATTGATTCAAGCCCACACCTATTAAGGGATAAAAAGGTAATTTGACAGCAACATCTTTTTCATAATCGATCCCGTTGATGGTGAAAATATAACTAGAATCGGCCGTTGAACCCGGGAAGTCTCGTAAAAGTTCTAAGGCAAAATCCCCAGGGATGGATTGACCCAAATTGCGCAATTTAATTTGAATTTCAAGCGAGTCGGTAGTTAATGAAATGTCATCTGGACCAAACGAAACGCGATCTTCAGTTAATTCAAGTTCCGGTTTCGTGTGTGGATTAAGGCGCAACATGGGATCACCGTGGAGCGTCATTTGCTGGAATACCGACTCAGTACTCAACGGTTGATTTACATGCATTACAGAATCAATGGTGTTTTTAATATGTTCGCCAATGGTTCCGCCGTAATTGTGTTTACTAAACTGCCGATAGAATTGATTAGAGTAATCATTTAGCGCCCCCGAAAAACCGTAGTTAATTGTTCCGAGATATGCAATCACTCCTGCATTAGGGGTAAGGACAAACTGTTCTGATTTTGTAGGCACGCTGTAAAATATATTACCATTGTAGCAAGAATTTGCGATTAACAAGGGGTACTTTCCTTGATTATTCCAGTGCTGAGGATCATCGATGTTCAAATCAAAACCACTTTGAGAAGAAGAAGCGTGTCCGAAAAAATTCATTACGCTTACGCCTTCGGATATTCGATCGGAAATTCCTTGAATTTGCGCTGGCGTTAATGGATTGGCCGACTCTTTAACGATTCGTGTTGTGGTTCCAGCAAAAAAATCGTCTTCGGCAATATCCGCCATACCATTAAGGTACGTTTGAAAAATAAACTGCTCATTGGCATTGCCCCCTCCAGCAAAATGAATGAGATGCTTTTGCCAATCTTTACCTGGCGAATCATACATTGATGTTGAATCTTGCGCAAGCTCAAAGGCCTTAACTTTATCTAAATAAAGTGCTAACTCCGAGAGATTATTTACGGATATCCTACCGGTAGGAATTAGCGGTGTCCATTTGTCGGTACCTGGTAAATTGGAGGTCATGCTTTGGTCGCTGGAAGGTTGACCGAAAGACGGAACTAAGTTCATAGCATAATTCAACACATTGGCGCGGGCCCCGGGTCCAGTAGCCAAGGTGGTAGCCACATTCGCCTCACGAATTCCTTTTCCAATAAGAAATAAACCCACAGGTTTTTGCTGACTTAAACTATGCATAAACTGAGCATAGCGACGAATTCCGTTTACATGCTTAACAATCCCCCCTCCAAACTGATCATACAATTCTTCTACTTCAGCAAGAATTACATTATAATCCCCTCCAGCAGGTGAACTTCGGTAATTTGCATAATCAAACACACCCGTTGCAAGTTTTTTAGGATAAACGAAGAGCAGAGAAGCTTCCGAATTGGGCACTGCAGCAAAATTCGCAAAGGTAGCAGATGGCGTTACAGGAGTTAATCCAGGTATTGAATTAATAGATGATGTTGCTTGAATAACTACTTTTTGGTTCGTATAAACCGGATCGTTTGGTACGAGTAATTGACAGGTGTTCCCTGTAAAAACAGCATTTATCACCTTTGGATTTGAACCAAACACAAAGGCTATCGGATTCGTCATACTAACCCCGCTGAGTGCCAATTTAATTTTGGGTTGATTGAGTTCATTTCGAATCAAAAACTCGCTTTTATTACTCCCCGGCAAGGCCATGGTTCGTGGGTAGAGAAATGACCAATAGTTTACACTTTGATAATCTGTTGCTACTCCGAGATCACCAACAATGTTGATTTTAAAATTTGTGGCGCCATTCGCGGGAAGGGTAGACACCGGAATTTGTTTAGTTACATTGATCGCATTGTAACCAACAGTCAGGGTATCAAGCAATACACTATTGTTAGGGCCAATGGTTAATCGGGTATGATGGTTATATAAATTTGGCGAATACGCGTTAGAGCCCCCAACAATAACCGATTTTAATTGAATTTGAGGTGCATCAACTCCGGTATATAAATTATCTAATGTAGTCGCGGAATAGTTCCAAGAATAACCAGAAGCACCATTTTGCATTGGGCTCCCCCACCCTTCTCCGGCAACGAATAAGGAACTTGCCGATTGCGAATTTATTTCGCCTTCGTTGTAAGCTTGTGCATTCACCATACTCTTTTCGAACAGGAGATGCGAAGCCGTTTGATAACTACTGAAATCAATGTCATTTTCAGGGGTAAACCTTAGTCCAGCTGCGCCATTGGTCCAACTAAAAAAATAGCGTATGGTATCGTTGTATAAACTGTATTTTGGATTACCTAACCACGACGGATTATCATAGAGCGTTGAATCAAGCCAACCGTCGTTCTTTTCGGCATAAAAGTAGATAAACTCATACGGATCTAAGACATTATTCCCATCATCGATGATGTACAAGGGTTGCTCCTTTTGCTTACCGAACACTTGATACGTTGAAATCGGGATAGTAGAAACAGGAATCCCTGCATCAAATAAATTCTGATAGGAAATCTTATGAATTCCGGATTGAAGCACGGGAAACCCATAATATTTTTGACTGTAATCAATCCATTCGTTCCCGAAGGTTTGGGCATTGACACTAATTTGAAAGGTAAAAAAGAGTAATATGACACTTAAATACCGATTCATCGTTACTTTTTCTTAGGCTGACTTAATTTGAACTTCAATGAAAATACATGGGTGTAATACCCTGCCTCTGCAGCACCTAACCTGGTGAACGCATAATCCAAATTGAATCCTTTAATACCAACGCCGAGTCCTAAATTTGGTTGAACACCCCAACTGCTTGAGCCATCGATTGCCTTAAATTGCTGAATGGAAGAAACTCCTCCTCGAACCTTAACTAGTTCTTTGAAGGACAATTGTACCCCCATGTGTGGGTCAAGAGAAAAGGTATTGGATTTAATCAGTGTATTTCTCATTCCGTCTGTCGTGGCATCGATGTCCAATTCAGCTGCAATGTTGAATCCTTTATCTGGATTGCCAATCGAATGATTATAAGAAATTCCAGTAATGAATCTTGGTAGCGATAATTCAAGTCCATTCGTTGGGATTTCATTACCCGTGGACAAGAATACTTGTTGCATGTCCTGAGAAAGATTAAATATCCAAGCGTTAAACGTTGATGTGGCATCGCGCGCTACAAGGCCAAATTTCCAATGTGAGTTAAGGCGATATTTTACACCTGCATCTAAGCCAAACCCCCAAGATTTCGCAAAGTCTCCCACTCGACGATGAATGACTTTTACGGTTCCTCCGAGCGATAGCCCTGGTATAGCCAAGGATTTTGCATAAGACCCCATAAACGCGTAATCACCCGCGGTAAACGTAGTGACGTTGTCATAATTAATTCTACCGTCATTGTCTATAAGTTGTGTGGTATTGGGTATATCGTCTACTCCAAAGCGTAGAAAGGTAAAACCGAGAACTCCTTTTTTACCAAGAGAATGCGAAACTCCAACGTAATCATATTTGGCAATACCCGCGAAATACTCTGAGTGCATGGCGGATACCTGTAGCCATTCCGTTGCACTTGTTAAGCCTGCAGGATTCCAATAGCCAGCAGTAACGTCTTCCGACGAAGCCGCAACAGCATTGCCCATTGCAAAAGCTTGCGCGCCAACGCCAAGATGCAGGAATTCATTAGAGTACTTTGGCGCTTGAGCCCTTGAGGCGAAAAATTGAATTAAAATAAGGGAGAGAATGGTGTATTTCATATAAAAATTTGGGCCTCTTAAACTCTTAAACAACAGCATTTATTGTGTAAAGAAAGATTTAACTCGATAAATATAATCGATTTTTGAATTACCTTCGCTCGAAATGAATGAAATGGGCCAGAAGTTGTTTAATCTTCCAAATTTAATTACCTCGAGCAACTTTATTTGTGGCGTCATGTCAATTATTCTCGCTTTTTTTGGAAGGTTAGAAATAAGTGCATTACTCCTCATTTTGGCGATGATATTCGATTTTTTTGACGGGTTTGTAGCAAGAAAACTTGGAATTAGCTCTCCGATTGGTAAAGACCTAGACTCATTGGCTGATTTGGTATCATTTGGTTTAGCTCCTGGGATACTGATGTTTATTACCATTGAGCTAAGACTTAATGGGAACTTGGGAGCCACGTACTTAAAATTTCATGATTTTCAATTTCACAACTATACTGATTGGTTAAGTTTATGTGCCCTCAGCATTCCTTTCTTTTCTTTGTTTCGACTGGCAAAATTCAACAATGATACCCGCCAAACAGATCGCTTTATTGGTGTGCCTACTCCGACCAGTACCATATTCTTTTTGTTCTTCCCCTTGCTGTATTGGCAAATCGGATTTGAAAACACCACCCCGTTTGAACCGTCTTATCCATGGGTATTAAACCCTTTAGTTATGGCATGTACCGCATTAGTATTTCCACTGTTGTTAATTTCTGAAATCCCCTTGCTTTCTTTAAAAATCAAGAATTTCAGCCTTAAAAGCAATATCTATCAATACCTTTTGTTAGGAATTTCGTTGATAACAATTTTTGTTTTTAAAATCTACGCACTACCAATAATTGTAATTTTGTATGTGATTTTATCCATTATTGAGCACAACACAACGAAGCACCATGAAATTCAAAGCTGAAATAGACGTAATGCCACACGATGCCTTATTAGATCCTCAAGGCAAAGCAGTAACCCACGCCATGTCATCCATTGGAATGCATGAAATAGAGGGCGTGAGAATCGGAAGACATATTCGCTTATTTGTTGAAACAGACTCGATGGAAGCAGCCAAAGAACGTGTAGACGAAGCATGTAAAAAAATGCTAGCGAACGCCATCATGGAATCCTATACATTTACCGTAGAAGCGGTTTAAGTTCTTGCCTAATTTTATTGAGACATATCATTGTCGCACGGGCACTATTAATCCGAATTCATATCCCGTATCTTCAGTTGATGATTTACTCAAATGTCTTCAACAAGCAAAGGACGCACATGATGTTGGAGTTTTATTAGACATATCCGTTCGGACGAACTTTTTGAATGAACTTCACGAGCAAATTTCTGTACGTAAGGAAGATCTTTTTTACGTATACGAAAGAGAAACTAGTCTTAGCCGTCCGCGTTTTGAGATAGAATTTGAACGCACCTTAAACCAACTACGTCTGTATCGAGATGCGGCAAGGGCACTTGAGGAGCAACGAACAGAATCCGTATTAGCCGATCGTATCCTTACTAAAAAGCCATTACCAATTGGTCCCATAGCTGTATTTGGTGCATCTAACTTTCCATTAGCTTATTCCACCCTCGGAGGAGATGTTATGGGTGCATTCGCGGCTGGATGTCCGGTAATCGTTAAAGGTCACCCCTTCCATGCAGGAACCAGTTTATTAAGTTCTGAAATCATTCGTGATACACTAAGTAAACTCAAGTTACATCCTGGGATTTTTGGACATGTATTGGACGACGGGTACCGTATCGGTCAAGCCTTGGTTCAAGATGAACGGATCAAAGGCTGCGGTTTTACTGGCAGCTTTGAAGGCGGGATGGCACTTTTTAGGATTGCGCAAAACCGTACAGCACCTATTCCTTTTTTCGCTGAAATGGGAAGTGTAAATCCGGTGATAATCCTACCTGATGTAGAGAATATCACGTCGCACGTAAACGCGCTTGTTAATTCTATAACTACGGACGCAGGTCAGTTTTGCACCAAACCCGGGGTTATTTTTTGCCCCAGTTCGTTGATCGACGAAACCATTAGATTAATGAAACTCCGATTCAATCAATCGCCGTGTCACCCTTTATTACATCCAACGATTCAAACCCGTTATCAAAAACGACTGAATGAAATTCAAACAAGCTCCATAGGTTCATTGCATTTAACACATGGGGATGAGTTTGCAGCAATACAAGGTTTTCTACATGTTAATCATATTGAATTTAAAACACATAAATCGCTAACTAAAGAAGTTTTTGGACCATTCTGTATTTTAGTTGAATATACAGACAAGGAGCCATTAGAAAACACATTGGGTACGCTTCAAGGCCAACTTACCGCGACCATCATTGGAAAAAACCCGCAAGAATCAACACTTTATTCTATGGCCTGCTCCATGGCAGGAAGAGTGATTATATCCGGAATACCCACTGGGGTCTCCGTTGTACCAGACATGCATCATGGAGGACCATACCCTGCAAGCAGCGATGCTCGATTTACAGCCGTTGGAGAAGCATCCATTTTACGCTTTATTCGTTATGTATCTGTTCAAAAATCACATGGAACTTAATTTGTTTTACCTTACCTTTGTTTAAAATTTAAAATTATGTCAGAAAATAAACAACCTGCATCAAACGTACTCATGTACAGCATTATCGGCTTGCTACTTATCGGTATAGCTACAATGACATTTTTGTGGTCTTCTAAGCGTTCGGAATTAAACCAATGTCAGAATGACAATCTCGTATTGAAATCAGATATGGAAGGCATGAATAAAATGCTCGAAGGCTATGTAGGTGGTCTTTCAAATGACTTAAAAACAGATTTTAAAAACATGTTGGACACCTATGATCAGCTTATAGAAATGGATCGCAGTAAAGCCGATAGTTTAAATAAACAAAAGGCTCAAATTTCACAATTACTAACTCAATTGAATACGAACAAGAAATTATCTGCTCGTGAACTGTTCAATTTAAAGAAGGAGAATGAAGTACTAAGATCTATCATGCGGGGGTATGTTAAACAAATTGATTCACTTCACACGTTAAACACCAAGCTAACATCCGTTCTTGATGAAACGAACAACAAACTTACGGAAACCACTACGGAACGCGATTCTTATAAAAAAGATGCCGAGCAAAAATCAGAGCAACTTAAAAAAGGAGCAAAACTTCAGGCTTACGGATTCAAATCTGAAGCCTTGCGAATGAAGTTGAACAATACAACTGAACCAACCACGAAAGCTAAGAACGCTATTCAAATGCGGTCATCCTTTACCATCGGTGAAAATCAAATCTCAAGCAGCGGACGAAAAGCAATTTACCTTCAGATTATCGCACCAAGTGGAGAAATACTTCAAAGTAAAGCGAATTATGTAATGAATACAGAAAATGGGCAACAAGCATATTCTGACAAAAAAGACATTGATTATAACAACCAAGCAATTGACTTAACTATTTACTACGATTTAAAAGGACAAGAAGTTGGTAAAGGAAATTTCAAGGTGAAAATTTATTGCGAAGGACAACTCATAGGTACAGATAGTTTTACACTTAAATAATATGGAAAACGGTTCAGTAAACAGCAGTATTTCAAACGGAATCGCAACCATTACATTTGGGCATCCGCAAAGCAATTCTTTACCCGGTGAAATACTTAGGGCATTAGCGAATGAGATTCGTTCGGTAGGTTCATCGAAAGAGGTACGTGTAATCATTTTAAAATCCATTGGTGAAAAAACGTTTTGTGCCGGAGCAAGTTTCGACGAATTGGTTTCGATTGATAACTTAGAAACGGGGAAAGTTTTCTTTTCTGGATTTGCTCAGGTCATCAATGCGTGTAGAACAGTAGACCAATTAATTATTGGTCGAGTGCAAGGAAAAGCTGTAGGTGGTGGAGTAGGAATAGCTTCTGCCGTTGATTATTGTTTTGCAACACAACGAGCGGATATTAAACTTTCGGAATTAGCTGTAGGGATTGGTCCATTCGTTGTTGGACCAGCCGTTGAACGAAAGATCGGCTTGTCCGCGATGAGCGAATTAGCAATTAACGCAACAGAATGGCGAAGTGCCGCATGGGCAAAATCGAAAGGACTCTACACCGAAGTATTTGATAGTATTGAAGCCATGGATGAAGCCGTTGATGTGCTTGCAGGGCGTCTTTCTAACTCCAATCCTGAGGCCATGAAAGACCTAAAAAAGATCTTTTGGCAAGGCACATCACACTGGGACGATTTACTAGAAGAACGCGCAGGAATAAGCGGAAGATTGGTGCTAAGTGAATTTACAAGAAATGCGATCGGTGCGTTTAAATCAAAATAATTGTACTTTTTTTATCGTACGGGTTGGATTATTAAAACATTCCTTCTATCTTTGCACCCCCTTAAAATAGGGTTTTACAATTAAATTTTTAAGATTGTGGATACGTTAAGTTACAGAACAATTTCAGGAAACACTGCTACTGCAGCGAAAAAGTGGTTTATTGTGGATGCTTCAGGACAACACGTTGGTCGTTTGGCTAGTGTGGTTGCAAAGGTGCTACGTGGTAAATACAAAACGTGTTATACGCCTCATGCAGATTGCGGGGATAACGTGATTATTATCAATGCAGAAAAAGTAGCTTTTTCAGGTACTAAATTAGAAGATAAAGAATACGTAAGATTCTCTGGTTATCCAGGCGGTCAGCGATTTACTTCAGCAGAAGTTATGTTGAAGAAACATCCTGAACGTTTAATTGAAAAAGCAATTAAAGGAATGTTACCAAAAAATACGTTGGGACGTCAAATCTACACCAACTTGAAAGTATACAAGGGATCAGCGCACAAGCATGATGCGCAACAACCTGAAGTGTTGAACTTAGACAATTTATTATAACTCATGGATATTACAAATGCTTTAGGAAGAAGAAAAACAGCCGTAGCGCGTGTTTATCTTTCAAAAGGTAAAGGAGAAGTAACGATTAACAATCGTCCAGTTTCTGAATTTTTCCCTACAAATTTATTGCTAACAAAAATTAACCAGCCCTTTGAATTAACCGACACTGTTGGTCAATACAACGTGAAAGTTACCGTGAATGGTGGTGGAATTAACGGACAAGCGGAAGCAGTTCGTTTGGGGATTTCTAGAGCCTTGGTTGAAATATCCGAAGATTTTAAACCAGCCTTGCGTGCTGAAGGACTGATGACACGTGATCCAAGAATGGTAGAACGTAAGAAACCAGGACAGCCGAAAGCAAGAAAGAAATTCCAGTTCTCGAAACGTTAATCGAAGAATTGGAGGTTTAGTATCCAAATTGTTGAGCACCATTTTATCCCTCAACAATTGCTTAATTACAGGAACGTAAACAATTATATATGTCAAAACTAACATTTGAAAGACTTCTCGAAGCAGGAGTACACTTTGGTCACCTTAAAAGAAAATGGAATCCAGCAATGGCTCCTTACATTTTCGAAGAGAAAAAGGGAATCCATATTATCGATTTAAATAAAACCATTGTTCATTTAGAACAAGCTTCGGCAGCGATGAAACAAATCGCGAAGTCAGGTAAAAAAGTTTTATTTGTAGCCACAAAAAAACAAGCAAAAGAAATTGTTGCGCAACGCGTAGCGAAAGTAAACATGCCCTTCGTTACTGAGCGTTGGTCAGGTGGTATGCTTACCAACTTTCAAACAACGAGAAAATCGATTCGTAAAATGTCATTAATTGACAAAATGAAATCGGATGGTACGTGGGATACCTTAAACAAACGTGAGAAATTATTCAAATCACGTCAACGTGAGAAGTTAGAAAAAACCTTTGGTTCTATCGCTGATATGACTCGTCAACCAGCAGCTATTTTCATCGTTGATATTTTAAAAGAACATATCGCCCTTGCTGAAGCAAAACGATTGAATATCCCAACCTTTGCTATTGTTGATACTAATTCAAATCCTAAATTAGTTGATTTCCCTATCCCTGCTAACGACGATGCAACTAAATCTATCGCGTTAATTTTGGATGAGATTTGCAACGCAATTCAACAAGGTCTTGAAGATCGCAAAAACATGAAAGGTGATTCAACTGATGAAGGTTCTGATGAATTAGTTGCAGAGGCTCCAGTAGCTGAAAAGAAAGCAGCTGTTAAAGCACCTGTTGTAGAAGCAGTGGAAGAAACTCCAGCAGTAGAAGAAGCACCAGCGGTTGAAGAGACTTCAACTGAAGAAGCATCTACCGAAGAGTCAGCATCAGAAGAAGCATAATTATTTAACATTTATATTTTTTAAGTCATGGCAATTACAGCAGCAGACGTAAACAAATTAAGACAGCAAACCGGTGCCGGTATGATGGATTGTAAAAACGCCCTAGTGGAAGCAAACGGGGATTTCGAAACAGCCATTGACATTCTTCGCAAGAAAGGACAAAAGATTGCTGCAAAACGTGGTGATAATGAAGCCAAAGAAGGAATTATTCTTGCTCAATCAACTGCAGACGGTAAAGCTGGAGTTATATTAGCGTTGAATTGTGAAACAGATTTCGTTGCAAAAAACGAAGGATATGTTTCTCTTGTTCAATCCTTAGTAGACTTAGCACTTACCAACTTACCTGAATCGGCAGAAGCACTTAAAGCGCTATCTTATGATGGTAAATTAAGTGTTGAAGACAAAATCACAGAGCAAATTGGTGTTATCGGTGAGAAACTAGACCTTTCTAGCTACGCAGTAATGCGCGGAGAAAGTGTTGTTGCTTACAATCACCCAGGTAACCAATTAGCAACAATGGTAGTTTTGAACAGTGCCTCTGGAGATGCAACTGAAGCTGGGCGTCAAGTAGCAATGCAAGTAGCTGCAATGAACCCAATTGCTATAAATAAAGATGGCGTTGATGCCAGAACCATTGAGCGTGAAATTGAAGTTGGTAAAGAATTAGCGATTCAAGAAGGCAAACCAGCAGATATGGCAGAAAAAATTGCTATGGGTCGTTTGAATAAATTCTTCCAAGAGAATACCTTACTTAGCCAACAATTCGTTCGAGATAATAAATTGACTGTAGAGCAGTTTTTAAATACTACGGAGAAAGGACTAACCGTCACGGATTTCCGAAGATTTTCCTTAAGTTAATACTAAGCCCCGTTAATACGGGGTTTTTTTTGCACTAAAAACGGCATTTTAATTATCTTTGAATTCAATCATGAAGTACAAACGCATCCTTTTAAAACTAAGTGGTGAATCCTTAATGGGTTCAAAACAATTTGGAATTGATAATCAACGTCTTGCGAACTACGCCGCTGAAATTAAAGAAATCCATGAAATGGGTATTGAAATTGCCATTGTAATTGGCGGCGGAAATATCTTTAGAGGCGTTCAAGCAGAAGAAGGCGGTATGGATCGTACCCATGGCGACTATATGGGCATGTTAGCCACTATGATTAATTCCATGGCACTTCAATCTGCGCTTGAAACTTCAGGATTACAAACCCGTTTACTTTCTGCAATTGAGATGAAGGCCATTGCTGAACCGTTTATTCGAAGAAGAGCTGTGCGTCATTTGGAAAAAGGAAGAATTGTAATCTTTGGTGCCGGAACTGGAAACCCGTTCTTCACTACTGATACTGCAGCCGCCTTGCGCGCTGCTGAAATTGACGCTCAAGTCATCTTGAAGGGCACCCACTCTGGAGTTGATGGTGTGTACACGGCTGACCCAAAGATTGATAAGACCGCCACTCGCTATGACCGAATCAGCCATATGGATGTCATCACCAAAGGCCTCAAAGTCATGGATTCGACTGCCATCACCTTCTGTATGGATAAGAACTTGCCGATTGTTGTCTTTGACCTCCTGGCCCGCGGAAACGTGAAGTCCATTCTCCGAGGTGAACAAATAGGTACGCTGGTCGGGTGATCGAAGAAGCCACCCTCGAAGCCATCGACAAGATGGAACGAGCCGTGGAACATGTCCAGTCTCAGTTCTCGTCTGTACGAACTGGCCGGGCAAGCCCAAGCCTTGTAGAGAAACTGCTGGTTGAGTACTACGGGTCAACCGTGCCGTTGCAGCAGTTGGCCGGATTCCAAGTTCCTGAAGCCCGCACCCTTGTGGTGAAGCCACACGACCGTGGAGCACTCGGAGCTATCGAAAAGGCAATTCGCGAAAGTGACCTCGGACTGAATCCGTCAAACGATGGTGTCATCATTCGCTTATCAATTCCTGTGCTCACTGAGGAGCGCCGCAAGGAATACGTAAAAATCGTGAAGAACATGACCGAAGACGGGCGAATTGCCGTTCGTAATATTCGTCGCGATGCACGCAAACAAATGGAAACTGCCGAGAAGAATTCCGAGATATCGAAAGATGAATTGGAAAGAGCTGAAAAAGAGCTCGACAAGCTCACGCAGGACCACATTGAATTAATCGAAAAAGCTTTTACCCGTAAGGAACATGAGCTGCTCGAGGTATAGAAACGATGGCAACTATTGTTGCCAGCGAACGCCCGAAAGGGGAACAACATGAGTGACGACATTTGGCGCCGCCGAGATAACACCGATAGCAACGACTCGTCCGGGTACGGAACCGATTTTGGTTCAGATTTCGGCACCGTGCAGTTTGCTGACGATCCAACAGCAGAGCCTGTTCTCAGCTTCGGAGATGCCGATACCGGCAACCTTCCACATTGGACAGAGCCTGCAACGGGCGAATTGCCATCAACCGAAGACGACACAGATGTGTGGGGCACGTTCCAAGAGCCAAGTGAACCAACGCGTCGTCCTGATCACATCACAATCGGAACTGACCCAACTGACGAGCGTCGTCGTGCATCTCGCGATGTGACTGCAGATTTCGGCATGGATCCGTCACGCGACATCACGGGCGGTATTCCGCGCGGTGGTCGTGCTCCACAAGTTCGTCGCTCTGGTCCTCGTGGCACGGGCGGTAGCACTGGTCGTGACATGCCAACAGCTGTTACTACCGGACTTATTCTTCTTGCAGTCTTTCTCGGCGCAATCATGTGGCGCCCAGCGGCAGTGATGCTGATTGTTGTCGCAGTCGTTGCTCTTGCAGCAGTTGAATTCTTCAGCAAAGTTACTGAGAAGGGCTACAGGCCTGCAACGTTCGCCGGAATTTTGACATGCGTTGCCGCACCTATTGCTGCTTACTGGATTGGCGATGCTTCGTTGCCTTTGGTCTTTGCATTCGGATTTCTGGCAACTTCTATCGGCTTCATCGGTAGCAGCAGTGTTCACAGTGGCCCAATGCCAAACGTTGCAATTACAAACATGGCAATGACATGGATTGGTCTTCTTGGTTCATTCGCTGCTTTGATTTTGCGTTATTCAGTCAATGGTTTCGGTGATGCAGGAACTGACACTTTGTTCATGATTGTCATTGGTGTAATTGCTAACGATGTGGGCGGACTATTCATCGGTGCATCCATTGGTAAGACACCATTGCGTGAATGGATCAGCCCGAATAAGACCATTGAAGGCGCAATTGGTGGAGCTATTGCAACACTTGTCGCAGTCATTGTGTTCGGATCTCAAAACGGAACATGGAACTCCATGGGCGAATGGATTGCTTTGACAATTGTTATTGCAATCATGGCCCCAATGGGTGACTTGGTTGAATCAATGTTTAAGCGCAATCTTGATGTCAAAGACTTTGGCACCATCGTTGCGGGGCATGGTGGAGTACTTGACAGGTTCGACGGATTCTTCTTCGTTCTCCCTGCGGTGTATTACCTCATGTTGGTCCTCAGCCCTTGGGCATAACTCGCGTTGCAATTGCCGGATCCTCTGGGTCCATAGGCACGCAAACAATTGAAGTTGTACTGGCAGAGCCAGACAAATATCGCGTAACCGCACTTGCAGTAGGTTCGTCGTCTGACACTGTCATTGCGCAAGCACGACTTCTTAAACCAGAACTTGTAGTCGTTACCAACGAGGCACTTCGTTCTGAAGTTGCAGCGGCTCTACCGGGAATACCGGTAACGGGGAACCTTGCCGACGTCGTTGAAGTTGCTGACGCGGTGATTAACGGCGTCGTTGGGTTTGCCGGTTTATCCGTAACGCTTGAAACCTTGCGCGCTGGAAAGACTCTCGGATTAGCGAACAAAGAAAGTCTGATAGCTGCTGGCCCAATAGTTCAACCACTACGTGCAACTCCCGGGGCACAGTTGGTTCCAGTCGACAGCGAACACTGTGCAATTCATCAATGTCTGCGTTCTTCATCGCGACCAGCCTCTGAAGTCGCCCGTATTGTCCTAACCGCTAGTGGCGGCCCATTTCGGGGTCGTTCAGCCGAATCGCTCGCTTCAGTCACGGTAAACGAGGCATTGGCGCACCCCACGTGGAAGATGGGGCCGAAGATCACAATCGACTCTTCGACTCTCATGAATAAAGGTCTTGAAGTAATTGAAGCACATGAATTATTCGGAACGTCGTTTGACAATATTGATGTTGTCGTGCACCCGCAATCAGTTGTGCACTCGATGGTGGAATTCACCGACGGTTCAACCATCGCACAATTGTCAATGCCCGACATGAGATTGCCAATCGGGTATGCGCTCGGTTATCCACATCGCATTGCAACACCATTTGGTCGAATCGACTGGACCACATTGTCTCGTCTTGATTTTGAACCGCCCGACAGAAAAACATTCGTATGCCTTGATCTTGCTTATGCGGCAGGTCGAGCAGGGGGTACTGCGCCAGCTGCATTGTCGGCTGCCAACGAAATCGTTGTTGAAGCATTTCTTGCCGGCCGCATTACGTGGTCACAAATTGGTATTTTTGTGTCACGGGTGATGGAAAAGTTCGTAGTAACTGTGCCAACATCGGTGGAAGATGTTCTTGATGCAGATGCACAGGGTCGTCGACTAGCAACAGAGGAGCTATCACGATGAGCGATTTTTACCATAAATTTCGCGCTGAAGTAGCTGCTGGTGGCGCTGTCGACGAGGCGGTGTCACCAATGGCGACTCGCAACGGTAAAGCCACCGGAATCATCATGATTGCTCTGCTTGCATATTTGGCATTCAAGAACCCGTGGACTTTTGTCTTTGTCCTCGGTCTACTTCTTTCGGTGTTCCTTCATGAAGTGGGGCATTTTTCTACTGCCCGTCTGACTGGCATGAAAGTAACTCAGTTCTTTATGGGTTTTGGTCCACGAGTGTGGAGCAGAACAAAAGGCGAAGTGGAATATGGCGTTCGCGCGTTGCCACTAGGTGCGTTTGTTCGCATCATCGGGATGAACAATGTTGATGAAGTTGATCCGGCTGATGAGTCGCGCGCATATCGTTCTCAAACATTCCCTAGGCGATTACTGGTCATTACTGCTGGTTCTCTGATGCACATGGTGATTGCATTTATTTTGTTCCTTGGCGTCTATGCCTCAGGGGGTCGTCAACAGAACACAGGTATCTCTACTGTTCGGGGGCTAGCCGAATTAAGTAGCCCCGCAGCCTCTGCTGGCATCGTTGTCGGCGACACGCTTGTCTCAATTGGAGGCATTGCTGTAACGGATTACAACAGTGTCTCTGCAGCAATACAGTCTTTTTCTGCTGGTGAATCAATCTCTGTCGTGTTTGAACACGAGGGTGTTCGGCAAACTCGTGATGTCGTGCTGGTCCAGCACCCCACGATTGCTGGTCGTGCGTACTTTGGCGTGATGGCCGACGACTGGGGATGGAAAAATCTCGGAGTCATTGAATCTGTAGGGCAATCAGTTGCAGATATTGGCACGACAATCACTGATTCAGTGAAAGGGGTGGTTGTCGCGCTTAACCCCATGAATTCAATTCGTCACCTCACCAAATCTCCTGAGGCCACACTTGAAACCCGTCCAACCACTGTTGTGGGCATTAGTGACTTCAGTGGCACGGTTGGTCGATCTGATGGGCTAAAGGGTGTGCTTGCATTGCTCGCCAGCATCAACGTGTTTGTTGGGGTATTCAATATGTTTCCGTTGCTGCCCTTCGATGGCGGACATGCGGCAATTGCCATCTATGAACGGGTACGTTCTCGCAAAGGACGCCTATACAAAGCAGACATCAACAAGATGGTTCCCTTGGCCACCTTGGTGGTCGGGCTTTTGTCACTCTTGCTTCTCACTGGTTTGTACCTAGATATCACTCAACCACTCGGGTAAACGGTCACGGAACTGACAGACTGAGACACATGTTCGAGCGTCGCAATACTCAGCAAATCATGGTGGGCAAAGTCCCTGTCGGTGGAGGGTCTCCCATCACGGTGCAGTCAATGACCACTACGAAGACCGCCGATGTTGAAGGCACACTGCAACAGATTTATGCATTGGCAGCTGCTGGGTGCGACATCGTGCGTTGCACCTGTAATGACCAAGAAGCCGCGGAAGGCCTTGCGCAAATTGTGCCGCGCTCACCAATTCCGATCATCGCTGACATTCACCATCAGTACAAAATGGCATTGGCTGCAATGGAGGCTGGAGTTCACGGTCTTCGTTTGAACCCCGGCAACATTCGTAAACCGGAACACATCAAGGCTGTGGCCTCTGAAGCACGTGATCGTAATTTGGCAATTCGCATTGGTGTCAACGGAGGCTCTCTTGATCCGTCGTTGTATGAAAAATATGGCGGACTTACAGCAGCGGCAATGGTTGAGTCAGCCATGCATGAAATTGCATTCTTCCAAGAAGTTGATTTCAACCTCATCAAGATTTCTGTAAAGGCAAGCAACGTGCCATTGATGGTCGAGGCCTATCGCATGTTGGCTGACACAACAGATATTCCGCTGCATCTCGGAGTTACTGAAGCAGGTCCGCCTCCAGCTGGTCTTATCAAGGCCACTGCAGGAATTTCTACGCTTCTGCTTGAAGGCATTGGCGACACCATTCGGTACAGCCTCACTGCTGATCCTGTTGAAGAGGCGCGCGCTGGTCGTCAACTGCTTGAGGCTCTCGGATTGCGTGAGCGAAAGAATGTCGACCTCATTGCATGCCCAAGTTGTGGTCGAGCCGAGATCGACGTCATAGCTGTTGCCAATAAAGCGCTTGCAGCTTTTGAACACAAAAAGCTGCCTTTGCAGATTGCTGTAATGGGGTGTGTAGTTAACGGACCAGGCGAAGCGCGTGAAGCTGATCTCGGAATCGCTGCCGGTAATAAGCGTGGTCATCTTTTCGTCAAGGGGCGCAATGTTGCTGTTGTGCCAGAAGATGAGATGGTGGAAGCGTTGGTGGAATGGGCAGAGTTCATCAATGAACATGGCACAGACGCCGCAATCGCCCGCGCTGATACGAAACTTGCCGAGCGAGAAGCTGCAAAAGATCGGTCTCAACTAATGGATGAAAAGGGCGAAGACGCCAACCATTCAGCAGAGAAGATTGTGGAAATTCGAAAAGCGGTTCAGAACTAGTTCTGAGTGAACATCCAGGCGACATTGTGAGTGCCTGGAACAGTTTTGAAATTGTGTGATTCTCCGGCAGGCAACCACGTCATATCTGGGCGCGCATCGTCTCCAAGAGGCCCAAAAAAGAATCTGTGCGCACTGCTCGCCTCGACGGTGTGCAGGTTTTCCCAAGTTGTTGAAGCAACAGAGAATGCCGGCGACGGAGACGCATATTCGGTCCAGTGGTTGTTCACAAATGTTGGTGAGATTGGGCTCTCCAGCGGGGAAGTATCAACTATTCGCAAGAGTTCGCCGACATCAACATGTTTCGATGTAAAGCCAGCACGCACCACGTTGTCTGACGACGCCATGACTTCGATGCCTGCTCCGTGTAAGTAAGCGTGCAGGTTGCCAGCGGGAAGAGAAATTGCCTGACCAGGCTGCAAAACAATGTGATGCAACAATGGCGCAACACGTAAAGCGCGATCAGTGGGGTAAGCATCGCTGAGGCGCTGCATCCATCCAGGCACTGCATTCATGGAAGGCGATGTTCGTTGGTCGAATGCCCACAACAAATAGCCATCTATGCCGTTCTGATCGAGTACATCAGCTTCTTCGTTCCAACCGAACTGTTGCAGACGATCTATTGAAGCTTCAATGGTGTCAAACCCGCACAGTGCCTCGAACTCCGTAAGAGCAATAAGTATTTCGGGCTTGTCCGATGGATCCTTGTACACACGTTTCGGATCTGTGAGTGGAATGCCGGCGGTGTTCTCACGAGCGAATCCGCGTTCAGCTTGCTGGCGTGTTGGGTGTGTTTGCAACGACAGGGGCGATGTGCACGCAAGTATTTTGACAAGCATTGTCATTTCGCCGATGTCATCTGACAACAACGGGCCATCGGCAATATCAAGTCGTGATGGCGCAGCTTGGTGAGTGCCGAACCACATTTCTGCCCACGGTTGTGAGTTGCTCGGTAACTGAAAGAGATCGGGAATAAAAGTTGGGTCGCCCCAGTCGTAGTGCTGTGGCGCACCTATGACACGGCGAAACATTGTTTATCCTTCGCGCACCAATGCAACAATGCGTTGCACCGCATTGGCAAGTGGGACTGCTTCGTTCGTACCCGCATGGCGGTCACGCAACTCGATGTTTCCTTCGGCAAGCGATTTGCCAACCACAACAATGGTAGGAATTCCGATTAGTTCCGCATCTTTGAACTTGACGCCGGGCGACACGCCATTGCGGTCGTCGATAAGAACTTCCAGTCCCTGTGCTTCAAGTTCTGCTCCAAGTTTTTCGCCAGCGATAGTTATGTCATCGCCGTTCTTTCCTGTGACAACAATGTGAACATCAACAGGAGATATTGCCCGTGGCCACTTCAAGCCGATGTCATCATGGAACACTTCGGCAATTGAAGCAACAGCACGGGATACGCCGATGCCGTACGAACCCATTGTGACAACGACTTGTTTGCCGTTCTGGTCAAGTACTGAAAGACCAAGTGTGTCTGCGTACTTGCGACCTAATTGAAAGACGTGACCAATCTCAATGCCGCGCGCTATCTCTAACGGTTCACGACATGACGGACACGGATCTCCGGCTGCTACTTCGACAGCTTCAATAGTGCCGTCAGCAGTGAAGTCTCGGCCGTTGACTAAATGCAGAACATGAGAGCCTGCAACGTTTGCGCCAGTGACCCACTCGCTACCAGAGACAACTGACGGGTCAAGAAGATAACGAACGCCAGTAGTACTTGTCGTGCCTAAAACCTGTGGTCCGATGTATCCGCGAATAAGGCCAGGATGCTTGGCGAATCCCGCATCATCTAGTGGTTCAACTTCAGACGGGGAAACTTGCGCTTCGATTCTCTTGATGTCTGCATCGCGGTCACCAGGAACGCCGACAACCAGTACTTCGGTAGAACCGTCAGGATGACGCAACTGCAACACAACATTCTTCAATGTGTCAGAGGCTGTCCACGCGCGATCAGTACGCGCATGATTTGCGTTGAGGAAATCTACGAGCGAAGCAATGGTGGGGCAGTTAGGCGTCTCAACAACGACTGCAGTTGCGTATGAGGCAGTGTCTGGCTCCAGTACAGCTGTTGTAACTGCTTCGGTGTTTGCCGAATAGTCACATTTCGTGCAACGAACGAATGTGTCTTCACCCACTTCGATGGGAGCTAAGAATTCTTCGCTTGCTGAACCACCCATGGCGCCACTCATTGCTTTCACAATGACGTACGGCAATTTCAGACGCGTGAAGATTCGTTCATACGCATCGCGGTGTGCGTTGTAGCTTGCCGCTAGTCCTGCATCATCGATGTCGAACGAGTAGCTGTCCTTCATGAGGAACTCGCGGCCACGCAACAGGCCGGCGCGCGGACGTGCTTCGTCGCGGTACTTCGTTTGAATTTGATACAGCGAGACGGGCAGGTCTTTGTAGCTGGAATACAAATCTTTCACGAGCAGGGTGAACATCTCTTCGTGGGTTGGTCCCAACAAAAAGTCTGCGCCCTTGCGGTCTTTCAGGCGAAAGAGATTGTCGCCGTATTCTTCCCAGCGACCAGTGAGTTCGTAAATGTCGCGGGGGAGCATGGCCGGAAAGTGAACTTCTTGTGCTCCCATCGAATCCATCTCGTCTCGCACGATGGCTTCGACCTTGCGCAGGACCCGCCAGCCAAGGGGGAGCCATGTGTATCCACCTGGGGCGGCACGGCGGATATAGCCAGCGCGCACCAGCAATCGGTGGCTAGGGACCTCGGCGTCGGCCGGGTCATCACGAAGGGTGCGAACGAAGAGTGTGGAGGAACGGAGCATCGGAGCGAAACCTTACTTTGGTTGGATATGATTGTCCCCGTCCTTTGAAGTTCGGTGAACCTGAGGCACGGGCTTACCCCCGTGCCTTTTGTTCTGTTAGAGCCAAGTTTTTGGCGGGAGAGGTGAGTCATATGTCGATCAATGTCGTAGAAGCAGTGACAGCCATGGTTGCTCCCATCTTGGCCGACCTTTCCCTTGAGCTATATGACCTTGAATTTGCCGGTGGCATTTTGCGTGTCACCATCGATACCCCGACCGGCCAAGAGTCCGGCGTCGATGTCGATCAGATCTCTCTCGTCACGCGCCTTCTTGGCCGCGAACTTGAACACGATGATGTTGTGCCTGGCCGATTCACCCTTGAAGTCACGAGCCCAGGCCTCGAGCGCACCTTGCGCACCCCTCACCACTTCCAACGTGAAGTCGGAAAGAACGTCACCATTCGTCTGGTAACTGAACTTGATGGCCGTCGCCGTTTTGCAGGCGCGCTCATCGGGGCTACTTCCACTACGGCAAGCGTCCGCCTTGAGAATTCTTCTGACACTGTCGAAATTCCACTGTCGCTCATCGAAAAGGCAAAAACCGTTTTTGTGTGGGAGACCCAAGCAAAACCCAACTCTCCAGAGGCACGCGCCGCAAAGCGCAATGCCGCTGCCCAATCTGAACCCACCAACAATCAGGAGGTCAACGCACAATGAGCAACCTAGATATGTCCGATGCAGTTCGTCTGCTCGCAGAACACCATGGCATCAGTGTTGATGCTTTGTTGCAGGTATTAGTAGAGGCTCTTGCCACTGCATACAAGAAGCGGCCAAATGCTGCTGATGAAGTCATCGTTGAGGTCAACCCAGAGAACCTCGACATGAAGTTCACTGCCTATGACGTCGATGAAGACGGCAACTGGGTCAACGAACGCGATGACACTCCGAACAAGCACGAACTTGGACGCATTGCTGCTGCGACGTTCAAGCAAGTGATGAGTCAGCGAATTCGTGAAGTAGAACGCGATCGCAAGTTCGAAGAGTATGCAAACCGCGAAGGCGACCTTGTCACCGGAATCATTCAGCAGTCAGATGGCCGCTACGCATTGCTCGACCTCGGCAAAGTGGAAGCACTCTTGCCACAAGCTGAGCAAGTGCCATACGAGCGTCCAGAAACTGGTGCACGTCTGAAGGCATACATCGTTGAAGTACGCAAAACTGCAAAGGGCCCACAGATCGTTGTGAGCCGTACGCACCCAGGCCTTATCAAGCGTTTGTTTGAGCTAGAAGTACCTGAAATTGCTGACGGAGTTGTCGAAATCAAGTCATGTGCTCGTGAGCCTGGCCA
>ENA-OUVC01000428-OUVC01000428.1-marine-metagenome-genome-assembly--contig:-NODE-428-length-28174-cov-5.782219_pt1 | contig 28174 bp, 30 predicted proteins | sample MGYA00248622_ERZ508571 | MGnify/ENA primary metagenome ERZ508571 (study PRJEB26236, sample SAMN06267175) | marine metagenome | isolation source: Columbia River Estuary | place: USA:Columbia River Estuary... | reverse complement strand
TAAACTAAATTATCTGGGTTATTATTATAATAACTTGTTAATAAATTTCTATATTGGAATCTAGCGTATAAATCGTTTAACCAATAGTTAATATCAGGTAAATTAGCTCTTTGTAGTTCAATTGCTGATAATACTGGGTCACCATCTTCAGAAAGATTAAATAACACCCCAAAATTACCCTCTGTTGGTGTATTAGAGCCCGATATTGATGAATCATTTAATAAGTTAAATAAATCAACATCCTTTAATATAACATCAATGTGAGTTGAATCTGTTGGTACCGAAGCTGAAATTATTTGATACGAGGATCCGTTTGTCTGACCCATCCACATACCTTCAGTTATATGATAAGCATCGTAATTAAAAGAATTAGGTGATATTCTATCATCTGAATTTACTGCTGGTACTATTTCTAATGTAGCTGAAAATGTATACGGATATCCGTCATACATGCTACTTGGGTTGTTATATGTAGTATCTATCGTTAAACTACCAGGTACTATCCTAGCAACAACTGTTATTGGTAATGAAGGTATATTAGCCATCTCTTATTAAATATAAAAATCGTTTGTTGGGAATCTGAACGTTATGTACATGAATGCTGTTCCTGTGCCATAAATACCAGTAAATGTTGTATTTAACGCCCTAAAATTTATTGTTGATTTACCCGTGTTTTGTACGGCAACGTTTTGTGATGTGCTAACACCTGTCATCATTCTACTCATGAAATCACCAGTACTGATTTGAGCGTGTGTCATCAAATCCACCGCCCACTTACCTTGTGGGTGTGTAATAGTTATTTCGTTAGCACCGACCCTAGTAAATGTCCAACCACCAGAACCACTTGTAATTATATTACCGTCTGGGTCTTTAGCACTAACAAATGGCGATGCAACTAAAGATCCAGCACTATATTCTAATTTAAGAACATAAACACCCGTGCTTCCGCCACCCGAAGTACCAGATGTACCTGGAGCACCATTAGCCCCTGAAGAACCAGCGGTTCCTGAAATACCGCTTGTACCTCTATCACCATTAATACCTGAGGTACCGTCTTTTCCGTTGGCGCCAGATAAACCACTAGTACCAGTTAAACCACTTGTACCAGAAATACCACTAGTACCTGCTGTACCATTACCAGATGATCCAGATGATCCTGATTGTCCTGATGTTCCAGTTAAACCGCTTGTACCCGATATACCAGATGAACCAGAGGTTCCATTAACACCAGAGGTTCCATTAACACCAGAGGTTCCATTAACACCAGAGGTTCCGTTTTCACCATTAATACCACTAGTACCTGCTGTACCATTACCAGATGATCCTGAAGATCCTGATTGTCCTGATGTTCCGTCAACACCGTTAATACCACTTACACCAGATGTACCGTTAATGCCAGATGATCCTGAAGTTCCATTCTGGCCGTTTTCACCGTTAGCGCCAGATGAACCAGAAGTTCCGTTTTCACCACTTACACCAGATGTACCTGATTCTCCTGATGAACCAGAAGTTCCGTTTTCACCACTTACACCAGATGTACCTGATTCTCCTGATGAACCAGAAGTTCCGTTTTGCCCATTTTCACCAGATGAGCCAGATGACCCGTTTTGTCCAGATGTACCATTAATACCAGATGATCCTGAAGTTCCATTCTGGCCGTTTTCACCGTTAATACCACTAGTACCAGTTAAACCACTTGTACCCGATATACCAGATGATCCTGATTGTCCCGATGTTCCATCAACACCGTTAATACCACTTACGCCAGATGTACCTGATTCTCCTGAAGAACCAGAAGTTCCATTAATACCAGAGGTTCCGTTTTGTCCATTTTCACCGTTAATACCGCTAGTACCTGATTCTCCAGATGATCCTGAAGTTCCATTCTGGCCGTTTTCACCATTAATACCGCTAGTACCTGATTGACCTGATGAACCAGAAGTTCCGTTTTGACCATTTTCACCATTAGCACCAGATGTACCTGATTGACCTGATGAACCAGAAGTTCCATTAGCCCCAGATGATCCTGAAGTTCCATTCTGGCCGTTTTCACCGTTAGCACCAGATGTACCTGATTGACCTGATGAACCAGAGGTTCCGTTTTGGCCGTTAATACCACTAGTACCAGTTAAACCACTTGTACCTGATATACCAGATGAACCAGAAGTTCCGTTTTGTCCATTTTCACCATTAGCACCAGATGTACCATCAACACCATTAATACCACTTAAACCACTAGTTCCATTTTGTCCGTTAGCACCAGATGTACCTGATTGACCAGAAGATCCAGAGGTTCCGTTTTGTCCATTTTCACCATTAGCACCAGATGTACCTGATTGACCTGATGAACCAGAAGTTCCTGATACTCCAGTGCCACCAGCACCACCGTCAAGATTACTATAAGAAGGTGTTAGGGGGGTTGGTGATGTGCTATTGACGCTGTCAACTAATATTTCTATTTCACCTGTTAATGGGTTGTATGATACAATGTCACCAGTTAACTTATTATCAATATCATATGCTACAACCACTGTTTGACCAACGGTGTAGGATAAATTTAAACTAGTTGTTTCTCTAAATGTGCTGCCTATTGTTATTGACGAATAATCTATTGGTCTTACTATTGTTCCGTTATAAATTGAACCACTTAAACCACTAGTTCCATTATTACCTGATGTACCACTTAAACCACTAGTTCCATTTTGTCCGTTAGCACCAGATGATCCAGATGACCCTGATTGTCCAGAAGTTCCGTTTTGTCCGTTAGCGCCAGATGATCCAGATGATCCTGATTGTCCTGATGTTCCAGAAATACCACTAGTACCTGCTGTACCATTACCAGATGATCCTGAAGATCCCGATTGTCCAGATGATCCCGAAGAACCATTTTGTCCAGATGTACCATTAATACCAGATGACCCTGAAGTCCCATTCTGTCCAGATGTCCCTGAGGAACCTGTTAAACCACTAGTACCTGCCGTACCATTACCAGATGATCCTGAAGATCCTGAAACACCAGAAGAGCCTGAGGTACCTTTGGCGCCAGATGAACCAGATGAACCGTTAATACCAGAAGTTCCGTTTTGCCCAGATGTACCGTTAATACCAGAAGTTCCGTTTTGCCCAGATGTACCGTTAATACCAGATGATCCTGAAGTTCCTGATGTACCAGAACTACCAGTTCCACCACCAGAGGCTAAAGAACTTAAATCAACGTTTACACCATCACCATCAGCAGTTGTAAATGTGAGAATATTTGTTTCGGAATCAAACTCAGCGTTAACAAATTCAGCGCCAGTTCCACCACCTCCACCAGATATTTTTCTCCATAAAGTTATTGTTGAACCATTTATAGTGGCTGTTGTATTAAAAACACCACCAGTTGATTCGTAAACGAATTGTGTGTGTGTTTCTAAACACAAATAGAGACTGGTTAAAGCACCAGTGGTCACATAAGCAAACTGACCCTTTCTAAAGTCTTTTGCTGACCACTCAACGATCTCCAAAAATTGCATGTTGGAGTCTAATTCATTGTGCGTTAAGGGTCTTGCTAAATTTGCTCTTAATATTAAGTTTGACATTTATTCCAATAATTTCTTTGAATTTATTATAGCTTTATATAAATAGTCAGAAATTCAAGAAAGACTACCCAACGGATATATTTTTTTCCGTATGATTTACGTATTAAGCCATTATATATTCTTTTTAAATATAAAAAAAAATGGGGATTTTTAAACCCCCATTTTAAAAAATTTTAAGAATAAATTATTATTTTTTAGCCTTTCTATTCATAACAGCATCAATCATACCGTATTCTTTGGCCTCATCAGCTTTCATCCAGTAATCTCTTTCTGAATCAGCGTAAACCTTATCATAGGTTTGACCAGAATGCTTCGAAATAATTTCATACAATTCGGTTTTTAATTTACCGATTTCTCTTGCCGTAATTTCAATATCGGTTGCTTGACCTTCGGCACCGCCTAACGGTTGGTGGATCATTACTCTAGAATGCGGTAAAGCGTATCTTTTACCCTCAGCACCAGCACACAATAGTACAGCCGCCATTGATGCTGCTAAACCAGTACATATTGTTGACACCTCTGGTTTAATGTATTGCATTGTATCGTAGATACCTAAACCAGAATATACGGATCCACCAGGTGAATTAATATAAATCTGAATACCAGCTTCTTTGTCAATAGACTCAAGAAATAATAGTTGGGCCTGGATAATATTTGATACTTGATCATTAATACCAGTACCCAAAAATATTACTCTTTCCATCATAAGTCTGGAAAAAACATCCATTTGTGTTACGTGCATTTCTCTCTCTTCGATGATGTAAGGGGTTTGACTAACAAATCTAGTTAAAGACTCGGATTTAATACCCATGTGCTTCGTTGCAAAGCTGTTAAATTCTTTTGTGAAATTCATATTTTATCTTTTTTACAAATATACTAAATATTCTTTTAATTCGAAAGACTTATCCGATAAAAATTTGTCAAATAATTTTTTTGAATATGTCGCCTTAAAACCAACATAATCTAATGTACTTTTTTGGTTACCAAATCTTTTTTGTAGGTTGATTATCTTTTTTATTGTTTCGTTTTTATTAATCTTAATTATACGATTTTTTTTGTTGTCACTATCCTTGAAATATATTGTTTTAAAATCTAGATACTCAGGTGTGAGTGTTAACTGAACATTAACTTTTTTATTTTTTATTAATAATTTTATTACCGTATCTGAATTATAATTTTGGGGGCTGCTAAAGAAATCATCATCACCCACCACGTATTTTTTTTCTTTATACTCTGGGAATAGTTCATTCGTTAAATCAGCCAATTTAGTTCGATGTACAGATATTTTTGTTTCGCTACCGAATAACCGTTTTAATCTATTCATAAAAATTTTTGAGGGGTAAAAAAACCCGCTATGTCTTGTTGCTTTACAGGCACAGAACCAGATTAGCACTAAATCTGAGTATTGTGTTCTTTCATTTAAATCTAAATCCACATTAAAGATACTTTTTAATTGGTTTTTCATTATTACCGTATTAACAATTCTTTCTAGTGGTCGATTTAAATCTGATGGGTCTAATCGCACATAACTTTCAATATAACGCCTAAAAAACTTTTTATTGTTCTTTAGTGTATTACTAAATGAGTTATCTAAGATTAACTTTATTTTTCTATCATTCCAATTATTAAAATCAGAAAAAACTAAACTTGTTAAAACTTCGTTAGAGACGATTTCTTCAAAAGAATAACCTAAATTATAAATTATATTTAGGTTGCAAATATCTATATTTGGTTTAAAAGCTTGGTCATAAACAAAAATTTTACCGTGGGTCTCTTTTTCATTGTGAGTTTTTAAGGCTCGATTATGTAATATTTCATCACCTTTTGTGAGGATATTTTTAACGAAACTAATATCATCTATGCCAGTTATATGACTATAATAGGTGTTAAAACCATATTTAATACAAAATTCTTTATCTTTTTTAAGTAATACAGCCCTATTAATCATTGTAGATGGGTGGTAATTAACCATATGTTTATCTAAAAACAGCTGAGTGATGAAATATTTTAGTCTAGTTGTTGGTTTTATTTCACCGTGCTTACCCATAAAAAATGCAACCCTTATTTGATCATTTAAATTTTCGTTATATTCTGAATAGTACTCATTATAAAGTTTTAGATTCAATATTTCCAATATTGAGGTTGCTGTTCTGTTGTTTAGTAAATTAAAATTAAATAACTCACCAATTCTACTTAATATGGAGTGATTAATGATATTCTTTCTAATGTAAGCCGCTTGTTTTTTTCGGTTTAAAAAAGCGGTGTGATAGTAAACAAAAGTACCATCCTTTAAATTTATTGTTAATGATGTATAGTTTTTGTGTGTTCGTTGTGATAGTTTATTTATTTTTTTAAGTTGTGACCATCTTTTACTAACAAAATATTTTTTTACTTGTATCGTATTGGTTGTTTTATCTTCCTCAATAACAATTGTTTCTCGGTAAACGCCACACGGTGTTTTGGTTTTTAAAGCCTCTTTAAACCCATTTTCATCAGTATTAACCGTTTTAGTTGTTATAAACTCCGAGTTATGAACTGGGGCGAAAGGATCATCATCAAGCCAATTATCTGTTGTTACTGGTAAGGGGTTAGTAACAACCTGATCTTTGTTATACGTCTCAATAAAATCTTTGAATATTGTCTCAACCATTACGTTTATTTTAAACACAAAGATAATGTGTTTTTTTTAATAAACAAAAAAAGGTGAGAAAAAATCTCACCTTTTAAAGTTATGAACGGTATCGGAATCGGGTCTCGGATTTTAATGCTCTCCGTAACATAGTGCGACACTTATCCCAAGCGTCTCTCGACCAAGGGCGTAGTACCCACTTTACACCATATAGTGGGGTTTTTTCTGCGTAGTTGAATTTGTATATAAAACTTGCCGAAAGTATTCCCACCGTTCAATATTTTTAAGCTGTTATGCAAGCATAACGTTCGCTATTCACTGTTTTGTTCATGATAGCAACTGGTGTGAAGTCATCCCCCGCTAAAAGCGACTTTAAGATCGCTGGAGAGAATCCGCTCACCAATGCGGCACCATGTTTACCAAAGCTAACTGGTACGTTATCATGTCTACTTTGAATGTTCCAGAACACAATTTTTGGGATTGTGTATCCAGCTTCATTGTAATGACGCTCAATCATTTTCATAGCCGTTTCATTTGAACGAGTAGCTTGATTGAACTCCATATCTGACATAATCAAGATAGTTGTTGGCATTTCTTCTTGTGGGACTGAGTGTTTAACAGCTTGGTCCAAAAGCATTCTGAAAGTAGCCTCAAGATCCGTACTCATACCCCATTCAGCACTTTCCAATTGTTGCATTCTTGAAACAATGTCACCATTTAAGTATTGCAACTTTGGTGTTGAGGAGAATGTGATAAAAGCATCTTTAAACGGACCAACATTTCTTTCAGAGATGTATAATCCCAAAGAAACACACACATCCATACAAGAAAGATTTGCGTTTTTACCTGCTGGTGTGCACATTGAACCAGATACGTCACATACTGGTAAAATTCTTTCTTCAGTGTTTGTTAAATAGTTTGGAAGTGATTCCCACTGCTTAACACCAACAACTTTGTCACCACCAAATTTTAATGACTTTAACACGTCATATGGATACAAAGCACCAGCCTTGATTGTTTTTGCGGTATTCTTGAACTCATCAAATCTAACGCTATCGTTTTTAACAAACGCTTTAGTGTATCTTGACATAGCCAAAGATGGTACGTGGTTGTAAGTGATTTGTGACCACTGACCAGCACACATCAACTGCTCAACAACTTTGGTTTTTTCTACCAAAGATTTACGGTATTCTTTTGGGGATAATCCAAGATGTTTTTCCAAAGCAATTGCTTGCTTACCTTTTCTTGGCATCCATTTAGCGCAAAGACCATCGTTGTTGTTTAAAGCAACTTCAATATGTCCTTTAGCTTGCCCTTCCAAAGAAGTACCAAACAATGACAACATGTCATCCCAACGACCGAACTCAGGGATATACTGAATATTCTTTGCCAAAGATTCTGAATGATTCTCAGCAAGATATTTAAGGATATCTCTAAAGATTTTTCTCTCACCAGCACCAGAACGTGCATCTCTAGCCCAGAAAAGAATTCTCAAAGCGGTGACAGGACTTTCGTTGAAAGCCTTGCTAAACTTAGCAGTCAATCTAGCAACATCCTGACCACGCATTGCACCTATCATAAAGAATAGGTCCACACATGCATTCAAAGATGATGAGTTAGTTACCATACCATTTTCAGTAGTAGTATTTTCTGTTCTCAAAGCGTCAACTAAACGTGTCATATTGTCTGTTATTTTAAATTCGATACAAATATAGTAACTGTTTTACTAAAAACCAAGCGTTTTTTGAAAAAAGTTATTTTTTTTTTTATTTTGTTACAGACTCATACAAGAAGTCACCATTTTCATCCAAACCAACTGGTCTAATATCACCAGTTTTTATTAAATCGCAGAAGGTTTCCTCTATGATAAATTTATTTGTTCTGTCAACAACTTCTTCAAATTGGTTCTCCAATAAAAGAATAGATCCTTTATTTTTAAGATTGTCCTCTAAAGTCTCAATTAAAAAACCTTTAAGAATATCTCTATCCATAAAAATACCCGCTTTTTCGAAAAACTTTTCACTTTCAAGTAAAGTAAAAACCGTATTCACGTATTGATTTATCTCGTTCATGATGCAATATTACAACATGTTTAATCAAAAACCAAATTTTTTCCGTGTTTTTTTTCGATTTCTTTAATATTACACTTCTCCCATTTTGGAATTAGGTTAAAATATCTGACAAAGTCATTATAATTTTTTCTATTTAGTGTGAAAGACTCTATATGTGTGTCCTCAAAAGAGTTTTCACTTTTAGAATCCAAAAACAGGTTACCGATAAAACATTCGTGGTTATGTTCATTGTTTTGTATTTGGTTTACAACCATATACTGGTGATCTGAGTCTGGTGATATGAAATATATTTTGAACTGATGGTTAACGTAATCGCTCACGCTAAACTTACAAATGAATAAAGTATCCATTTGCTCTAATTTTCTTGTGAAGTCTTTCATCTTTTTTACTTTTTTAGACTATTTATTATTAATTGGAGAAATTATAATAAAAGACTTCAAATATAAATATATCGAATTATGTCAAAAACTAAAAAACTAATTTTTACTGAAAAGCAAATCAGAATGATTGCTGAGTCAGAAATCCTCAAAATGAAAGAATCTGGTGATAATACTATAACCAAAGAAGATATTGAATCAATGTTGGGTAAAGATCTTGGTGATGAAGAAGATAAAAAAATCGAGTATCCTTCGCAAGAAGACCTAGAAGCTTTAACTGGTTCTGAAGACATTGAGGGTGGTGATGACGATATAGTTGATGTTAAAGATATGAAAGGTGCCCCAGAGTTACTAGGGTATTTAGATAAGTTGGAAGAGGCTAAATCAATTCTAAGTAAAATAGCTGCAAAAGAAGAAGACGATAACATCAAAAATAGGATTTACGCTCATTACGAAAAAACACAAAAACTTATTTTTGAACTAATCAAGGAATTCAGTATTGTTCACTAATATAAAGCCCCGTTAAGGGGCTTTTTTCTTTACTTTTTTAAACATTTAATTAAAATTAGGTAATGAAGTTACCTTATAAAATATTATTATATAATTGTGGTAAGAGATTTAAAACTATAGACTCGGCCAAAACATATAGTGATGCGTTAAAGGTTTACAACAGCCATCTTAAAAGCAACAAAGTTTTTTTCCCAAAAGAATATAATTGGCGGGGTAATAAAACGGATTATGAGATTGCAATAATAGGTCCAAAAGATGGTACACCCATTAAACATTTTAGGGATAAGTTTGGTGCTGTCGTTAAAATAAAAACAAAGGGTAGTTTTATTATAAAAAAAATTTCACCCTATCTAATCGAGGAAGAATTTAAACACAAAAACTCTAATGTTATTTATAATTTTCGGGGTTTAGTGAAAAAATTTTTAGTGAACAGTGATCAAACTCGTGTTGTTTTGTCGATAAATAACAAATTAGTTATTGAGTATTTCGAAAATGAATCGTTAGATGTTTTTGTTCTCAAAAATAGGCAGGATAGCCAAAGACTTAATGAAACCATAAAGGAATTTGCATACGCAAATGGTTTAACTAACTTTATATTTTTTAATGACCCGACTATTGATACCGTTAAAAGGATCTACGATTCTTTGGAGTTGAATTATAATATTCAGAGGGAGTGGATGTCGAGAGTATCCACCAGGTAATCATTTTTTTCTGAATGTAAATCTAACATCAGATATTATTATCTCAAAATACCTTTTAGATTTATACCCGTGTATTGTCTTGTTTATAAACTTATAGACCTCCTGTTGTAAACTCTCGTGTTCATGCTCATCTAAAACAAAAGAAACCTCAGTACCGACAATATTTTTTGTCGTACCAGTTATAACATTCGCAATATCATTTAGTTTCTCTAATTTCATAGGTGTCTAAATATTCTAGCAATAAAACCTTTAAATTTGGCAAAGACTGATGGTTCTTTTTTAATATAACTATTAAAATCATTAATTTCAGCCCCTAAAGATTCTCTAACTTCTTTAATATAAAGTTTTTTGTGTCTTTCAACATCAGACATATCTTTATTAATTTCTTTCAAATAACCCCTATAAGCTCTATCGTCATTCATATATTTATTTTTTTAATATAAATAGTAAAATCTTCGTCCCCTAAATAACCAGATACAACCGTAACATCACCGATATGTGATAATCGATTGGTTATCTCTTTCGGGTCATACATTAATAACCCATCCAAACCACTTTTTTTATTTAAAAAATTAAACGCAACACCTCTAAAACATAGGTCATAAGCTACCTCAATTTTAGATATTACCTCGTCTAACGTTATCCCATATGTGAAGACGCCAGACCCAATAACATATTCAACACCAGGATTAACTTTAACGCTTTCTATGTCACCAACCATAAAGATCCCATCATCTGGGTATAATTGTTTTGCCATGGCAATATAATTAGGATTTATATCTACACCAACATAACTTATGCTTTTAAACCCGTTTAAGGCTATATAATTGTTTAAATGACCCAAACCACATCCATAGTCCAATATTCTATCACCATCGCTTATACCGATACCAAACAACGCCTTAAATCTTTTGTGTTGTGTTGATTCGTCAGTCCAGCCAACCGCTGATGGGTCTTTAATTGAAAAGGCCTCAAGATATTGGTTGTAGAAGTTAATTATATCACTGCTCATCTGGTAACTTTGATTCAATATATAATTCAATTATGTTTAAAAAATAAACCGTGGCTGAAATAAATGCAGCATCTAAAAATGTAAAGACCGCTTCACCAACGGAAGATAAATTTGTCCCTAGTAGGTAGTCACCATAAAGCAACTCGCTCGGTGAGAAGTTTATTAACTGTACAACAAACAAACCAACCCAGAAACTAAAACACATCATACAAGAGAGTAGTGAACCAAAAAACTTTGATCTACCACCAACAAATTCCCTTATGGGTCTAAATAGTTTACTTTGAACGACTATTGACGTGATTCCGTAGCAAATGAATATGAAATAAAAAAGTGATAACACATCCATTAATTATCCATTTTATGTTCTGTTATTTCATTTTCAACAACAACATCTTCCTCTGACACTGGTTGTGCGGAATCTTCATGGGATGTGACTGTTTCTTGATCAGACTTTTTAGACCTACCCCTTTTTACGGGTGTAATTGACATTGGTGTGTCAAATGACAACTGGGCTAACTCATCATAAGATAGTTTTGTAAATAAACCCTTTAATTCGCCCATTTTCTGAGTGAATAATTCTTGTTTCCTTTGTAAATCAACGTTATACTCAATTACTTCGGTTAATAAATCAAATAAGTTTTCAAACGTAATTTCTTTCGCAAACATTGCATAATAAACCAATCCTGTCTCCTCGGAAACTTTTTGTTTCTTTATCTGTACGTGCTCTGGTACATGCTCGTCTAGAATTTCCCATTTTGGATCTAACCAAAAATCTAGCATTTTAAAAGCACCATTAACCCTAAAACCAATTATATTGGTTGGGTATTTATTAAACATTTCGTCTATTTTCATATTTTAATTCCATTAATTATACATGTTATTATGTAAGCAACAGATAAACCGAGGTAAACTAACTCATTTTTAGTCAGTGTGTACCTTTTGGGTTCAATGTCAACCATGTTCCTATAAAACAAAAATATATGTCGTATAACAACTAGAATAGACAACGCTAGTGCCACAAACAATGATTTGTTAATTAGTGATAAAATTATTTCCATAACTTTTTACCACAAATATAGTAAACTATTTCGGATTTATCAATAATTGTTCAAAAAATACTTATCCATTATTTTGTATATCTCGCAAAAAAGATCATACTCGGATTTAGTTTTTGGTAAATCGACAGATAGGACATCGTCCCAAAATAAAACAATCTTATTGAATAATGCTTTTGATTTGTTACTATTACCATAATAAATGTCCATAAAATAGGCTAAGTAATAATAATAGTGTTCACCTTTTTGTTGTAGGTGTATGTTTTCTTCTTTAAAATTTTTAAGTACCTTATTCCAACACCAATTAAAATGATTAATTTGGTCTTCTTGGTATTCAACGACATCATCACCTAAATAAGTGTCGTTTATTATATATGTTAACGAAACAGAAAACTCTTTAAATAATTCAACCTTTTCAGGTAAAATATTATTAATAGTATTCAAATACTGAGTTTGCTCGAAACTAAGGGGTTTTGAGAAATACTCCAAAAATTTATGTATTTGTCTTCTATTATCCATATATAATAAATAAGGGCTTCTACTAAAGAAGCCCTTATAATTTTAATTAATTTTTAAAAAATTGTAAACTCATTAAAGTAATTTTTTCTTAGATACCGCATTTAAGAAAATTTCATTCTCATTAATTTGTTTAACCTTTTTATCTTCATTGATTATAGCTTGGTCATAAGTAAACATCTTTTTCATTCTCTCTAATTCAGAATCAACCGCTTCACTTAAAGCATCGCTTCTTTCATAAGCAAATTCTTTATCGATGTTAAGACCTTTTGAACCGTAATCCATGTCTCTCTCTGGTCTTCTAGCTTTAACAGCTTTCATTAATTTTTCACCACCTTCAGACTCATGATCAACATTAGCATGATCTTCTGGCGCTAAACCGTCAGCCTGATCTTCGATTCTATCTTTAAAATCCTCATTACTATCGTTACCGTAGTCTAAATCTAACATACTGTTTCTACCGTGTTGTTTTAATTCGATTTCAGATTCTCTATCACTATTGACGTGTTTTTGATTTTTCAAATTATCAACCTTTTCTTCAGTAGTTTCTTGTGAATCTTCAGAACCTTTAACAGCCTCACCGTTTTCTTTTTCAGAAGTAGTCTTATTTTCCGAATCAACGTTTTTACCTTTGATTGGGTTAAATTTAGGTAATTCAGCTTCCTCTAAGAAATCATCGTCATCACCAAAATCAACTGGCATTTTTTCCATTTTTTTGATGTCAGCGAATGTCGGTTCTTTTTCATCAGCAAAATCGTCATCGTTATCTTTTGTTTGTCTAGTGTCTCTTCTATCTTTAAAATCTTTTAAGAATTCTAACTTCTTAATTACTTTGGTTTGGAGCTCTAAAACTTTATCTAAAGCTGTCATAAGAGAATCGTCATTAACTAAACCTGTTTTATTTAAGAAATCTTGTTTAGTTGGTGAAACCATTGTCATGAATATTGACTGTAATCCACCTCTAGAGAATAATCTATCAGCATACGCAATATAATCTTCCTCAGCACCTTTAGATAAGAAATTAATAAAATCATCAGCGGTATATTGTTTTGAAGCTTCAAAACCACCATAATATTCATTAAATTTATTTTTAATATCTTCTGATGATAAAGCCTTAGCCAATGTAGTTGTTGATTTCTCAATCGTATTCATAAACTGAGTGAAATATTTCATCTCTCTAGCATATTGATCGGTTGTACCACCTTCATCGTCAAAATCTTCGTCCGAATCATCAAATTCCATAATACCCTCAACACCAGGCATACCTTCATGGCCATTAACACCAATTGGTCCCTGTACTGGGGCTGTCATAGCTGGCATTTCTGGTTGGTCCTTGCCCATAAGATCGTTTGTAATGAAATCAAAAGCATGATCCAATGTTTCCTTAGCGGTTGCAACGTGATCAGCAGCCCAATCATGACCACTATTTAACATAGCTTCAATTCTATCGTGATCAAGGGCTAATAATTGCTCAGCCTGATTTTTGATTTGTTCAAGATTTGAGAAGAACATGTATCTACTACCTTCTCCACCTTCTTCTAATTCCATACCTTCATTAGCTTTAGCAAATTTCTTCTTAGCCTCTTCATAATCTTCTTTTGATAAATCCCATCCATCAACCGCATCAGCTACGTGTTTTTTAGCTTGTTCGTATGTGTGGTCATGTTCGATACAGTGTTTTAATTGGTCATGGATGGCTGGGTTAATCCCTTCACCTTCTTCCATTTTACCTTCAAACATATCCATACCTTCGTCCTCTAACATAGCCTGTGCGGTTTCTTTAGCTTCAATAACAGCACCTTCGTAATCACCATCTTCTAACAATTCTTCAATAGTATCAAGTCCGTTAGCGAATGTCGCTGTATCAGCTAAATCAGATGAGCCCATACCACCTAACATTTTACCGATAAAAGCATCGACCAATTTAACTGCTGTTTTTCTAGCACCGTTGTTTTGGACACTAGCCTCGATTTTAGCGTATTTACCACCATCTTCATTCATAATCTTGTGCATCTTACCAGGACTACGATTAGCATCTCTGGTTTCAATATCAATTAAACCCAATACGTGCTTTATGTTGTTAGCTGAGGTAGAACCAACTCTTCCAACAAAATCAAAATAATCACCGCCAATAGCTGATAAGAACATAGCTTCTTTAACTTTTACGTCATCTTCATTTGCGATAGCATCAGCTAAAGATTCGTCTTTGTTTCTATCCCTTAAAAACTTTTTAAAATCTTTCATTGGGTCTCCGTAGAAATAGGACATAATACCCTCATTAACTTTTGTCGCACACTCACCTTCACTCATCTGGCAAGATTTCATCATTTCCATACAGATTTCAGCATCTTCCATCATACTTCTACATTGTGATTCGTATGTGTCACCCTCTTCTAGTGTATCAGGTAAAAACCCTTCAGATACTAATGTTTCATACATGCATTCAGCCAAATCTTTATTAGCCATAATTTCGTTCATGCATTTGCTTGCGATTTCTGGTGTCATTTTTATGTTTTCCATAGTTTGTTTGTTTTCTATATTTTCAATTATTATTTCTTTATTAAATTTTAGTTCGATTGATTCATCTAGAGAATCAACCACGATGTCTTTGTTTAAATCTTCATTAAGACTATCGTTTATTTCGTCTTTTATATATTCGGTGTAATTACCATTAATTCTTATGATGTTCATTAACCCACTTTGTATATCGGTTTCAGATTCTTCTTCACCTAGCTCTTCGTACTCACCAGTAGCTTCATTATAAACTTCAATATCTTGTAAATTATAAACCCTATAATCAATATCATCTGGGTATACATTATATCCAATATATGCGTTAAAATTAAAATAACGGCCCGAATATTCTACCTCCTCAAAGGATATTAATGTGTGCATATTAGACCCCTCATCTAATGACTCGTCTAACGATTCCGATAAATACTTTTCTCTAATCATTTTAGCGATTTGTTCTGGTTGTTTACCAGTTTCATTCGCTATATGGGAACAATATTCATAACAACCCTCACACATATGTTCTTTAGTTTCACCAATAAGTTTGATTGGTTTATCAATTGCTCCTTGAGAGCAATAAGGGAAGGCCAAACATTTTGGTTCTATCGCAACTAATTTACCACCATTAAATGAAGGTTTTTGGTTTAAATCACCACCGAACCAATCTTTTAAATCACCTTCGGTTACCATCTTTCCTTCAACTGAGTAAATATGTTCTTTAACATAACCCTGCGGTGGTACCGCAATTCTACCAACACCAGAGCCATTTTTAACACTAGCGTCTTTCCAGGTGTGGAATAATCTACTATAAAGTTTTTTCTTGGAGATTCTACTTAATGGTCCTATAAACCCACCGTATGTTGGGCTACCAGGATCACCTAAAACAGAAGCGACAGAGGCTGACTCATTTAGCTCTGTCTTATTTAATTTAATGTTATTTAAAAATTCTGATTTTTTCATTAATTCGGTGAATTTCTTAAATCGTTAGCCCAGAAACTTCTTCTGGTCCATAATTGTTTATATAACTGAACTAAAACGTTTCTTGTTATCTCAACAACTTTATTTTCAAAATCTTTATTGCCCTTAATAGAGTCTTTAACGATATCTTTAACTTTAGTTTCAAATTGAGAGCCTCGTGTTATATCTAAAAAGTCTTTAATTTCCTTTTTAATCATAACCTTAATGTCACTTTTATCTGTTGGCGTTAAAGCTTCATTGATGATTTTATCATCCATCTCAACTATACACTCTTTTAAGTATTGTTCTAACTGACTTTCTGTAACTTTAACTTTCATTTTATACGTGTTAATATATTATAAATACTTTATTTTTTACGAAAAGTTATACAATATGACAATCCAATATTAGGGGTCCAAGCAACTCTAACCACACCATTTGCACTAGGCACTAAACCAATAGCTAATGGGCTGATTGACAGACCAAGTCCAGTATTAAATGTTTTTGGCTTAACAACTGGGTTGTCTGGTTTTTTTGGTTCAAAAGGTTTATCCAGTATTTCAGCATTTCTAAAACTTATTTTTAAAAGGGACTCTGGTATTTCCTCACCCAATTCACCATTATCTTTAACATTAAATGGTACTATTTTAGTTCTAGTGTATTTTGTTACCTCATCATCATACTGGGAAATAACTAAAGCAAAATTTAATTTAAAATCACTTATATTTGTACTATTGGGTAAAACACGTAATGTTTCTTTGGTGTTATCAATTTTAAACCACGAAATACCTTTTATTGTCCTAACTAAATCCTTACTATTAAAAGATAGGCCATATCTACTATTTAATGTGTCATATACGAATTCTGAAGGAACAACAACGTTTTTATTAACGTAAATTGGTTGAGTTATTGTTATCGTTTTTGATTTTATATTTTTTAAAGAATCAATTCTATTTAACGCATTACTAAGTTTTGTGTCAACAACAGCTAATTGTTCTTTTGTTAGCTTTAACTGTATTTCTTTATCGCCTAAAGCGGCAATATTCTGACTGGCTATGTGTTTACTAACCTTTAATTCGGATTTTAATTTATTGGTTTCGCTGCATTGTCTTAAAAACAACACCAAAAATAGTATCAATAACATACCCGCAATAAATTGCCTATTTTCCCATACCTGTTTTAAAAATTTCATCTTAAACTTCTTCTGTATTTCCGCCAGAGGTTGTTGATTTCACTAGAGCGGTCCTACCTATTTGTGGATCAATATAACTCCTGCTTATTGTATTTAATAAATTTAGTAAATCAGAATTTAAAGTAAATGTGCCTCCAACTAAATTTACCGTTGGGTCCTCATTATCTGTGTCAATAACCAACTCCTTTATAAATTCTAGTGTCGGGTTTTTTATCACGTCAGCAGTAAGTATCATACGACCATTCTCAATCCTTATATTAATATAGGGTAACAATAAACCAGTGGCTTTAATAAATTCACCAATAGTGCTCGTTAATTCATCTTTAATTGCATCGTTCAGTGTGATGTCTTGTCCAGCACTTAAATAACCAATAGTATTAATACCGTCAAAAGATAATTCCTCACCGTCTTTATTATTAATTTTTTCTGGTGTGGTGTTTATCATCTCATCAGCTTCATTAAGTGTTGCTCTTCTAACAATATTTAACAAAGTTTTTATATCGTCATAATTTTTGTCGTGGTTAAAATTAGTTCCCATTTTCTTTTTCTATTAGTTCTTTTAATTTTTTAAAATTCATAGCTGGTGACAGATCATAATAGTTCTTACTATAGTTGCTTCTATTTAATATACCCCTATAATTATTTGGTTTTTCTATTATTACATTATTGCCAACAAACTCTTTAATTATGTTGTGTTCTATACATAAATAGTTAATTAATTCAACAAGTTCATCATATTGCTTATCAGTGTAGTTTGCCCAATACTTTTTATTGCGCCATGGTACTTCGGAGACATCCCCATCATATGTTGTACCCTTCCAGGTTATAAAATTACCACTTAACGCATCTTTATACAACCAACCAACATTTTCTAATGCGATGACAATGACTTGTTTTTCGACCCTTTGTTCATCCATTAAACCATTATAATTATTTGGGTCAAAGTGTTGGTATATTTCACCGCCATTGGAAATAAAAAAACACGGCATCTTGGTGTATTTACCATTATACCGTGTTTTAATCTTCACAAGGTGCTCATCTAATGTGCACAATGAGTTAATAAGTACTATTTGTTTTTTTTTGGTTTTACTTTTTTGAACATTATCGGGCCCATTAAAGTAGAATTCTTTATTGATTTTCATTTTTAAAGACCATGATATTATCTATCGCAGGACTTTTTTCTTTTTTAAGTTCATCATAAACTGGATAGATTTCTTTATTATCTATAATAATTTCTATCGGTTTTTCACTAACTAAATCCTCAGAAATTTTTTCTTCAACAACATTATTATCAACCACATTTTCGGTGATATCTTCAACACTAGTAACTTCTTCTTGGATCTTTTTGTCATCTTCATCGACAACATACTCATTATCAACAATCTCATCTTGAGTGTATTTTGGTTTTTCACTCAAAACTAATTCAGTTAAATTTTCTTCGCTGGCGAAATAATCGTCATCGTTTTCAATAAGAAAATCGTCATCTTCGTCATAAAAATTAATATAACCAGAATTAGCCAAAGCTGTTGGTTCGTCCGCTAAATCTTCCTCCGTTATTTTAGGTAATTTACCGTCTTTATGTAATTCATCAACTTTTTCCCAAACCCTTTTAGCCTCATCATTTAAATTTGACTGTGTAACCGCATCGGTAATCTGATCATTTACACCCTCATTTACACCCTCATTTACACCCTCATTTGGTCTAATATAGTCAACTAAAGATTTAATAAAACCTAAAGCTACTAGTGGTAATATGGCACCAGAAACTATTGATAGTATTCTTTTTTGGAAAATAGGTTCATAATCAACCAGACCAAATAACTCTATCCATTCTTTGTAATCTTTTAAATTGACGTAAGCGAAATAAGCATTACCCATTGCTTGCATCGCAGTTAAAATAAAGAATAATACCCAAACTATGGTTTTATTCATTTTTTTTAGTGCTATTATGGATGCTAGTGATGCAGCGGCACCAACCTCAAAAGCTAAAGCTAATGTTATCGCTAACCACTTAGGGTTGGATAACTCGAAAAACGTGATAACGTGTATTGTTGATATTACAGAAACCATCACGTATAACGTGACAAAGGTTGCTATAATGAAATTTTTTGTTAATTTATTCTCGTTTTCCATTACCCAATAATATCTTTAAAAATTTTTATGGATTCGTTTATTGAATTTAAAGCCCCATCTAAACTTTCTTCCGAAGTATTTTCAGTAATACCGTTAGTTTCAACACCTGTATTGGTGTTTTCTTGTTTAGTATCAATGCTACCCAATAAAGTTAGGTGTTCAGAGACATTTTTAGATTTTGTTTCTTTAATAGTCGACATGTTACATAAAAATTTGTTTTTAATTATTTTCTAAAATACTTATCTGTTTTCTTAAATCTTCTTTTTGTGGGATGATAAAAGTGTTTTGGAATTTTAACATTTGTTCCTGTCTATTTAGTTTAGACATTTCATTATTTAATTCATCATAAACAGAATATCTAGATTTAAGATTACTTAATTTAATATTCTCCTCACTAGGTACTAATAAGGTTAAGCTGTCAACCTGCACAGATAATTTTTTATTCTCTTTCTCTAATTTAGTAATACTAGCGTTTTTGACGCAGCCACGCATCGACATAATTAGGAATAAAACAACAAAGGCAACCAACCCATGTTTATTAAAAAAATTTTTTATCTTTTCCATATCTTATAAATATTTAGTTTTTAATTAAAATTACAAAAGTTTAAAAATACCACCCGAATGAAAGCGTAATTTTTTAATAGCTTTTTCTTTTATTTGCCTAACTCGTTCTTTGGTTAAACCCAAGTCCTCGGATATTTCTTGTAGGGTGCATTCATCACCATCCAGACCAAAATACCTAGTTATAACCATTTTTTCGGTGTCAGTTAATTGTTTTAGAACCAAACCAAGTGCCGAATTTAAATTAGATCTATCATTATCATAGACATTATCTGGTCTTGGGGAAGATGCGTCTTCAATTATATCGTACAATGAGAGACCTTCCTCATCATACCTGTCATCCAATCTTTCAACAGATGGCAAATGTGCAAACCCGTCCAAAACAGACTTTTCATTAGCTTCGGAAAAATTCTTCTGCATTTCTTTATTGGCTTTTCTCATGTCATTGATGACATTGATTGGTAATCTAATCATCCTTGAATTATCATGTAATGACTGTATAATCGATTGTTTGATCCACCAAACCGCATAAGATAAAAACCTAACTTCCGTTTGGTCGTAATTAAACCTTTCGGCTGCCTTTAATAAACCTAAATTACCCTCAGATATCAAATCATCAATACCAAGCCCTTGGTTCTGATATTGCTTGGCTACGGTTATCACGTATCTCAGGTTAGAGTAAATTAGTTTCTCTTTCGCCCTCTCATCACCAGATTTTATCTTTTTTAGGAGTTCAGTTTCCTCCATTCTAGACATTGGCTCATGTTTTCTAACATCTTGTAGGTAGTTGGCGATTTCACGTTGGTCTATCCAATGTGAGGTATCATTCTTGGGACTCATTTTCATTGTCATTTTCTGTTTTGTATCTTTTTAAAATTAATTTTTCTTCCTCGGTTAAACTTTCATAACCAAATTCAATTATCTTATCCAGGATCGGATCAATAACGTCCATACTTATTTGTGTGTCATTCTTTACTCTGTCTTTTTCTTCATTGGCTAATTTAATTTCCTCGTTTAACATCGCAATATACTGCTCTCTGGCCTTAGAAACCAAATCAACAAAATATTGTATTTTATTTAACGTTAACTCATTGTGTCTTTTTGGTTTGTCATTCGAATATAGATGTTTGTAATACTCATCTGTTACATGCCTAGAATACGCCTCTTTGGTTATGTCAAACAAGAAAAAAGATTCGGTGTATTCAGAATACATTTTCTTAAAAAATTTATCCAGGTGCTTCATCTTTTCTTTTGAGTTGAAGATTAGAATTATCGAGGCTGGCCCAAATATCCATTTCAACTGGTGTTCGTTATCTAAAATTGGTTTTAACCCGTGTTTAAAGTTTTCAGGGTATTTGCCAACAAAAAACATTATATACCTTCTAGATTTCTTAGCAAAAACTTTTGTAAAGAAAATATATAATTTATACTTTATGTTAAAAAACACCCAATCTAAAATTCTAGTCATTTGTAACGATATTTGATATATTGTTAATTTTTTCTACCCTAACGGTATGATCGGCCCAATCTTGTACATAGGGATTGTGACTAATAACCCAAATATGCTCAAATAGTGACTTAAGTTTTTCAAAAAACATACCTAATCGATCCAAATTCTCGTTAGAGACTTTACCCGTCACCTCATCAAATACAATAATATTTGGTTTTGGTAGTGAGCACACTTTTGATAAAACACATCGTAATGCTAATGAACTAACCGTTTTCTCATACCCTGAGCCCGCTGACAATGGTTTTTCGATACCCGATTCACAATCAATCATCCAAAACTCAACCTCACTCTTATCATTCATACGCATCTCTAAGTCAAAATCACATGTGTCCGATAAAAGGATTTTTAGGTGACTATTGATCAAAGGAATCATTGTACTTAATACCATTTTAGAGATACCATTTTTACCATAAACATCCAAGTAAACCCTAAAAATTTTATCAACAACCTCTTCACGTTTTAACTCGGTAATTAGTGTATTGTAATCACTAATTTTTGTTTCAGAGAGTTCGATATCTTTTTTAAGACTATTGATTTGTAACATCAAAGAATCCTTATTATTTATTTCTTCTTCCGTTTTGAACTTTAGTCTTTGTAGATCAGTGTCAATGATTTTATTTTTTTCTAAGGCCTCTTTAGCCAATTGGTATTGTTTTAATTTGTCTTTACCACGTTCTAAACTACCATAAAAAGCGGTTAACTCCATCTCCTTATTCTTTAATAACAATTCGGTTTTGTTATACTCATCCCAAACAGCCTTAAGTTTGTCATAGTTCTCGATTATTGTTTTTAATTTATCGATTTCTTTTAAAACCTTAGTGTATGATGTGTTTTTAGATTTAAGTTTTTTCTCGTTATCAGCGATTTCCTTTTTATGGTCAACGCCCTCTAATGGCCTATTACATGATTGGCAAATTTCCCCTTCTTTGAGATTCGTTATTGTGTTCTCCAAATGGGATATTTCCATTCTTAATTCTATCTCCTTTTCTTTATTATCTTGTAGGGAAATAACGTAGTTGGAATATGAGTCAATATCGAATTGTTCGGTTGGTGATGGGTTAGATACCCTTAATTCATTTATTTCTTTTTTCTTGTCACCAATTAAACCCTCAACTTTTGTTATACCAGACAAAATAGATGACTCATCAATCTTATATAATTCGGTATCAACATTATTAATTCTAATCGAATTTAACCTATCACGCTCCGCATCAAAAGACTTTAAAATCGCTAGTTTCTCACTAAGACCAGCATTTAAATTAATTATAAATTCATCGTTATTTTTTATCTTTTGGTTTTCTTCCTCGATTTTCGAATAAATGTCCTGACTATTATTGTGGTATAATTTAGACTTTTCTTTCCACTCTTGGTGTTTTTTCTTGGCGATTTTTTCTTTTTCACGGAAAAATTCAAGACCAATAAATTTAGTTAGAATTCTACCTCGCTCAGTTGGTTTTGTTTTGATTAAATCGTCCAGATTATCACCTGTGGTTAAGATAGTGATTAAAAAGTCGTCATATGAACCAACATAGGTCTTAATCAACTCATCAGTAAACTTTCTTTGCTCACCATTAAGCTGTTTAACACCCCCTTTCGGTAATACTTGATAAAAGTCTAATTCACCTTTACATGTGAAGTCACCAGACTTACCACGTTTTCTGTTGATTGTTCTTTTAATAACATAATTGTCACCCTCAATTTCAACAACTCCTTTGACAACAACGGTGTCATCATCCGTGAATTTATTAAAAACCTCTTCCATTTTTTCGGTCTTAGATGTGACACCAAAGAAAAGGAATAATAATAAATCAACAGTCATTGTCGTTTTACCACCAAAGTTAGGTGGGTTTGATACAATTGATGTGATCCCGAGTTTATCTGTGAAAACAATTCTATTAGACTCACCAAATGAAAGAAAATTACTGAATTGGATCTCTTTGATTTTAAACTTCTTATACCTATTGGTGGTTTCTTTATAATCCTCCAATTCAACGTTAACCGTATTATCTAATCTCATTAGATAATCCATTGGTATGTCAATGTCTTGGTTTTTTAAGTAACTCTCAATAAGTTGTTTTTGGTAATTCTCATCTAATACAACTTCTGAGGCATCAGCAGTTCCTTCAGCAACAACGTCTGTATTTTTTGCTGTTATAGGTTTAAAAATTACTTTAACCTTAGTTGTCTTGTATTTATTTTGAAAATACTTCTCGATCTGCTTTTCTCTAATCGTTGTGTGATTATCTAACGTATCTTCCCAAATAACCTTTATATGGTTATTAGAGTCGTATATCTCGGCAGTTGTTATTTTTTTAGAATTCGTCATATACTCCATAATTATCGTCTGGTCTTTTTAATCTTACTTGTATTTTTTCTTTAGGTTTTTCTTCCTGTTTAATTACATATGATGGTTCGGTTTCAACAATAACCTCTGGTTGTATTTGATCAACAACCACAGTCTCTTCTATTTTTTTCTTCCTACCACGTTTTTTAACTTCTTTGGTCTCGATAGGTTCTTCGGGTACGACCACATCTAATGGTTTAGCATCAGATACGGATTCTTCTTCTGGTTTAATGTGAACAATATCGGATTCAGATTTACCAAAGAACATCGCAAAGCTGTCACCATATTTTTTCATATCAAAGCCACTAACTAATACCTGATTTATAAAATCATTGATGTCCTGGATATCGTTAACTTGGCAAAAGTCAACAATATCATTATATAGATCTTTTTTAATTTCAATATTAGGCATTTATCAAAAGTTCGTTTTGTTCTTCGATATCAGAAATATCGCTTATTTTAAATGTGAGGTATTTAACTGGGTTTTCAATGTCGTGAAACTCATATGTTATTTCGGTCCCCAAAGATACAACATTAAACCCATGTTCGCTAACAGTTTCACCAAAATTTTGTTGGATAAAAGATCCAACCATTATTACTGGTGTTTTACCAACCCTAAAAACTTGTCTTTTGTGGATATCACCACAAAGAACAACGTCACACGAACTAAATTTCGTTAATTCAGCACCGTGAGTAAATTTAAAACCCATTTCGTTTGTCGCACCAACAATAGTTCCATGGTATAGACCAACATATGTACCTTCATAAGGTCTCATCTCTAAATTTTCTGGCGGCATATGGTTATCAAAGATACTAAATACACTCCAAACCACATTTTCGTCTTGGTATAACCCAGATTTTTTATAGTAAACAATGTTGTCAACGTCTAATGCATTATGGATTGGCGTTATCGCATCCATTCTTTCTTTATTTTGTTCGACAATATCATGATTACCTGGTATGATTACTACCTTTCCAGTAACTTTTGAGCACTCTAATAAAAACCAAGATAATTCATTAACCAATTCTGGGCTAATTTGGTTTCTGGAGTGGACTAAGTCACCAGCAATTACTATTCTCTCTGGTTTAATTCTTCTCATCTGATCAACGAAGTTTTCACAGATAGCCCTAAATTCCGAATGTCTTTGGATATTTCTAAAATGAATATCCGCAATGTGTGCTATTTTTGTTATCATAGTATAATTCTTTTCATTTTATAGTGTTCAATAAGCATCTCAGCTTCTTTTTTCATATACCCAATTGGGATTAATTTAAATGTTTGGATATTTTTATCCCAATAAAATAAGCCACCTCTGTTGAACTTTTTACCTGTCTCTCTTTCATACATCACACCGTACACAGATAATTGAATTGTATAGTCATTATACTGACAATGTGCTAAATGGTTTAGCGGAAAATGTAAAAATTCACCGTATTTGTTTTCGTATTCAAATCTTTTGTTTGTTTTAAAGTCCCAAACATTAAAAAACATACCATCAGGCAAGTCTTCAATAATGTCTGATGTACCAGCAACACCTTGCTCATCGTTAAACTCAATTGACATAATGTGTTCTGGCTTTAAGTAAGGGCTGTCAATTAACGTTAAACCCTCTTCGTAGCAAACATCCCTAAAAGCACCAATAACAATCTTCTCAAACTCATCTCTGGGTGAGTACATTCTATTGGGTGCCAATAGAAATCTTTCTAATATCTCGTGGAGAGCCGTACCATATTCATTTGCCATCCTGTTTATTTCTCGCCATTCAGCGATAATATCTTCTTTTGCAACACCCTTTCTCTTTGCGATTCTTTCTGCGTGAAAATCTTCATCAAACTTTTCTTTATATTGTCCAAGTACGGTTGTAACTGAAGTGTATTTAACTGTTGGTTTCGCACTATTATGATAGGTGTGCGTTGCGTGATCTAATGTTATCATTCTTTAATTCTTTTACTGTTTAATAATAATTTTTTTAGGTTTTCTGGACCATATTTTTCATGGTACAATGATAAGTCGATGCCGTTTGGTAATTTACATACAAGTATTTTCTTATATAACCTACCAGCATCTAACTTTTGGTATATTTTCATCGTATCATCCCAAGCATCTGGGTCAAGTGCAATAATAATATAATTTTTTGATTTAAAATATAATTCGTTAAATAATTTATCGGACATTTTTTTGCCCAGAAGAGGTACGCTGTTTGGTACGACCATGTGGTCAAAAACACCCTCAACCAAAAAAATGGGTTTTTCCCATTCAATAAATCTTTCGTTAAAAATAAGCGTTTGCTTCTCAACAGCTGAGTTGAGGTATTTAAATTTAGTTACTTTATTACTAACAGCCCTAGTAACAAAAAAATTTAATTTACCTGACACGTCATATGAGGGTATGACGACCCTATTTTGGTATTTACCGTCTAAACAAAATCCCACATCGAATTTTTTAATGTGCTGATCGTTTAAACCCCTTTCATATAGATAACCAAAGGCTGGGTTAAATAATGGGTTCCCCAATTTACCCTCAATCTTAATATACTCATCAGGTAATTTTAAGTCATCTTTTTTTTCCTCAACAGTTTTTTGTTTGTTGAATTTAAAATTTAACCTATAGTACTCACTAAGTGTTTTCTTGTTAGAATATTCTCTAACTAAGCTAGATAATCGACCTTTTGTATTATGTGTTTCACCACAAGCCCAGCAATTATAGACACCATCTTTATAAGATATCTCCAAATTACCTTTATTGTCATGGTCAACACCCTTTATAGCCGCACAACTCGGGCAATCAAAACTAATTTGTTTACCCCTTTTATTGTGTTTTTTATGGTCACCAAGGAATGACTCCAACAAGTATATTAACTTGTTTACCTCACTTTGTATGTTATAATCACCCATAATTCCACAAAGATATGGAATTAATATGAATTAACCAAACTTTACTGAAAAATATTATTCAAGTGTGCGAATGCTAACGCAACTGTGTAAGCATCAGACATATCAAAGTTCTCTTTTTTGAGTTGACCTTTCTTGTCTAGTAACCAGTTAATTTCGGGTTCTCTCTTGGAAACCAAATCCCACACAATTTTTTTCTTATCAACGTCTTTAGGTAGTCCACCGAATAAAACTAATTTACCTGATGAATTTGCTTGCATAAGTGATGGGAAAGCGTTTTTTCTAGCTTCGTAAGTTGAGACGTACTCTGGTACAACACCAAGCACATCGTAACAAATTTTGGTAACCATCCCATTGAAACGTAACAACGTACCAACGGTGTTAACGTTGTTTGATCTGAGTAATGGTTCCTCGATCACAACATATTTAATACCAAGATTTTTGTATTTTTGGATAAAGTCAAAAAACAGATCAGCTTTTTTTACGAGCTCTTCTGTTTTTGTCTTTGGTTCAGGTTTAGCTTTTGGAGAAATATGTGTTAACTCCAAAAGCTCGCCCTTATTGTTGAATAATGAAATTCCGATTGTTTTAGTTGAAACGTCTAGTCCAAGTAAGTAAAATTCTTCTTGTATCTCTTGCATATATTTTTAAATTATAGTCTTATTTTCACATTAAATGAAACAACATCATACCAATACTTTTTAATTGGTTGAGTTGGTTTACAAATAGCTAATAAATTACCCTGGGCATCGTGAATACCTAATTGGGTAATGATAACTGGGTATAAATCACCATTTGTTGATTTAAATGAGGCGTAATCTTCAGTTTGCCCAACACCTTGTAATTCTTTAGCTGTGTCATTAGATGACTTAAAGAACTCATCCGATGACGCTAAACAAACGACATTTAATGATTTTTCGGTGTTATAGCTATTATAGCTTAATTCAGATGTTTGAGCACCAGTGTAAATAAATTGTGTACTATCCCATAGAATATCGGTACCATCTTTAGTTACAATAAGTTGTTCAGTATCCCCTGAATCAGTTGTTCTAACGTCACCTCTAGTATCAGTGGTAATACCGTTAATTAAATCATAATTTTTAAGAACATTTGTTGTACCAGCTGTAACAATATCACCGTCAAAAATAGCCTTAAAGTATGAGTCAACGATCAATGGATGTGTTACAACGATAAAACCTTTATCGAGATAAGCAACACCAACACAAGTATCATTTTTATAATTATACGTTGGTTTTTCCTGTGCTGTTGGTGAGAAAACTTTAGTACCGTTAAGTACTTCAGTGTAACCATCACCCCAGTTATTAAAGTTAGCCGATGGAGCTGCGATATCATCACAGAATAAAAGAACAACATTACGTTCATTAGTTGTTTCACTAACATTAGCTAAATCAGGTCTAACACCTAATGTTGACAAACTGATGTTTGGTTCAGATAATTTTCTATCTAAGTTGTTATTGATACCAGCCTCGTTATATGTACCGTACAAATCAATTGTTGTTTCAGAACCAACGTAAGTCATGATACCTAAACGTTTTTCATCTGGATCAACTGATGCTGTACCAACATAATAAGGTAAAGTGAATTTAACGGTTTTACCGTC
>ENA-OUVC01000422-OUVC01000422.1-marine-metagenome-genome-assembly--contig:-NODE-422-length-28336-cov-4.100747_pt1 | contig 28336 bp, 23 predicted proteins | sample MGYA00248622_ERZ508571 | MGnify/ENA primary metagenome ERZ508571 (study PRJEB26236, sample SAMN06267175) | marine metagenome | isolation source: Columbia River Estuary | place: USA:Columbia River Estuary... | reverse complement strand
ACAAAAGGGAAAAATGCAAGTTTAGTTAAATTCAATAATCAAATTTATTACGCCTACAAAGACGGAATATTAAAATTGAATTCGAAAACGAATGAATTCGAAAAAGATAAATTATTGAGCTCTGTATTCGAAAATGATGAGTATACATCAGGGAAGATGATTGTAGATAATTCAAATAAAATATGGTTGTTTTCTAAAAATTACATTCATTATTTTACCTTGAGTAAATTAAGTTCTGACTTAAAACAAAACAATATTCCAATTCCAGCAGCTTTAACCAACTCAATGTCGGGTTTTGAAAATATCACTCAAATTTCTAATTATGGCTATTTAATTGGAACTACTGATGGTTATTATACTATGAACATCAATGATTTGAGTTTTAAAAATTACAATGTTTCGATCTCTAATATTAGCGTCAATAAACTTAACGAAACTTCATTTTTTGCAACAATAACTGAAGAAGGAGAATTTAAATATGCTGAAAATAATATTACTTTTAATTATACAGTACCTGAGTATAATAAATATATAAATGCAGAATATCAATATTTACTAGAAAGTGTTCAAGATGAATGGAGTGAATGGAATGCAAAGTCGACTGTAAATTTCAAGAATTTATCTCCTGGTGAATATACATTTAAAGTTAGAGCTAAAATTGCTAATTCATCTCCAGAGAACATGGCAACTTACACATTTGTGATTTTGAAACCTTGGTATGCTACCAATTTTGCCATTATCTTTTATTTGTTAATAATTTTTGTTTTGGCTCATTTTATAAATAAAACCTACAAAAATTATTACCAAACTCAAAGGGAAAAGTTGATTGAAGAAAATAACTTGTTGCTTGAAATTAAAGAATTAGAAAATTCTCAAGAGTTGATGAAGATTAGAAACGAACAGCTTTCTCAAGATGTAGATAATAAAAATAAAGAGTTGGCAGTTTCGACGATGAGTTTAATCAAGAAAAACGAGCTTTTAACATTAATAAAAGAAGATTTAAAAAACACCTCTGAAGAAAGTAATAATAGTATAAAATCCGTAATAAAAAACATTACCAAGAACATTTCAGAAGAGGATTCTTGGGCTGTTTTCAAAGAAGCTTTCGACAATGCAGACAAGGACTTTTTGAAAAAAGTAAAAATGGCTCATCCATCACTTACTCCTAATGATTTAAGACTTTGCGCTTATCTAAGATTGAACCTTTCTTCAAAAGAAGTGGCTCCTTTAATTAACATTTCTGTTCGAAGTGTAGAAATTAAACGCTATCGATTGCGTAAAAAAATGGAATTGCCGCACGAACAAGGTCTTGTAGAGTATATTCTATCTATTTAAAGGTTCTTTAATAAGATCGTTTTAACTATACAACACCACAACATTATGTGTATTTAATAGAATTAGTTAACCTATTTTTAATATATTATCACACATTAACCGCTTTAAAAGCCATATATTATTGATTTATTTTTGCATTAGACCAAACGAGAAATATTATTTTCAATTGTATGATTTTTGTTGTGGTAACTTTTATTTTTTTATTGTCACTAAGCAATATTTTTATAATTCCTAAAAACAAACCAAATTATTATGAAATCAAAATTATTAATTATTGCTTTTGTATTAATTTCTTCAATGGGGTATTCCCAATTTGTAGAAATTAGTGGAAAAGTAATTGATTCCAAAACAAATACTCCTTTAGTAGGTGTAAATGTTGAAATCCAAAACTCCTCTCAATTTTTTATTACCGATGTTGATGGTAACTTTAAATTCTCTAAAGTTCCTTCGGGTTCCAAGTTAATTTTTAGTTTTATTGGTTATAAAAATTATGAATTTAAAGCCAATAAATCTCAAAAAGTTACTATAGAAATGCAAGCGTCTTCTGAAGCTTTGGATGAAATTGTTGTGGTAGGTTACGGTTCTAAAAAGAAACGTAATGTTACTGGTTCGGTTTCGGTGGTTTCCAGTAAAACAATTGATGAATTAAAACCAATAAACGCTACTCAAGCTTTACAAGGTACTGTTGCGGGGGTTGTTGTAACTAGTGATTCTGGTGCTCCAGGTTCTAAATTTAATATTAGAATTAGAGGTATATCTTCCAACTCAAGTAACGCTCCTTATACTTTAATTGATGGATATGAAGGTGATATTAGTTTGTTAAACCCTTCCGATATTGAATCGGTAACGGTTTTAAAAGATGCACAGGCTTCGGTTTATGGTTCCAAAGGGGCAAATGGTGTTATTTTAGTAACCACTAAAATGGGAAAGAAAAATACGAAAGCTAAGGTTTCTTTTAACTCCTACTTTGGTTACCAAGAAACTACCAAAAAAATCAGAGTTTTAGACGCTACCGAATATGCACTTTTATTGAATGAAAGTTATGGTAACGGAGGTCAAGCTTTACCTTATCCAATTGTTACTGGCTTAGGAAAAGGAACCGATTGGCAAGATCAAGTTTTTCAAAAAGCCGGAATTTCAAATAAAGATTTTTCTGTAACCGGTGGTTCTGATAAAATAACTTATTCTTTAAGTGCTTCAAAAATTGCTCAAGAGGGTATTATTGGATTGGATAAATCAGGGTTTGATAGAAGCAACGCTAGAATTTCTGTTGGAATTGATATATCACCTAAAATTAATTTTTCAACCAACTTAATTTATACCGATTACAATAGAAAAAGTTTGAGTGAAAACGGAATTGGTTCGGTATTATTTAATGCTATAAACACCCCACCGACTTTTACTCCTTACAATAACGATGGAACTTTTACTCTTGTTCCTGCTACACCAGGTTATGGAAACGAAGTAATTAATCCATTGGCACAAATTGAAAACACTTACAATAGCTATAACCAACAAAGAATTAATGGAAATTTTGTGTTACAATATAAACCAACAAGCGAAATAAAAATTACCACGAGATATGGTTTTGATTCTGCTAATGATGTTGGAAAAACTTTTAGTAAAAGAATTTTTTATGGGAGTTCCAAAGTTTTTAACGTAAACAACAATAATGTTTCTCAAAAAGCAACTCGTTTCAGTAGTTTTACTTTTGATTTATTTGGTGAATATGAAAAAACATTCTTAGAAGATCACAAAATTAAATTAACTGTTGGAGGAACTTTATTTGAGAATAAAGGAGAAGGTTTATTTGCAACTGGTTATAACGTTCCTTACAATTCATGGCAATTTGCAGATATCGCTTTAACAGGAGCACCTACAGTTGAAGATCTAGATGTAAATCCTAATTCGCCAACTAAACCGGCTATTAATACAAATGGGTCTTATAAATCGACCCCTTATAAACGTCCATCAATTTTTACTACACTTGATTATAGTTTTCAAGATAAATATTTACTATCCTTTATTTTTAGAAGAGATCAATCCAGTAGTTTTTCTGAAAATTATAGCGTTGCCTACTTCAAATCTATTTTAGGAGGTTGGTTGGTTTCTCAAGAAGATTTCTTCAATAAAAATGGAATTGTTAATTTCTTGAAATTAAAAGCAAGCTACGGGACTTTAGGTAATGATGTTGCTCCAGCCAATGCCTACAGATCATTAATGAATGGAGAAGGGGTTTATGCTTTTGATAGTACGTTAACTTTTGGTTCGGCTGTTGGGGTTATCCCAAATAAAGATTTAAGATGGGAATCCGATACCAAAATCGATTTAGGATTTGAAACGAAATTATTCGATAATAAATTGGAAGTAACTGCCGATTATTTTAATAACACTAGAACTGATTTAATTGTTGCAGGTGTTCCAATTTCTGGAATTAATGGAAGTTATGCACCAGGTTCAGGAGCGCCTTCAGTTAATGCAGGTAAAGTAAGAAACTCTGGATTTGAATTGGTTTTAAATTATAAAAATAACATTAATGATTTTAAATACGATTTAGGATTTAATATTACAACAATCAATAATGAAGTTTTGGAAGTTAATAATTCAACTCATTATATTGAAAGCGGAGCATTCGCAATTGGGCAATTGCCTCCTACAAGAATGGAAGTGGGACAGCCTATAGGAGTGTTTTATGGACTTCAAACCGAAGGAATTTTTCAAAATCAAGCTGAAATCAATGCCTCACCTGTTCAAAATTTAGGATCACCAACTTCCCCTGGAGATTTTAAATACAAAGATGTTAATGGGGATGGAGTAGTAAATTTTAAAGATAGAACCTATATTGGAAAAGCTATTGCAGATTATACACTTGGGTTCAATATTAATTTGAATTACAAAAACTTCGATTTCGTTTCTTATGCCTATGCTTCTGTTGGAAATGATTTGATAAGAAATTATGAAAGAACAGAAAATAAGTTGAACAAACTTAATTATCAATTGGACCGTTGGACTGGTGAAGGAACAAGCAATTCAGTCCCAAGAGTTACAACAGGTGCTTCAAGTAACAATTTGTTCTCAAGTTATTTTGTTGAAGACGCCTCTTTCCTAAGAATTCAAAATATCCAGTTAGGATATTCACTTCCTAAGAAAATTATTGAAACAGTTGGGATTTCTAAATTCAGATTATATGGGTCTATCAATAACGTTTATACCTTCTCTAAATATAGAGGATTCGACGCTACTGCCAATACAGGCGACCCAATTTCAGGAGGAATTGATTCTGGATTTTATCCAACTCCAAGAATATTTTCACTTGGTCTAAATGTTAATTTTTAATCTCTTTAAAATGAAAAAATATACAATTCTAGCCGCTTTATTATTAGTAACAACATCAGGTTTAACCGTTTCTTGTTCTAAAGAATTTATTAATGAAGAAGCACCCTATTCAATCGATTCTGAAAACTATTTCAATTCTAAATCTGATTATGATAAAGCATTAATTGGTGCTTATGATATGTTACAGTCTTCTTATATAAATGTAATGTTAGGAGAAATTGCTTCAGACAATACTTTATCTGGTGGCGAAAGTGCTACCGACGTAATTGGTATTCAACAAATTGACGAAATGACACATACTTCCGTAAATCCAAACTTGAAAGATATTTGGAATTGGATGTTTGCCGGAGTTCAGCGTTGCAACTTTATCATGGAATTTAAAGATAAAACTGATTTTGCTGAAAAAAATCAAGTTATCGGTGAAACAAGATTTCTAAGAGCTTATTACCATTTTGAATTGGTTAAATTCTTTGGTGGAATTCCTATGAAAGTAGATAAAAGATTTAGTATAAATGATGAAAAATCAATACCAAGATCTTCAACTGCTGAAGTTTATGCGGCTATCGAATCCGATTTATTATTTGCAATCAATAACTTAAATCCAGTAGCTTCTCAAAAAGGTAGAGCAACCAAAGGTGCTGCACAAGCATTGTTAGGCAAAGTTTATTTGTACCAAAATAAATTTGTAGAAAGCGCAGCCGTATTAGAAAGCCTAATTAATTCAAACTCGTATTCATTAGTGAGTAACTACAATTCAATTTTTGAAGCTTCAGGTGAAAATAATGCTGAATCAGTTTTTGAAGTTCAATATACCGATGCTGAAGGTGCTGATTTTGGATGTCTCCAATGTAGTGAAGGTAATGTAGCTGTTGGGTTTAATGGTATTAGAAATTATGTAGGACCACTTTTTGATTCTGGTTATAGTTTTAATGTTCCAACTCAAGAAGCCTACAATGCTTTTGAATCTGGGGATAGAAGAAGAGATGTAGCCATTTTGAATATCACTTCTTGGGCAGCTTTAAACACAGGTGTATCTTATGGTACAGGTTACAAGCATACCGGTTTTTTCAATAGAAAATACATTGCTCGTCAAGGCGATGCAAATATTGGTGATCAAAACTTAACTAACCCTAACAATTATCGATCAATTCGTTATGCAGATGTTTTGTTAATGGCTGCTGAAGCAAATAGCCGTTCTGGTAATAATTCAAAAGGACAACAATATATAAATGCTGTTAGAGACAGAGCATTTGGTGATACCAATCATAGAGTTACACTTTCTGGTCAGTCATTAACAGATGCCATATGGGCAGAAAGAAGATTAGAATTGTTAGGCGAAGGACACCGTTTCTTTGATCTTGTTCGTACCGGAAAAGCAGTTGGAAAAATTACAGGCTTTGCAGCTAATAAAAACGAGTTATTCCCAATTCCTTTCGAAGAAATTCAATTTTCAAATGGAAATTGGCAACAAAACCCTGGATACTAAAAAATTAGAATTATGAAAAATATAAAATTATTAATTACCCTATTTGTTTTGACCATTCTAACTGGATGTTCAAAAGACGGCGAAGATATTAATTTAGATGCTATTCCAGCACCTTCAAATATTTCTGCAAAAATATCAATAGCTCCAGATAATACTGGAACAGTAACTATTATTCCTATTGGTGAAGGAATATCTCAATTTGAAGTTTATTACGGTGATGGTACAGTTCAACCTGCTTTGTTGGGTGCAGGTGTTCCAACAACTCACCGTTATGGTGAAGGCATGTTTAACGTTAAAATTGTTGGAATTACATTAAATGGATTGAGAACAGAAAAAATCATTCCAATTAATGTTACTTTTTTTCCACCGACAAATTTAGCAGTTAACGTAGCCCTTTCAACATTAAATACAATGGAAATTAATGTTACTGCAACAGCTGATTTTCAAACGAATTTTAAAATTTATTACGGAGAAAATCCTAATGAAGTTCCTGAAACATTCCTAGAAGGCGAAACAAAAACCCACGTATATACTAATCCCGGAACTTATCAAGTAAGAGTTTATGCAGTGAGTGGAAGTCAACAATCAGCAGTTCCATTTACGACAATGGTTACTGTTTATAGATCAGTACTATTAGTTATGCCAATTGATTTTGAATCAACTTCAATTCCTTATAATTTCTTAAATTTCGACGGTGGAAACTCAACTAGAGTTGCTAATCCATTTCCGTCAGGAATAAATACTTCGGCATTTGTTGGTAAAATGATTAAAGGGCCAGGACAAGTTTGGGGCGGAAGTTTATTGTCACTTTCTTCTCCTATTAATTTTTCTGTAAACAAGAAATTTAAAGTAAAAGTATATTCTCCAAGAGCGGGAGCGAAATTATTATTAAAAGTAGAAAACTTAACTAATTCAGGTATTAATTTTGAAAGAGAAATGACAATTACTACGGCTAATGCATGGCAAGAATTAACCTTCGATTACACCGCTATCTCTACTACAAATTCTTATCAAAAACTAGTATTTATATTTGATTTGGGCACGCAAGGAGATGCTTCTGCAAATTATACGTTCTATTTCGACTCAATAATTTTGACTAACTAATTGTGATTGATTTTCATAAACTTAAAAATAAAAAAATGAAAAAAATATTAAATATTGTATCCTTAATTACGTTATTTTTTATGGCAAGTTGCCAAGAAGATATTAATACCTTTGGAGATATAGATACGCCTTCAAATTTTGTAGTTACCGCTCAAATTTTAGGTCAAAATAACACAACTGACCCAAATGGTGATGGAAGTGGAAAAGTACTATTCACTGCAAAAGCAAATAATGCAATATCCTACCGATATATTTTCGGTGATGGATCTTCTGATAATTCACCTTCAGGTATATATGAAAAAAGATATAATCTGACAGGTTTAAATACTTTTACTGTAACCATTATTGCAACAGGAAAAGGGGGAGTATCCTCCACTAAAACTATTCAAGTAACCGTTTTAAGTATTTTCGAAGACCCTCAAGCGGTTCAATTTTTAACTAACGGTTCTCAAAAAACTTGGTATTGGTCAGCTTCTGAGGCAGGACATCTAGGGGTAGGGCCCAACAGTGGTGATAATACTCAAAATTATTATGCACATTGGTATCAAGCAGCTCCTTGGGAAAAAGCAGCATCTCCAGATAGCGCATGCCTTTACGGAAATGAATTGATTTTTTCTAAAGTGGGGAACCAATTAAAATTTCAATTAAACAATCAAGGACAAACTTTTTTTAATAAAGATTTCCAAAGTGTAGCTGGTGGAACTGCAGGTTATGATTTTTGTTATAACTATAATGCGGGAGGTTTGAAAAACGTAAATCTAGGTCCATCTGAATCAGTTGTAATGGCAAGTCCAGATCATGCAACCCGAACAACAGGAACTATGATGAACTTTTCGGATAATGGTTTTATGGGTTACTACATTGGACAAAGTTCGTATGAAATTCTATCAATTTCAGCAACCAGAATGACTGTTCGTGCCGTGATGGGCGGAAATCCAGCTTTGGCATGGTACCATACTTTTACAACAATTCAACCAACACAAGATGCAACAGATTATTCAAATTTGGTATTTTTTGATGAATTTAATTTAGATGGAGCACCTGATTCTAGCAAATGGAGCTATGATTTAGGCAACAATAATGGTTGGGGTAACGGTGAACTTCAAAGTTATACTAACTCCCCGTCAAATGTTATTGTACAAGGTGGAAATTTGGTAATCACTGCTAAAAAAACAGGAAGTTCTTACACATCAGCTCGTTTAAAATCAGAAAATAAATATGAATTTAAATATGGTAAAGTTGAATTTAGAGCAAAATTACCTGCGGGAGCCGGAACATGGCCTGCATTATGGATGCTAGGACAAAATTATGCTACCAACACCTGGCCTGCTTGTGGCGAAATTGATATAATGGAACACAAAGGAAACCAACCAAATATCATACTCGGTTCGGTGCATTACACAGGTCGTTCAGGCGGTAATTCAGTTACAAGTCAAATTTTATCTTCAAACGTTTCTTCAGAATTCCGCAAATATAAAGTAATTTGGAGTCCACAATCAATTCGTTTTTATGTAGATAATGTATTGTTTCATTCTGTAATTAATAGTAATTCACTGCCTTTCAATAGTGACTTTTTCCTAATTATGAATGTGGCTATGGGTGGTACTTTTGGAGGAACTGTTGATCCTGCATTCTCACAATCATCAATGGAAGTTGATTACGTAAGAGTTTACCAATAAAAATGTGATATTGATAACAACAAGTAATTAATTATTGCTTGTTGTTTTATGAATAATTGAATTATCATTTAATGAAAAATATATTAAAATATATAATTGTATTAATTACCGTATTCTTTATAAGTTGCTCTGCTCCAAAAGTAGTGGTTGTTTCTGGTTATCAAATTAATCCAATTGATGTAAAAGTGGATTCTATTTTAAAATTGATGACTTTAGAAGAAAAAGTAGGTCAAATGAATCAGTACAATGGTTTTTGGGATATTACTGGACCAACACCTAAAGACGGTCAAGCTGCAAAAAAATATGCCGATTTGAAAAGCGGTCGAGTTGGCGCAATGTTAAATGTAAAAGGGGTAAAGGAGGTTCGTGCTATTCAAAAAATTGCAGTTGAACAAACTCGCCTTGGTATTCCTTTGCTATTTGGTTTTGACGTGATCCATGGATACAAAACTATTAGCCCAATTCCATTAGCGGAAGCTGCAAGTTGGGATTTACAAGCAATTAAAAATTCGGCATCAATGGCTGCTGAAGAAGCTTCTTCGGTAGGTATAAACTGGACTTTTGCTCCAATGGTTGATGTTGCTCGTGATGCTCGTTGGGGTCGTGTAATGGAAGGTGCTGGAGAAGATCCTTATTTGGGTAGCCAAATTGCAATTGCTAGAGTTCAAGGTTTTCAGGGGGAGAATTTTAAATCTAATAAGTCAATTATTGCTTGCGCCAAACATTTTGCTGGTTACGCTTTCGCAGAATCTGGTCGCGATTATAATACGGTTGATATTGGCGAATCGACTTTGCAAAATATTATTTTACCACCATTTAAAGCAGCTTCGGATGCTGGAGTAAGAACTTTTATGAATTCTTTTAATGAAATTAGTGGTATTCCGTCTACAGGAAATTCCTATTTGCAAAGAAAAATCCTAAAAGGTGAATGGAATTTCAATGGTTTTGTGGTTTCTGATTGGGGTTCAATTAGAGAAATGATCAATCATGGTTATGCTAAAGATAATAAACAAGCTTCTGAAATTGCTGTCATAGCGGGATCGGATATGGATATGGAATCCAATGCGTATGTTGAAAATTTAGTAAACTTGGTTCGTGAAGGTAAAGTTAGTGAAAGCATTATCGATGATGCTGCAGGACGAATTCTAAAAGTTAAATTTGAATTGGGATTATTCGAAAATCCATATAAATATTGCGACGAAAACAACGAAAAACAAACTGTTGGAAAACAAGCTTTTCAAGACGGAGTTTTAGATGTTGCGAAAAAGTCGATTGTACTTTTGAAAAATGAAAACGAAGTTTTACCACTTAAAAAATCAGGTTTAAAAATCGGATTAATTGGTGCTTTGGCAAACGATAAAACAAGTCCGTTAGGAAGTTGGAGAATCGCAGCCGATGATAATTCTGCAGTTTCTGTTTTGGAAGGTTTACAAAAATACAAAGACAACCAACTTACCTATGCCAAAGGTGCTGATGTAACTGTTGGAAGAACACAATTCGTTTGGGAAACTAAAATTAATACCACAGACAAATCAGCATTTGCGGAAGCGATTGCCCTAGCAAAAAAAGTAGACGTAGTCGTAATGGTTTTAGGGGAACACGGATTGCAAACAGGTGAGGGTAGAAGTAGAACCGACCTAGGATTGCCAGGAGTTCAACAAGTGTTATTGGAAGAAATATACAAAGTAAATTCTAATATAGTTTTAGTTTTAAACAACGGTCGCCCTTTGGTAATTCCATGGGCTGATGCTCATATTCCAGCAATTGTTGAAGCGTGGCATTTAGGAACTCAAAGTGGAAATGCAATTGCACAGGTACTTTATGGGGATTACAATCCGAGTGGTAAATTGCCAATGACTTTCCCTAGAAATGTGGGTCAAGTACCTATTTATTACAATCATAAAAATACTGGAAGACCAACAATGAGTGAGCCTGAAAGTGTATTTTGGTCGCATTATTCAGATGAAAAAAATACGCCGCTATATCCATTTGGTTATGGGTTGAGTTATTCTAAATTTGAATATTCTAACTTGAAGTTAAGTGCAAATTCATTGTCAAAAAATGGTGAAATTAAAGTTAGTTTCACACTCAAAAACACTGGAAAAGTAGCTGGAAAAGAAGTGGCTCAATTGTACATTCGTGATTTAGTTGCTAGTTCTACAAGACCTGTAAAAGAACTTAAAGGATTTGAAATGGTTGAATTAAAACCAAACGAATCTAAAGAAGTTACTTTTACTATTAACGAAAAAACACTAGAGTTTTTCACTGCAAATTCAAAATGGGAAACCGAACCAGGTGATTTTAAAGTTTTAATTGGCGGAAGCTCAATAACTACTCTTGAAGGTAGTTTTCAATTTATAAATTAATGAGCTTGATGAAAAAGTTTCTTATTGTTCTTGTTTTAATTAGTAGTTTAAATTTTGCTCAAATCCAAAAACGAAAATTGGTTTGGGAAGAAAATTTTGATTCTAAAACCCTTGATCTTACTTCTTGGAATTTTGATATCGGAAACGGATGTCCAGATTTGTGCGGATGGGGAAACAACGAACGTCAACTTTATACAGAAACAAACCATACTTTAAAAGACGGGAATTTAATCATTCATGCTAAATTAGAGAATGAGGTTTTTACTTCTACAAAAATCACTACTAAAGGCAAAAAACAATTTCAATACGGTCGTTTTGAAGCCAGAGCTAAATTACCCGTTGGACACGGTTTATGGCCCGCTTTTTGGATGTTAGGATCTAATATTTCTTCGGTTGGATGGCCAAAATGTGGTGAAATTGACATCCTAGAATACATTGGCCGTGAGCCACATATGGTTTTTACTTCTTTGCACACGCAAGATAGCCATGGAGAAACTATCAATACCAAGAAAACAAAATTTGAGAAAATCGAAGAAGGCTATCATATTTATGCAATGGACTGGACGAAAGATAAAATTGAATTTTTCGTTGATTCCAAATTGGTTTATACCTTTCAACCAAGTGTAAAAAATGACGATACGTGGCCTTTTAACCAACCTTTTTACCTAATTGTAAATCTAGCTGTGGGCGGCAATTTTGGCGGTCCAGAAGTAGATAAATCGGTTTTTCCTCAGCAATTTAACATAGATTACATAAAAGTCTATCAATAGCTGATTATTATTCAACTTCTCCCTTGATTTATTAAATATTTATCATACTTTTTTATATTTTATTGCATTATAAATGTTAAAATTTAAAATTAAATTTGTTTTATAAATAAATTTTATATTATATTTGTTTTAATATTAATTCTAATTTAACATTTGCCTATACAAAAAACTACTTTTTAGAGATAATTCTCCAATTTTATTGTAACAACTAAAAAGTATTTTTATGGCTAATGTACAAACCTCAGACGCGTTATTGGTAAAAAATTACATAGCAGGTGATGAAAATTCCTTGTCTATATTAATTAACAGACACCAATCTAAGATTTACGGTTTTATCTATTCTAAGTTATCGGATAGAGATATGGCAGACGATATCTTTCAAGATACTTTTATTAAAGTAATTAAAACCCTGAAATCCAATTCTTACAATGAAGAAGGTAAATTTTTACCTTGGGTAATGCGAATTTCTCACAACTTGATTATCGATTATTATAGAAAAAACAAAAAAATGCCAATGTTCAGAGAAACAGAGGACTTTTCAATTTTCTCTATCATGTCAGATAATGTTCCAAACATCGAATCTCAATTGATCACCACACAAGTAGAATCCGATTTAAGAAAATTAATCGAAGAGCTTCCTGAAGATCAAAAAGAAGTTTTGGTAATGAGGATGTATCAAGACCTAAGTTTTAAAGAAATTTCAGAATTAACAGGGGTTAGCATCAATACTGCCTTAGGTAGAATGCGTTATGCAATTATGAACCTTAGAAAAGTTATTGACAAAAATCAAATTATATTAACAAATTAATACTATTTGAATACATATATCGTTATAATTAAAAAGAAACTAATTCTACTAAATTATGGCGAAAATTTACTCTAAAGAAGCTTTAGAAATTTCAAAAAAGTTACCAAAAAAAGAAACTATTAAATTCTTATTGAACTATTCAAAAGCCTTGAATATCGTTAAAGTTGGTAATAAATCTTTCGAAATTCTAGCTAACTAATTAAAATCCCGATAACTTTATCGGGATTTTTTTTTTTGTAGTAGTCATCAATCACCGATTTACGACCGATTGTTTTCGTAATGATATCCGTTTCTAAATCCCAACCTCGAGCTGGCGAATATTCACGTCCGTACCAAATAATTTGTAAGTGTAAATCGTTCCAAATCTCTTCGGGAAATATCCGTTTTGCATCTTTCTCCGTTTGTACCACATTCTTCCCATTTGTTAAATTCCATCGGTACATTAACCTGTGAATGTGCGTATCTACTGGGAAAGCGGGAACGCCAAAAGCCTGCGACATCACCACACTCGCTGTTTTATGCCCCACTGCAGGAAGTGATTCGAGTGCCTTAAAATCCTGAGGAACTTTGCCGTCATATTTCTCAATTAGAATATGCGACAAGCCATAAATCCCCTTAGATTTCATAGGCGATAATCCGCAAGGACGAATAATTTCCTTAATTTCTTCCACCGTCATTTTTACCATATCATACGGATTGTCGGCCTTAGCAAACAATAAAGGCGTAATTTTATTCACCCTCACATCCGTACATTGCGCCGAAAGCAACACCGCAATAAGCAAAGTATAAGGGTCTTTGTGGTCAAGCGGGATCGGAATACTCGGATATTTTTCTTTTAACGTATTAATAACAAATGTTATTCGTTCTTGCTTATTCATTTTTCGTTAAATTTGAATCGTAAATTTACTACAATTATTGTATTGATTTTCATTTTCAAATAAGCAGTTTCAATTTAAAACACATACCATGACAACATTAAAAAAAGGCGATAAAGCCCCACAATTTTCAGGAGTAGATCAAGATGGAACTACTCATCAACTAGCCGATTACAGCGGAAAAAAGTTAGTAGTTTTCTTTTACCCAAAGGCAAATACGCCAGGTTGCACCGCTGAAGCCTGCGATTTAAGAGACAATTTCGAGCGTTTCCAAGCTCATAATTATGCTATTTTGGGTGTAAGCGCCGATTCTCAAAAAGACCAAGCCAAATTCAAGAATAAGTTTGAATTTCCTTTTCCACTTTTGGCCGACGAAGACAAATCGGTAATTCAGGCATTCGGAGTTTGGGGACCTAAAAAATTCATGGGTAAGGAATACGACGGAATCCACAGAACGACTTTCATTATCGATGAAAACGGCTTGATTGACGAAGTAATTTCAGACGTAAAAACCAAAGAACACGCCAGCCAAATTCTGAAATAGTATTTTAATTATTTGGAGCAAAACTTCTAGTTTCCATTCACGATTAGTCCCGCTATTCGCTGTATCTGTAGTGGCGTCCCGAAACTTCGGGACGCCACTACAGGATGCCGCTGCTATCGGGGCTATTTGTTTTCGTATTTCACGTCATTGCGAAGTATTAAGTAATCTCGTGATATTTATAGTTTTTTTTCTTGTAGGTACGAAGCAATCTCATGCTAATTATAGTTTTTTTTTGCTTGTGGGCACGAGTGAGATGCTTGTGTTAGTGGGTCGTTAATTTTAGAACGGTAATTCGTCTCTTTTATCTACTTCTTCTTTTGTTAAAATATTTTTAGATAAAACGTATCTTTTCCAAAAATATCTACCTTTTCTAGTTAAAATGTAATACACTCTGCTATTTTCTTCGTTATCAACTTTTTTAATTATTCCGCTATATATTAACTTTTCAATTATTATTACATCAATATTTTTTGGTATTGATTTGAATTGACTTATTTCTGTTCCGATTTTTTCAAAATAAGTTGACGATTCGGTTTTAATAAATTCTTTGTATTCGACTTCTAATTCTACCTTTTCATTTTCGGTAAATTCATTACTTTCATTAGAGTCTAAACTTATAAATTGTTCCAATTTATTTTTTTCCTTTCTTAATTCGCTTAAATCAAATTTTAGAACATCAACTTGTTTTTTTCTATCTTCATTTTCTGTTTGTAATTCAATAATCCTTTTGTTCAAATCTGATAATTCTGCATTTCCTGCCTTTTCCTCTTCATATTCTCTTTCAGCTTTAGCAATTTTTTTTTTGCCTTTAAATTCTAGGACTTGTTCATCAAAAAGGTTTTCTTTTCTTCCTGTTTTTGCTTTTTCAACAATTTTTTCAAAAAGCCACATTAAGTATGGTAATAAAATAATATAAAATAAACTAAAAAGTAATGGATAGTATAAGCTAATATTTATATTAACGTAGCAACTAGAAACATATTCAATTCTGTCTTCAATAGTTTTTGAAGAATACAATAAAGTCAGTATTGTTTTCCAATTGAAAAATATTGAAGAGAAGATAAAAGAAAAAATAAATGGATTTTTAATTCTTTCTGATGAGCTTTGAAAAAGACTATTTAGAAATTCTTTCACGTTTCGTTTTTTTAAATGTTTGTCAACTTGTAATTTCTATAAACATTTGTTTATCAAACATAATAGATTAGATACTTTCAATTTATTTAATTATTATTTTTCCTACTCTTTGTTCCAGTTTTCGGCTTTCCTGTTTAAAATAACCCCATTTACCACGTCTCGAACTGCGTTTACCACGTTAGGTAAGTGCATTTACCACGTTCCAAACCCCGTTTACCCCGTTATACAACCCCATTTAAGTGGTTCCGAACTCCTTTTACCACGTTAGGTAAGTGCATTTACCACGTTCCGAACCCCGTTTACCCCGTTGTCCAACCCCATTAATGTACTTCGGAACCCCATAATCGGGGTTCGGAACGTGGTCAACGGAGTCTTTAACGTGGTCAACCCCGTTATTTGGACGTTTATAGGTGTGGGATTATTTAAATCTTGTTTAAATGTAGTTTGGCTGAGTTTATTCCATTGCAAAACCAACTCAAAACGGGCGGTTTCAAGAAATGGTTTATCAGGAATGTAAAATAGGAGAGTTGCGAATACGCAAAAATAGTAGTAGGTAATTGGCATGTAAATAATTGTTTGGTTTATAATTAGGGTAAACTTATAAAGAATTATTGGAATTGTGTAGTTTTATTTTAATTTTTTTTCATTGCGAGGCATGAAGCAAGTCATTGCGAGGCACGAAGCAATCTCATGATGTTCCCGTGAGCTTCAACAGATTGCCGCGCTGCACTTTGTTTCGCTCGCAATGACGGTAGTAGGTCGTTCCGCTCGCAATGACGAGTAGTGGCTAAAAAAAAACTCCAAGATTTATCAATGGGATTTTATTCAGATTCTATTAGATGCTGAAACCAGTTCAGCATGACAAATGTTATATTTTAAAATATAATGTTAAATATTTCTCCCAATGATTGGGAATTTAATAATAAATGATATATTTGTATTTATATTATAATCCATACAAAATGATGTTAGAATTACCCAATACCGCAGAGAATATTACTTTAATTCAAGATTTTTTAGATGAAACTAGAAGGAGAATCTTTGAAGGGGTAGAAATAACATTTACAAGTAAAGCCAATTCAGAATTGCAAGATCTAGTTTTAGATTTCGAAATAGAAATTGAAGATATCGAGGAAGCTATTGAAAATTTGACTACAGAAAATTATTATAGAGGTATAGACCCTTCGAATTCTGCCGATTTTAATGTGTGCGCTTTTTGTACTAAAATCGGAAAAAGTAATGTAGATATTTATCTAAAATATGGATTAGAAGTTAGTGGTTTACAGATACTATTATTTTCAAATCATTTGCCAAAATACCCAATGGCGCAACCTTTTAAAATTTAAACTATGGAAACTAAAAAAATATTAACAAGAGATAATTCAACTACCGACGAATTATATGCTTTAGTTGAAAAAGAATATAAAGGAATTCAATTAGAATACAACGAAGCATTTTATTTGGACTATTCTGTGGATGAAAATACAGGTTTGATTAATAAAGAAACGAAAGAGAAGTATTACACCAAAAATCAAATGGAACGTAATATAAAAGCATTGAAAAATGCCTATCATATTGCTAAAGGTGCCGCTTCACCAAGTGAAATTATCGATTTTAGAAGTAAATACAATATCTCGGCTTCTACATTTAGTTTAATATTGGGTTTTAGCAAAAACACTATTTCTAATATAGAAAATGAAGGTATTACTTCTTTATCTAGTGGTAGATTGATAAAAATGTGTTTAGAAAATAAAAAAGTAGTTTATAAGTATGTTCAATTGTGCGATGCAATCGATAATTTAAAAAAAGAAGAAATATCAAAAAGATTAATGGAAGAATGTACTTAATTTCATAAGTGTTAAGATTACTAACTTTCAAGATGCTGAAACAAGTTCAGCATGACAAAGACTTCTAAAAACAAAAAAAAACCAGGAAAATTTCCTGGCTTTTATGTAGTATAAGTTGAATTAGTTATTGATTTCCAATACTTTATTTGGGTCGTAACCAAAAAGGTGGTGTTTCTTAATGATTTCGCTAATTCCTTGTGGTAGCATGTTTTCCCAACCAGTTTGTCCCTCGCTAATCATTTTTAGAACTTCCCTAGAGAAAATTTCTAAATTTTGAGGGTCGTAATCTTCAATATCTATTACTTTGCCATTGAATTTAAAGAATTTGTACAATTCTTTCATTCTTGGATGCACTTTCAAATTCTCAGAGTTTATAACTTCCTTGTTTTCCCCAAGCATTGGATACAAGAATACTTTTAAATCGCGGTAAAATAGTTTTCCAAACGCCTCTAATATTCCTCCACTTAAATGGCGGTAGTACTTTTCGTCGAAAATATCGATTAAATTGTTTACTCCCATTGCCAATCCCATTCGAGCTTTAGTGTATTTAGAGAAGTATTCAACCACTTTGTAATATTCTTGGAAATTAGAAATCATTACCGTTTGCCCAAGTGAACAAAGTAATTCAGCACGATCCATAAAGTCACGTTCGTCAATTTCACCATCAGAACGCAAGTTAGATAGGGTGATTTCAAATATCACTAATGTATTTTCTTGGTTTACCTTATTTTCATTGTAGAACATTTTTAAAGAATGCTCGTACATGTCCATATTTACCTTGGTTACTGGTCGGAAACTTCCACGGAAAGCCAAAATGTTCTTTTTGTATAAAATAGCAGCAGGCAATATGTTATTTCCACTAGGATCAAACATCACCGCGTCGGTCATGCCGTTTTTAACTAGCTGCAAACTCATTAATCGGTTGTCAACATTTGCAAAACGAGGACCAGAAAAATTGATAGTATCAATCTCTAATTGGTCTTTATCCAAGTGATCGTATAAATAACGAAGTAGTTTTTTAGGATCGTTGTATTTGTAAAAAGCGCCATAAATTAAGTTCACACCAAGAATTCCTAAGGTTTCTTGTTGTAAACGAGCATCTGTTTCTTTAAATCGAATGTGAATTATTATTTCATTTATTGCTTCATCAGGTTCAATTTGGTAGCGAATTCCAACCCATCCATGTCCTTTGAATTGTTTTGCAAAGTCAATAGTAGCAACAGTATTGGCATAACTAAAAAACATTTTATTAGGATGTTTTTCTCTGCTCAATCGGTTTTCAATTAATGCATATTCGTGAGAAAGCATCTTTTTAAGGCGACTTTCAGTTACATACCTTCCGTCTTCTTCATCACCATAAATCGCGTCACTAAAATCTTTATCGTAGGCTGACATTGCTTTTGCAATAGTTCCAGAAGAACCTCCAGATCTAAAAAAATGTCTTACTGTTTCTTGTCCAGCACCGATTTCGGCAAAAGTTCCGTAGATATTTTCGTTTAAATTAATACGAAGTGCTTTGTCTTTAATAGAAGGGATTTGTTCGATGACTTTGTCACCTTTTAATTTAATTTCAGTCACTTTTTTATGATTTACAATAAACTTGTTTACAAAGTTAGTAAAATAGCACCTCATTAAAAGAATTTTAATATTATTTTTGTAAAAAAAATTAGGTGAAAGTTTATTTTTTGGGCACCGGTACTTCACAAGGAATTCCAGTAATTGGTAGTAATCACCCTGTTTGCTTAAGCAAAAACCCAAAAGACAAAAGACTGAGAGTTTCAGTTTGGGTTTCTTGGGATAACTTTTCTTTAATAATAGATTGTGGTCCCGATTTTAGACAGCAAATGTTAGCTTCAAAATGCCCACAAGTTGATGCTATTTTATACACCCATGAACATGCTGATCACACCGCTGGATTAGATGATATCCGGCCTTTTAATTTTAAACAAGGCAACATTCCAGTTTATGCACATGAACGAGTTTTAAACAATTTAAAAAGACGCTTTGATTATGTATTTGAAACTGAAAACAAGTATCCTGGTGCACCAACGGTTACGCCAATTGAAGTGAAAAACAACGATCCATTTGTATTAGGAGTAAAAGAAATTACCCCTATAAATGTTATGCACGGAAGTCTTCAAGTTTTTGGTTACCGAATTGAATCTTTTGCTTATTTAACCGATGTTAAAACTATTGATGATCAAGAACTTGATAAATTAAAGAATCTAGATGTTTTGGTGATAAATGCCTTACGTGAAGAACATCATAATACCCATTTTAATTTGCAAGAAGCATTGGATTTTATTGCATTGGTCAAACCAAAAAAAGCCTTTTTGACACACATAAGTTACCATCTTGGTTTTCACGATGAGGTTCAAAACAAACTTCCAGAATCTGTTTATTTAGCTTACGATAATCTTGAAATAAATTTATAAAAATGAAACATTCTCTTTTACTTTATCTTTTCATTCTGGCATTAGTATTTAATGTTTTTACTTATGCCTATTATTCTAAGCAGGTAGATTTTCAAAATTCACAAATCGAGAAATTGACTAAAAAGTTAAATTCAAAAGAGACTGAATTTAAGTCAAAACTTCAAGAGGCTAATTATTTTACCCTTGAAAATAATGTAAAAGCGCAATATTATTTCACCTCAAATCCAGATCAAAATAGTGATTTAACAACTTTAATTCCTGCAATAAATCAGGCGTTATTAAAATGGAATGACAATCCAAATGGGAATCCCTATACGGGCCAAAAGAAGTTAGGTGCTAATAAATTTATCATTAATAAAATTAAAGTAATCAACCATCGATGGATTATTGCTGATTTTAGTGATGGTGAAAATTGGGGGGAAGTCTTATTGAAGTATTTTGTAAAAGAAAATAACGCCTTTACATTTGAAATCAATCAATCATTGATGTTTCCAAAAAAGTAATATTTTAGAAATTATTTTCCCTGCAACCAATCTTTTAAATCAAAAAAGTTCTGTGGCGAAACTCCATGCCCAATAGGATATTCTTTATAAGTAGAATTAATTCCTAAGCTTTTCAAAATAGGATCTGTTTTACGAGCCCATTCTACTGGGATTACTTGATCCACAGTTCCATGAGAAGCAAATATTTTCAATTTACTGAAATCATTGTTTTGGTAATTATTACTATTTATATCCAAATTTAAATAGCCGCTCAATGCAACAACACGTTGAACAATGTTTGGATAAGAAAGTGCTATTGAATAACTCAAAATCGAACCTTGGCTGAATCCAATTAAGGTGATATTTGAACTGTCAATTGGGAATTTTACTTTCAATTCTTCGATAAATTTAACTACTAAATCTCTCGATAAAATTGCCTGGTCGTGGTCAGAAAATTTATTTTGATCGGCATCAAAATTAATCGCATACCAAGCGTAACTTCCATATTGTAAGTCATAAGGTGCTCTGGCAGAAATTACAAAATATTCGTCCGGTAGCTCAGAAGCGAATGAAAACAAGTCGGAATCATTACTTCCATAACCGTGTAATAAAAGCAATAATGGGTTTTTATCTAATAGTATTTTTGGCTCGCGAACTTGATATTCTAATGATAATTCCATTATTATGATATCGTTTTAAACCATTTTTGAAAATAGTGACCTAAAATTGGAATAGGTTTTTCAGATCCACTTATAGCGCTAAATATTCCATAAGTCCACAATACAGATACAGAAATCCACATTGGAACAGAAATAAAAAGGGTATTGAAATTACTAATAATCAATCCTAAAGAAATGAATGTTAATGAAATACCTAATGCTTGACGAATGTGAAATGAAGCAAATGAATTTTTATTTTCGCTATTCATCGACATTGCAATAAATACACCTACAATTAAAATATAGCTTGTAATTGCTATTGTTTTTCCTTCTTCAACAGAATTTTCCATTTTTGATTTATATATTTATGATAAAACTAATTGTCCTTTATTGTAAATTCCATATACTTTTCCTTTCATCTCAGTTCCTAAAAAGGCCGAATTTTTTGATTTTGAAAGGATATTTTCTTTTTCAAAAGTCCAATTTCCATTTGGATTGAAAAGAGTAATATTGGCTTTTTCACCTTCTTTTATTGATGAACTTTCAATTCCGAAGTGGCTTTTACCAGCTGTTAATTTTTCAATTATTTTTTCTAAGGCAATTTCGTTAGTAAGCGCTCCAAAGGCAGATTCTAATCCGATGGTGCCGTTTTTAGCTCCGTCAAATTCCATTTTTTTGTGTTCAATGTCAATCGGATTGTGATCGGAAGTGATCATATCAATCGTATTATCATTAATTCCTGTGATTAACGCTTTTCTATCTTCATCAGTTCTTAAAGGCGGCGAAACTTTGTATCTTGTGTCAAACCCTTCTAATTTTTCATCGGTTAATACCAAATGATGAACTGCTGCACTACAAGTTACATTCAACCCTTTTGCTTTAGCATTTCGAATCAATTCCACCGATTTTGCTGTTGAAATGGTTGGAATATGCATTTTACCTCCTGTATATTCTAAAAGAAATAAGTTGCGGGATATTTGAAGTTCTTCAGCCAAATTTGGAATTCCTTTTAATCCCAATCTAGTAGAAACAACTCCTTCATTTACCACGCCATTTCCTTTAATACTCGCTTCTTGTGAGTAAGCGATAATCAATCCATCAAAATCTTGAACGTATTGTAATCCAATTTTTAGTAGGTTGGCATTGTCAATATTTTTATTGTAATCCCCAAAAGCTACTGCGCCAGCATTTTTCATATCGAATAATTCGGCCATGTCTTTTCCCTCACTTTCTTTTGTGAAAGCACCAATTGGATATAAATCCGTTGCAGCTCCTTCGGCTTTATTTTTTACAAAATTAATTTGCGATTGATTGTCAATAATCGGGAAGGAGTTGGGTTGTAGAGCCACTGCTGCGAATCCACTTTTTGCAGCTACATTTAATCCGTTAGCAATAGTTTCACGATCTTCAAATCCTGGCTCACCAAGCGAAACGCTGCTGTCGAACCAACCTTGCGAAAGGTGTAAATTCTCTAATTTTATTTCTTCAAAACCATTTTCATTTGGAATTTTACTTCCGATTTTTTCTATGGTTCCTGAATTAATTTTCACATCCAACTTTTGATTGTGGAAAGGACTTTTAGAATCAATTATTGTAGCTTCACGGATAATTAGGTTCATTTTACTAATTTTTGAATTAATACTTCTAAAAATAAAAATAATAAGGCCAATATTACAAATATTTTCCAAATTTCGTCATTACTTCGGTCGGAAAGTAAACTATTAAATACAGTTTCTATTGATTTAACTACCTTATAATCAGTTAATAATTGGCTTTGTGATTGCTCTAAATTACTTTCTGAACGATTGTAATTAAAACTTATATTTCTTACAATTTCGTCTTTTTTGTAAATCCCAAAATTTCCTGCAAAGATAGGGTAATCATTGAATTGTAATTTGACTTTATTGTTTAAAATTTGTTGGGTGGGTATAAATTTTTCATTGTCATTTTTCACCTCTAGAATTTCATCTTTTGATAAATTTGTGGCAACCAAAAAGGGTTGGTTTTCTCCAATTGTTAACGCATTAACACCGGTTTTCTGTCCGTTTTGCGACATATTATAAAATATTGGAACTATTAAAGGCGAATTTTGAAAATTAGAATTCATCTTATTAATTGGCGCAGCAAACACATAAACATTGGAAACTTGATTTGGAATGGAAGACAGGAAACAACTTTGGTCTTCGTAACTTAAAATTGCTGGGTTTATAGTTTTCAACTCAAAATTTTGCTTTGTATTTGGATATTGAAAGTTGTCTATTTTTTTTTCAAATACCGATTGGAATAACGGATGCTGAAATGCAATTTTGGTAATTAATTTATTTGTATTTTGGTTAGAACCCAATTGAATTTGATCAAATGTTCCTAAAAATTGATTGGTGTCTGTAATTTTACTTTCAGATGAAGGAATAAATACTAGATTACCCCCTTTTTCTACAAAGGATTTTAAATTAGTTTCCAATGCTTGTGGTAAATTTTCAAGTTCATTTAGAATAATAGCGTCTTGTTTTTCAAGAGTATTGTAATCTAAAGTTTCAATGGTTGAATTACTATAATTGAATTCAATAGGAGTATAAATACGATTTAAAAATGCACTTTTATCTGTTTTTCCAATGCTAATAACATTCGTTTTTTCAGGTTTAGTAATGCTAAAATAATAGGTATTGTCGTATTTTAAACTAGCATCATTTATCGAAACGTAACCATTAAAATCTTTCTTAGGAATTGTAAAATTGATTTCTGTTTCTGACTTTTCAAATTTTACTAATGTCTTGGCAACCAATTTATTATTATTGTATAATCCAATAGGAATAGCATTATCTTGTTCGCCATAAGATTTTAGGTTGACACCAATTTGATAAAAATCGTTAAGCGTTTGACTCATATAAACACTGTCAATTGCGATATTATTTTTTTGTTCTGCCTCAGGATTAATAAAGTAGGTATTGAAATTTTCGTCAATGCTTTTCAGTTGTTTTGATTTTAAACCAATCGCGTCGCTAATAATAATTACATCTTTATTATTGGTGCTTTTTCTAGATTTAATTTTCGCCATTGCGCTTTCCAATTGAAAAGGAAGTGCACTGTAATTAATATTTTGAACTTCTTTTTGAATCGATTTAATATCGGTATTCCAATAAGTTTCATTATTGGTAATCAAAGAAAAAGTCTGGTTTTCGGGGATGTTTTCTAATAATTCTTGAACCATTCTTTTCAATAATTCTCCTTTCTTTCCTTTGGCTTGCATCGAATAGGAATTGTCCAAAACGATATACATTTCATTGGATTTATTATTAGAATCTTTGGCTTTGAAAAAAGGTTGGGCAAATGCAATTATTAAGGCGGTTAAAAGTAATAAACGAGTAACTAATAATAACCATTTTTTAATTTTTGAACTTTTACGGGTTTGAATTGAAAGCTCTTTTAGGATTCGAACATTAGTAAAATATTCTGTTTTAAAACGACGCAATTGAAACAAATGGACCAGAATTGGAATAACCAACACAAAAAGAAAATAAAGTATTTCTGGATGTTTAAATTGCATTCTTACTTTTGTTTGTCAAAAATACTACTTTTTCTGATTGTTCAAATCATATTTATGGTTTATAATCAACATCTATTTTGGACTAAGTATTTAAAAACAACTATTTTTTATCTTTTCGTTTCTTGTCTCTAGTTTTAAGCATGTTACGATTAACTGAACCAGAAACTTTCTTTTTAGTTTTTGAAGGACCACCAAGATTTACTTTTTTATTCTTTTTTGCCTTTTCGTGAAAAGCACCACTTCCATCTAATTTTGGTTTTTTAAGAAGGAATTTTATTGGTTGCTTGTCTTTTTCAGGTTCGATCAATTTGGTTGAAATTTCAACTTCTTCAGGAAATTCAACAACCTCAATTTCATGATTCATTAATATTTCAACTTCGGTAATTGAATCGGCTTCACGAGGCGTGATAAAACTAATTGCTGTTCCAGTAGCATCAGCACGTCCGGTTCTACCAATTCGGTGCATGTACAATTCTGGCATTTCAGGAGCCTCAAAATTGATTACATGAGAAATATTGGAAATATCCAAACCTCTCGCCATAATGTCTGTTGTAATAATTCCTCTCAATTCTCCTTCTTGGAAAGAAGCCATGGTACTCAAACGATAATTTTGAGATTTGTTGGAATGAATTACACCAAATTGTCCTTCAAAATGTTCTTCAATACGCTCGTGGAGCATGTCGGAAATCTTTTTATTATTTACAAATACCAAAATACGTTCCATCGATTCATCGCTTTCCAGTAAATGAATTAACAGATTAACTTTAGTATTAAAATTGGGAACATTATAAGTAAATTGTTGGATGTTTTCTAAAGGAGTTCCAGATGGAGCTAGGGTTACTTCTTCAGGAAAGTCGAAAAAGTCATTTAAAATCGCATCCACTTCATCGGTCATTGTAGCTGAAAAAAGGATGTTTTGACGTTTGTTTCTAGTCATCATTGCTAAAATGGAGGTAAGCTGAACTCGGAATCCTAAGTTTAACATTTCATCAAATTCATCTATAACTAATTTCTGCGTATCGTCAAAACGTATTACGCTGTCCAAAGCTAAATCCATTACTCGACCTGGAGTTCCAACTAATATATCGATTCCTTCATAGACTGCTTTCTTTTGGGTATTTATGTTTACGCCTCCAAAAATTCCTAATGTTCGAACCGACATGTATTTGGTTAACTTTTCAACTTCTTCAACTACTTGAACCACCAATTCACGAGTTGGAACAAGAATTACAATTTTAGGAGTATCGGTAGCTGTAAATTTATACAACTTTAATAACGGAAGTAAATAAGCAAAAGTTTTTCCAGTTCCCGTTTGTGCAATTCCCATCATATCGCGGCCTGACATAATCACAGAAAAAGATTTTTCCTGGATTGGAGTAGGTGTTACGAAACCTAAATCATCAATTGCTTTTTGAACCGATTTAGGAAGATTGAATTGCTCGAAAGTAGTCATAAAATGTAAATTTGGTGCAAATATACGTTTTTTAGACCGCTAATAGCACTTTTACTCTTCTGATAGTTGGAAGTATATTAATGCAATTGCCGCAACCGACATGATTACTAATGCTGAAAATCCTAGAAAATTTGCTAGTTTCCCATTTACATTAGTGCCCATAATTTTCTCATTATTTGAAATATGCAGGATAATTGCTATCAATACCGGAGCTGTTAATCCGTAGAGAATTGCGGTGTAAATTAGCGATTGAATGGGGCTTATTCCAATATAATTCATTGATAATCCCAATATTAATGATATTGCAATAATAACATAAAATCCTTTGGCTTCATGGAATTTCTTGTCTAGGCCTTGTTCCCAGCCAAAAGTTTCAGAAAATATATAGGAAATAGAACCACTCAAAACAGGAATTGCGATTAAACCGGTACCTATTACACCTATTGCAAAAAGTAAATAAGCTAAATTTCCAGCTATTGGCTTCAAAGCCATTGCCGCTTGTTCAACAGTGTCAATTTGGTGAATGCCTCCATTGTACAATACAGTTCCTGTGGTAAGAATAATAAAGTACATTACAAAACCAGAGACGGTCATTCCGAAATCTACATCTTGATTAATTTCATGAATGATTTTTTTATTTACAATTATATGCTTTCTATTTTTCATTTCCTCAACTTCTACGGAAGCTTGCCAAAAGAACAAATAAGGAGAAATTGTTGTTCCTAAAATCCCAACAATTATCGATATGAAGTTTTTATCAAATTTAATTGTAGGAACAAAAGTTGCTTTGATAATAGCTCCAAAATCTTGTTTGTATAAAAAAGGAACAATAAAATAAACAAGCATTACGATGCATAAATATTTTAAAACGGAGGCTATTTTTTGATAAGGTAAATAAATGATCAATCCTAAGAGGATAATTGTAAAAACTACACTAAAATAATTGGCTTCAATAGTTGGAAAAAGAAGGTTGCCCACAGCGCCCATACCTGCAATATCAGCACCAATATTCATTATTATAGCTGGAAAACTAAATAACAACATTAAATATAAAATAGGTCTTGGATAATGTTTTTTTAATGTACCAGTTAAACCTTGTGAAGTTACCAGACCAATTCTAGCACACATTTGTTGGATTGCAGCCATTAATGGAAAGGCGATTATTGCAGTCCATAAAGTAGAAAGTCCAAAGGCAGCACCAGCTTGAGAATAGGTTGCAATTCCTGATGGATCATCGTCACTTGCGCCTGTTACCAATCCTGGACCAATTTTTTCCCAACCACTTGTGAACTTTGATATCAATGATTTTTTTTGAGTCATATTAAAAAAAATGAATATTATCCAACTTTATCAAAGATACGAAACAAAGTGAGTTTCGTGATAGTTTTTATTCAATCTATCAGAAAATGAATCTTGTTATAATAGGCTATTGACCTATTTTTTTTCGTAATCCAAAAAGATAGAATGAGAAAATTGAAAATAAAAACCCAATTAAGATAATGATGTAGTTCATTGGTTTTTCTATGGTTAGAGACATTCTTATCAAAATAGTAGTTATAATAAAGCTGGCATTTCTAAAAATGGTGAAAAACGAAAAATGATAGGTAAATGAAATAATTAATAGCAAAACATCTACAAAAATCATGATAGAGAAAAAATCAGAGTAAAATACAGCGTTTGAATTGGGGAAGTTTTTGCCAGTTTGCAAAGCAATTATCATTTCAGAACCCCAATTGTAAAAACTACTTATACTTAATAATAATAAAATTACTATCATCCCAAGCGAGACCATTTTTTTAATGTTGATAAAATTATTAAGCTGATTAACAACTTCTGCTTTTCCATTATTTTGATATATTTTATAGTATAAAATGGTCAAACTAAGCATGACAAGTGCAGCGCAGAGATCGTACATCAAACTAATAAAATCCGGATTGTAAATATTGATCGAGTTTTTTAAATCAAGTTCAGCGATATCGTGAAAGAAACTTCGAAGGGTAATTAGTGTAATTACTTCAAATTGTTTACCAACAAATTCAGAAATAGATTTTGGAATAATTATTACCAATAGAAAAACTTCATAAAGCAAAATGAAACTAAAAGGGGTGTAAATTGCTTTTAGGTAACTGTGCTGAAAATTTCGGAAAAATAAAAAATTGTTACCCAAAAAAATGAGGGCCAAATGCAGTAAAAAAGAAAAAACAGCTACACGGAGTATGACTAACTCTATTTTGCGTATGTTTTTTGAACTAAAATAAGTGTCGAAGTAATTGCCTAAAATAACTATAATATTATTCATAAATTCTAAGAGTTTGATGATTTATAACTTTTTGAATTTGTGGCGCTTAAACTAATTTTTTGGGATTATTTTATTCACAAATGTATATTATTTTTTTTGATTCTATTTAATAAAAAATAAATAAAAAAAATCCGTTTTTAGTTATCAATACGGTTTGATATATTAATTATATACTTTTTA
>ENA-OUVC01000420-OUVC01000420.1-marine-metagenome-genome-assembly--contig:-NODE-420-length-28364-cov-3.930993_pt1 | contig 28364 bp, 24 predicted proteins | sample MGYA00248622_ERZ508571 | MGnify/ENA primary metagenome ERZ508571 (study PRJEB26236, sample SAMN06267175) | marine metagenome | isolation source: Columbia River Estuary | place: USA:Columbia River Estuary... | reverse complement strand
CATGCAACGGAACCTTCCCCGTCGCAAAGATGTTGCACATAATGATTCAGCAATGAATTATTTTTTCGACAACTTTGGTGACTATGAAATTGCTAAGCCAGTGCATAAGCGCATGCGCGGACGCAATCCAATTATATTAATTTTAATCTGGGCTGTTTTAAGTTTTACTGGGGTGGCAGCTGCAGTGGCAATTTCTGTTAGAGGAAATAGTGGTTCATCTGGTGAGGTTAGCTTAGCTGTTGGACACGCACCGACTGTGGCATGTGACACTCAAGGCGGGGTAATTACCGACACTATAAGTAGCTGGTCTACCTCCCTATCTGATTTCACGCTACAAAAAGTAGATCTTTCAAATGTTGATTCAACCTGTGCTGGTAAGACTTTAACCTTAGTTTTGTATTTAAATAACTCAACCTCACAATCGCTAACCTGTGCGCTACCAGCCACAATTGCCGCAAATGTTAATTACTCACTAGCAACCTTTACCTTTGCCACCGCAAGTTATGCCACCTCATCTGTTTCTCAGTGGCCATGCACAACTCTTGGTTTGATTACTAATCCAATTTATATGGCATCCCTTGCTGGTACTGCGGTGCAGATTCTTTAAAGGCTTTACTGCTTCTTATCAAGTAGATCTAACTTGCGGCCCTGTGAGACTAGTTTTGTCATCAACGAAGTATCATTTTGGGTTAGTGCATAAATAGATGCAAGTGATATCACATCCCGCCTTGCCGGTGCCTGCTCTAGCAATTCATAAACCAACTTTTTAGCATTTGGTATATCTGTTTCCTTAAAGGCAACCCTAGTTAGATCCATTTTAGCTTCAAGGCATCTTGGATTTAATGCCAGCGCCTTTTTAGCATTCGCTTTAGTAATCGCTAGCGCTACCTTCTCATCCTTTTTATATGTCATAAGCCCATTTTGTGGACCAAAGTAGATCAGGCAAGGCAGGTATGAAGAGATTTGGTAGGTAGGAGTACTTGCCTTTGCAATCTTTGCTAGCCCCAGATCAAACTTAATCTGTGCGTAAACAAAGTTGCCGGCAATAAATATGGCCAGGGCTGCAACAGATGCAACGCCTGCTCGTATCGGTATCTGAATCACCTTACGCACACCACTTATAACCCCATTGCTATATGCAGCACCGATAGAGAAGCCAGCTAGCGCCCAAAATAGGTACTTATGTGGAAGGGTGATCGGGCTGATATTTGAGTTTGTAATAAATAATAGAAAGAAAACACCTAACCAGTAAAAGGTGGGGCGATGATTTGGGTACTTATTGTAATTTATATATAAAGATCTAATTAAGATCAAAAGCAAGAAAGTAAAGGCGAGCATGGCAAAGATTCCTAAGGTGGCCATACTCTGGATAACTGAGGAGTGGGCATCATTTGTCACTAAAAACTCATTACTCTTAAAGGAGTAAAGGCTGCGATGTTGGTCGTAGTAGTAGCCGAAATTATCTGGCCCAACCCCAAAAAATGGGCGAGTGAAAAACATCTTAACTCCACTAAGCCAGAAGGTGCTCCTAATTACTACCTGGGCCTCATTAGTTATAAAAAATAGTGGGATCTTAGCTAATGGAATTACAATCATCGCTTCAATCCAAAGCAGAGTTAACGCACTTGCACCAATTGAGAATTGATTTAATGTAAGTGGAAATCTTTTAATCTTTGCTCTAAATTTATAAATTAATAAGAAAAATGTAAAAATAAGCAGATCCATATACCCCTGCTTTGGACCTAACTTATATATTAAAAATAAAGAAAGTGGCGGCATAACAATAAGTAGGATTCGATATGCTAGATGTCTTCTGCCAACTAGCAACATAATCAATGGCAGAGTTGTGCCAATCCAGGCAGATAGAAAATCTATATTTCCTAAGGTGGAACCAAATCCACCATCACCTGGCAGAACAATTAATTTAAATTGCTGCAATAGCCCGAGAAAGCTGACGGTAAAAACTCCCATAATAAAATAAGGCAGGTAATGATTAAATCTGTCCATACCAATTGTGGCAAAGTAAATTGCAATTAGCAGCAGGCTATATAGTGAGATAAGGCCGGTATAGCGACCAACATCTCCAACCATTGAGCCAATAATATTTCCCCCAGCAACTGTTGATATTGCAGTTGATAGAAATAGAGCTGCAAGAGTTATCCATATTTTTTTGCTTAGCTTTGGAATCTTATTTTTAATCACTAAATATGCACCTATACCAGTTGCTGAGATCGCTAAAGCAACAAATTGAGCATTAGCATTTCGATCAAATGACTCTTTAAAAATAAATCTTGGAATACAAGCAATGCTAGTTAAAATAAATGAAAGGCCAATAAATGAAAATCTATTTATAACAAAACTTTTTACTACAGATAAGTACTTGTTCACTTATCTCCCATTCAATTTGACTGTGTTACTTAAGTTAATAAAACAATAATTAAGTAAATCATCTTTTAATTAAAATTAATTACTCTTATGGTTTATGTCCTATAAAAAATTGATCATACCTGGCAAAAGATGGCATCTGTTTAATAGATATGCTGGGTTAACCCCTCACATAAGTATTTCTCACCTAATGGGTTAACCCCTTAATTTTCACCATTAATCGATAAAAATTTTAAATGCTGTCACACTTTTGTCATGTCAATAGGTGTCAAAAGTGGTGAGAGCTCACTCGCTGCTGCCGTAAACAAAAAAGAATTAAAAAAGGTTGTAATAATAAATGATCAACCGCTCTTCCTTGCTGGAATTAAGAGTTATGTTGAAGTAAACCTGGTTGGAATTGAAATTGTTTTTGCCGGTAGTTGGTTTGATTATTCAACCTCTAAGATTTCACTAAGTGAAGTATTTGCCATCTTGACCTCACAAAATCAAACTGAGAGTGAAATTAATTCTCAAATTTCACACTTTTATGAGATTGAAACTCCTATTTTACTTATGCATGATAAGGATTTAGATTTTTCATTAAATGAAATACTTAAGTTAGGCCCTTGTGTAGTAGTTGAGAGCCATTGCACACTAGATACTTTTTATACTGCTTGCCTTGAGATTATTGAAAATAACACCAGTTGGCAAAGTGATGAGATCAAAGAAAAAACTAAGGTAGCAGTAAAAACAAAGTCGACCTTAAGTCCGCGGGAGAAAGAATCTTTAATCCTCTATGCATCTGGTCTTACTTTAAAAGAGGTAGCCAATAAATTAGAGCTATCTCCCAACTCAGTAGGTAAGTTTATCTCTAGAGGCAAAGATAAGTTAACTAAATCTGGTGCTGCTGTGGGTTCAAAAACTGGAATTTATATGGAGCTTAAAAAACTTAATTTAATGCGTTAATTAATTAAGGCGCCAATATTTTTAATTATTGCGCCAGCAATAGGCACTAAGAAAAAGCCTTTGCCTGCTACATCTTGAGTTCTAAGGGTAATATTTTTTCCTTCAAGTCCTAGGGTTAATTGATCACCATTTATTGAACCAGCACCAAAGTAGGTTGTAGTTTGCTCTCCTGTTTTTACCTTTACAACCATCACATTTCCGCTAATTACCTCTTTAGTTTTCTTGTAGATCACTAAACTAGTTGTTGTTGAGCCAAGAAAGGTTCTAGGACCTTGATCGGGAACAGTTGCCGCTAATCCATAAACTTGGAAAATAACACCAATTAAGATAAATACTAAAGCTGTAAAGCCGGCCGTCTTAATCCGCTCAGACCATGGATTTTCAGATTGCTCTGGATCTTGTATAAATGGATCATTATTAATTGGGTGAAAACCAGTTAAATCAGATAATCCAGAGTTGCTACTTTGAGGTGGTAGGTAACTTTGCTTGCCCACTTGCTGCTCATTAAATCTAACCTCTGGCCGAGGAGTTGGCCTGGGCACAGCTCGCACCTGGCTTCGATCACTTTGCCTGCGGGTTAAACCAATACCCTCTGCGCTGAGCAGAAATCTATTTGCACTCTCATCAGGACGTCCAGTGCCATGCCAGGTTGCAATCTCAACTAATGTGCCAGGATCTAACTCACCAATTGTTATTTGATGCCCCTCAGGAAGTGCAATCTGAGCAGCAAATTGATCTGAATTATTTAAAATTGCAGCAGGCTTTGGCTTATCCTCATCGCCCTCTTGGATCTGCATCACACTCCTAAGTGTTGATAAAAGTAAATCACACCTTTATCGACAGGTAAATCGTAGCGGGAGGGGGGCGATTAATCGAGGCATACCCTCTTTTTGTAAGGCCAGAACCTAGTTGTGACTGGGCCAAAGAGTTTGAGCCGCCGGTTTGAAGTTACACCGACCCCCTGATACATCGGTAGAAATATCACTTCAACTACCAACTACTTCTTATCGTTACCAATCTCTTTAATAAGATCAAAATCAGCACTACCTAATTGACCTTGGGATGCATACAACTCTAATTTGGCTCTGGTATCGGCAATATCAAGATTTCGCATTGTTAATTGACCGATCCGGTCTTCCGGTCCAAAGGCGGCATCCTCTGTTCGCTCCATCGATAATTTTTCAGGTGAGTATGAAAGATTCACGCCCTTGGTATTAATAATTGAGTAATCATCACCGCGGCGTAATCTAATTGTCACTGATCCTGTAATTGCAGAGGCGACCCAGCTAGTTAATGATTGACGCAGCATTAGCGCTTGTGGATCAAACCAACGTCCTTCATATAACAATCTACCTAATCTTCGCCCCTGCTCTTTATATGTAGCAATGGTGTCCTCATTATGGATTGCACTTACTAATCTCTCGTAAGCAATAAACAAAAGTGCCAGCCCTGGTGCTTCATAGATACCACGGCTTTTTGCCTCAATAATTCGATTCTCAATTTGATCACTCATACCAAGGCCGTGACGGCCACCAATGGCATTTACCTCTTTTATTAATGCAACTGAATCTTTAATAACCTTGCCATTAATTGAAACTGGCCGACCCTGCGCAAACTCAACTGTTACATCCTCACTATCAATCTTTACGCTTTGATCCCAAAACTTAACACCCATAATTGGTTCAACTATTTCAATATTTGAATCTAAACTCTCAAGTGATTTAGCCTCATGGGTTGCACCTAATATATTTGCATCGGTGCTATATGCCTTCTCAATTGAATCCCGGTATGGCAGTTTATGATCGGCCAACCACTTTGACATCTCTTTACGGCCACCTAATTCATTTACAAAATCTTTATCAAGCCATGGTTTATAGATCTTAAGTTTTGGATTAGCTAGTAAGCCATAACGATAAAACCGCTCAATATCATTGCCCTTATAGGTTGAACCATCTCCCCAAATTAAAACATTATCTGCCATCATCGCCCGCACTAATAATGTGCCGGTGACTGCTCTACCTAATGGAGTGGTATTAAAGTAAGTTTTTCCAGCAGTTGTAATGTGAAAAGCACCGCAGGCTAATGCTGCTAAGCCCTCTTCAACTAATGCACTTTTACAATCAACTAATCTTGCAATCTCTGCGCCATACTCTTTTGCTCTGCTTGGCACACTTTCAATATTTGGCTCATCATATTGACCAAGATCTGCAGTGTATGTGCAAGGAGTTGCACCTTTGCTTTTCATCCAAGCAACTGCAACTGAGGTATCAAGGCCGCCACTAAATGCGATACCGACCTTTTGACCAACTGGCAGAGTAGCGAGAACCTTAGACATGGCTGCAGTCTAACCTTTCGAGTTAAAACCCCGCTTGGTTTAAGCCATAGATCGAGGGCCAAATAGCGAAGCAGATCGATACCGGCAGGATTAAAAAGACCACCGGGATTAGTAAGGCGATCTCACTTCTGCCAGATTTTTTAAGAAGTGCCAGATTGATCTGCTTATTTAATGCCTGCACCTGATTATTTAATACATCCAAAATTGGTGTGCCTCGCTCAATCGCGATTTGAATAGAGTTGGTAAGCCGTCTGACTTGGGAGGAGCCGGTAGCAACCGCAATAAAATCCATAGTCTGAGTTAGATTTCGCCCACCCTCATACTTTATAAAACTTTGTTCAATCAACTTTGGAATTACGCCCACCGATCGCTGGGAAACATATCGCATCGCCATCATTGGGCTCTCCCCTGCTGAAATCATAATTGAGAGCATCTGTAGGATATTTACTAGCTCCTCATTTACTTCACTCTGCTTAATCCCGCTGCCGGTAGCTTTACTAATTAACAGCTTTAGCCAAGCCATTTTTTTGGCATACTCTGAGACAGATAACAGATTTGCAATCTCAATAAGTAAAATTCGCAGTGAAAATAAGATCGCCGGTGCAATTAGCAGCAGAATATAGAGATTTATGCGCTTCATTTTGCCAATATCTGCTTGGTAAATAGCCGTTTTGCTTTAGGAAGATTGGCAATTTTATTCATCCAAAGGTAAGCAATTAATGTTGCCACTACTCCTAAAACCAATATTAATTGCCCAGTTGGTTGCAGGTAAGCTGCTTTGGCATTTTCCTGAGTGCGCAAAATAAGGAATAAGACCCACGGCGCAAGGGCTGCTAGGTTTGCTGAGTTTTTAATCCAACCAAATCTGATTTGAATTTCAGATCGTGTTGATAAATCTGCTGCTACATACTCAGATAGCTCCCTTAATACTTTAATGGTGTTTTTACTACCAAATCTTGCGGCAAAGTATAAGGTTTCAAATAATTGATCAGAGATTGGATCAGCAAAATCAGCCTTTAATTTACTAAGGCAATCTTCAAATTTTTCACCTTGTGCAAGATTTTTAGTAAAGAGTACAAAGTTATCTCTAACAGCAGCTGGTGCAATTTTTCCTAAATTAGCCAAACTTTCAGAGATTGATGCACCAGATTGCAGGGATGAAATAATTAAATCTAAGACCTCTGGCCAGGAGTTAGCTCGATTTACCGCAGCTCTTCTTAATTTACTAGCGCTAATGCCCAGGTATAGGCCAAGAAAAAGTAGGGCAGCTAATATAATTAAAGTTATTAATTTCATGAGTTAACTGCCACACTTGATTTACCATAAACTCTTTGATAATTACTTAAGCCCTTCTCATACTTATCTCCACTCCAGTTAAATAAAGATTCAACCTCAATTACCCCTGCCTCACACCGGCCAGTAATAGCAGCTACCTCAACTACCCGCCGCTTACCCGCAGAATCTATTGAGCATTGCACAACTAAATCTATGCTGCTAGCAATTGTGGGAGTAATAAAACTTTGAGCAATATTTTCACCAGCTAGTAATGGCAATAACTGTAATTTACTTACCGCCCCTCTAACTGAGTTGGCATGTAAGGTTGCCATTCCAGGTAGACCAGCATTTAAAGCGATAAGAAGATCTAAAGCCTCTGCCTCTCTAACCTCACCAACAATAATTCGACTTGGCCGCATTCGTAGTGACTCTTTAATTAACTTGCGCAGCGTTATCTGGCCATCTCCTTCTAAATTTGCACTCCTAGTTTGTAGCCCAATCCAATCGGGGATCTTTGGTTTTAATTCAAATACCTCCTCAATTGTTACAACCCGCTCATGAGCTGGAATTTGATTTATTAATGCATTTAAGAATGTGGTCTTCCCGGCTTGCGTGCCACCACTAACTAATATGTTTAAACCCTTATCTACGCAACTTTTGAGCAGTTCAAATATCTCCTCATTTATCGAACCAAGCTTAAGTAAATCTGCCAGATTATTTGCCTTATTTAAATGTTTTCTAATATTTACCGCCCAATGTGTGGCAGTTACCTCTGGTATAGCAACATGTAATCTACTGCCATCAGGTAATCTGGCATCAACAAATGGGTTGCTAACATCAAGGCGACGACCACCCCAGATTAATAAGTGCTCGATTAAATTATGCACAATCTCTTTACTTAAAACTAAATTAGTTAACTCACTTTTCCCATCTCTAGCAACAAATATTCGGCTTGGTGAGTTAATCCAGATCTCCTCAACTGCCTCATCATCAATTAGATGCTGAATTGGACCAAAGCTTTGATCTTTAACATTTAGATTATTCACGGGCTAATTATTGGAATTTTTCACTTTACTGGTTAAGTGTTGTGGATTAAATATAACTTAGAGTTACCTACCCCTTGCCTGTTGCTAATTCTGTAGTTGCAACCTATCTATCTGGCTATACCAATCTAGTTGACTCTGCCTGCGCTCTCGATGTGAGATATTTAAATCTAGATAAGTTGGTAGTTTTTGCCTTGATCGGGAAAGTAATTGATTTCCATCACTTTGATCCTTTCCAACTAAGAGTACCCAAAACCCAAGTTGGTAGGTGCGTGATATGCAATCAGATTGCCGAAAGGTGTTCCTTAGTTGAAAATTTATTGATACCAACTCAGACTCTACCTCTAGTTTTAATTGCGCCTTACTTAATCTACTATTTTTAAATCTACTCTCTAGAAAAGTATTAATATTTAAATTGCTGCAAATCATACTTAGTTGAGTTAAATTTCTATCTGATAACTGCAAATCACGTTCTACTATTTGGTTAAATCTTGCAGGTGCCATCGCACCAGTTAATAGATCTATCTCACCATTGTTAATGAAAAATAGATCTGCTGCCAACTCATCTGAGTAACTCATAATGGAGATAGAGAGTAGTATTTACTTATGGATCTGAAAAGTATCTTTGCAGTTGAGGCTAGTAGGGTGCGGGCCATCTACCTACTACGGTTTGAATCACTAATTATTCTTTCAGCGGTTATTTACCTGCTAATTGCCCCATTTATTTCCGATGTGACCGCGCCAACTACGCTCTCAGCTGAGATAGGTTTTGGCTTACTTGGTTCTGCTGGTCTGTGGCTCTGTGCATCTGGATTTAAAAAGCGACGCTCATTTGGTAGAGCACCCGCTGTTTTAGCTAACTTAATTGCATTAGGTGTTTCCTACTACATGATCTCTGGTAATTTATTATTAGTTGGGATTCCACTAGCCATACTTGCTTTTATCACTTTATTATCCGCCCTCTTTGGTTATAGCGAATAATTACCAATCAACTACTTGTCGATCCTCCCAAAGTAATCCAGTTTTATCAGTTACCGGATTAAAATCTCGAGTTGCTAGCCACAGCGCAGTCTCTGCTCCCTCTTGAGCGCTGCGCGGTGCATCTGCGCCCCCCATGTCGGTTCGACAATGTCCAGGACAGATGGCATCAACTAAAAATCCACGAGTACCAAGGCCGGTTTCATGTGAAAGATTTTTCACAAATGCATTAACCCCAGCTTTACTAATTCGATATGGCGCAAGTCCGCCATGTGTACCAGGACCTGACATTCTGCCAAGACAGGCGGAGTAGATGATTACTCGTCCGGCTCGGGCTTCAGCCATTGCTGGTGCTAATTGATTTACCGCTACAAAAACTGAATCTAAATTAATCGATAATGTTCGTCGCCACTCTTCATCATTTGTCCGTAAAGTTTTTGACATCTTCTCACTCATTACGCCATGGGATAAAACTAAAATATCTAATACGCCAAAACCTTTAGCACTTGCCTCTTCAGTAATCTCAGTTAATACCTCACGAAATTTTTTGCTATCAGCTACATCTACCGCTCGATACTCACAACCTAATGTTGCTGCGCTCTGCTGCGCCCGCTGCCGATCTTGACCGATGATATAAACAGAGATACCAGCGGCAATTAACCCTTTGGCGGTTTCAAATCCCAGCCCACGTGAACCACCAGTTACTATCGCCCACTTCTTATCGCTACTCATGGCGTAACCCTGCCGTTAATTTCAGGTAGATACCAGCCAAATTTCTGTGCTAATCACCACTTTAACTGCTCAACAATGCATATAAAGGGTTCGCCAAAGGTTGCCAATGGTTAAGATTGGCCTGTAGTAGTAATCACAATCAGATCAAAGATGGGGGCGATAGTTGAGCCAGATTGAGGCTAACACCCCGGCTAATCACTTTGGTGGCTCCTTTGGTCCTAATGAGTGGTTAGTGCAAGAGATGTATGAAAAATATCAAAGTGATCCATCATCGGTAGATAAGTCTTGGTGGGATTTCTTTGCAGATTTTAAAAGTGTTCCTTCATCACATAATTTATCAGCTGATGCAGTTAAAACAGCGCCAAGTACAACAAATAAAGATACTGCGCTAGTAAAGCCAGGTACGCCGCCGATTCCTAAAGCACAGCTAGCAAAGATGGCAAAACAAAATTTACCTACCGAAACAGTTACTCTTGCAAGCACTGATTTAAAGCCAGCAGATCCAATAGTTAAACCAATTCCAACTTTAATTACCCCAGCGGCAGCAAGTGTTGAGCAGTTAAGAGGCGTGGCGGCTCGAGTTGTGCAATCTATGGAGGGCTCACTAACAGTTCCAACTGCAACAAGTGTTCGGGTAATACCAGCAAAATTAATGATTGATAATCGAACAGTTATAAATAACCACTTAAAACGTGGCCGAGGTGGCAAGGTCTCATTTACTCATCTAATTGGTTATGCGATGGTTAAGGCTATTCGCGCCCTGCCAGAGATGAATTCATTTTTTACACAACTAGATGGCAAGCCAGCAGTTGGTCATCCAGAGCATATTAATTTAGGTATCGCAATTGATTTAGCAAAGCCAGATGGCTCTCGCCAATTATTAGTCCCATCAATTAAAGGTTGTGAGAAGTTAGATTTTGCGCAGTTTTGGTTGGCATATGAAGATATGGTGCGCAAGGCACGCGGTGGCTCGCTTACAGTTGAAGATTTTGCTGGCACCACAATCTCACTTACCAATCCAGGAACTATTGGCACGGTTCACTCAGTACCAAGGTTGGTGCAGGGACAGGGATTAATTTTAGGAGTTGGCGCCCTTGATTATCCAGCGGAGTTTCATGGCGCAAATGAACAGGTATTAGCGGATCTAGCAATTAGTAAGGTGGTAACACTTACTAGTACTTATGATCACCGAATTATTCAAGGCGCTCAATCTGGGGACTTTCTACGAAGAGTTCATGAGATATTACTTGGTGAAGAGAATTTCTATGATGAAATATTTGAAGCACTTCGGATTCCATATGTACCAATTCGCTGGGTTGCAGATATGCATTTTGGAAAAGATGATGATGTTAGCAAGACTGCTCGCGTACAAAAGTTAATTGATGCCTACCGTACTACTGGCCATTTAATGGCTGATGTAGAGCCACTAGCTTATGTGCAGAGATCTCACCCTGATTTAGATGTAGTAAATCATGGCTTATCCCTTTGGGATTTAGATCGGGAGTTTGCAACCGGCGGCTTTGGTGGCAAATCATTTATGAAATTGCGCAGAATTTTAGGAGTGCTGCGTGACTCTTACTGTCGAACAATTGGTGTTGAGTATATGTATATTGCAAATCCTGAAGAACGCTTGTGGATCCAAGAACATTTTGAGGTTGGTGCACCTCGGACACCGCGAGATGAGCAGCTTCTTATTTTGCGCAAATTAAATAGCGCTGAGGCTTTTGAGTCATTTTTGCAAACAAAGTATGTTGGCCAAAAGCGATTCTCACTAGAAGGTGGTGAGTCGGTTATTCCAATGTTAGATGCGGTTATCTCATCTGCAGCTGATACTGGCTTAGATGAGGTTTGCATTGGTATGCCACACCGTGGCCGACTAAATATATTAGCAAATATTGCTGGAAAATCTTACGGACAAATTTTTCAAGAGTTTGAAGGAAATTATCATGATAATGAGGTACATGGTTCAGGTGATGTTAAGTACCACTTAGGAACTAAGGGAGTATTTACCGCTGAGTCAGGTGCTACTACCAAAATTTACTTAGCAGCAAACCCATCACATCTTGAAGCGGTTAATCCAGTATTGGAGGGAATCGTTCGGGCAAAGCAAGATAAGTTAAGAGTATCTGCAGGTGATACTGAAGTAGATGAGCAGATCTCTTATCCAGTACTGCCAATTTTGCTACATGGTGATGCTGCATTTGCTGGTCAAGGTGTGGTTTCAGAAACTCTTTCACTCTCACTCCTTAAGGGCTATCGCACTGGTGGAACTATTCATATAATCGTTAACAACCAAGTTGGCTTTACTACCTCAACAGATTCAGCAAGATCCTCTACCTACTCAACAGATATAGCTAAAATGATTCAGGCTCCAGTGTTTCATGTTAATAGCGATGATCCAGAGGCTTGCGTTCGAGTTGCCCGACTTGCCTTTGAGTATCGACAAAAATTTAATAAAGATGTTGTAATTGACATGATCTGCTACCGCCGCCGCGGTCATAATGAGGGTGATGAGCCAAGTTTTACTCAGCCGCTTATGTATAAGTTAATTGATGCTAAAAGATCTACCCGCAAGCTCTACACCGAAGCGTTAATTGGTCGTGGTGATATCACTGTGGAAGAGGCTGAGGAGGTATTACGTAATTATCAGCAGCAGCTAGAGGGAGTATTTACCGCAGTTCACAACACTGAACCAGAGCGTGATACAAATTGGAAAGCACCAGTTGTCTCACCACCAGGAACAGTTAATACTGCAGTCACAGAGGATAACCTTAGAAAAATTTCAGCTACTCAAGCATCATTTCCATCTGATTTCACTGTGCATCCAAAATTATTGCCACAATTATTAAAACGTACTGAGATGTTAGATGAGGCAACAGTTGATTGGGCAGCTGGTGAGATGTTTGCCTTTGGCTCATTACTACAAGAGGGTCACCCAATTAGAATGAGTGGTCAAGATGTTCGCCGTGGCACATTTAGTAACCGGCATGCAGTTGTAATAGATAAAGAGAATGGTAAAGAGCTATTTCCGCTGCGTTCATTAGTGAAAGATCCAAATCAATTTCATATCTATGACTCACTTCTATCTGAGTATGCGGTGATGGGTTTTGAGTACGGATACTCAGTCGAGCGTGATAATGCATTGGTAATTTGGGAGGCACAATTTGGTGACTTTGCTAATGGCGCACAAACTGTCGTTGATGAGTTCATATCATCTGCTCTACAAAAGTGGGGTGAGCGATCATCTATTGTTTTGCTTTTGCCACATGGCTATGAGGGACAAGGGCCTGATCACTCATCGGGGCGAATTGAAAGATTCCTAGCATTATGCGCAGAACAAAATATGACAGTTGCCCAACCATCTACCCCAGCCTCCTACTTCCACCTTCTGCGCTGGCATATGAAAAATCCAGCACGCCGGCCATTAATTGTTTTTGAACCAAAATCAATGTTGCGTTTGAAAGCTGCTGCAAGTGGCTTAAAAGATTTTACAACTGGAAGATTTAAACCATTTATTGCTGATGAAAAAGTGGCAAATGCAACCCGCCTAATCTTTACCTCTGGAAAGGTTTACTACGACTTAATTGCCGAGCGTGAAAAACTTAATGAGTATTCAACAGCGATTGCAAGGGTGGAGCAGTTGTATCCACTTCCAATTGAGGAAATTATTGCCGAAGCAAAGAAACATCCAACAGCTACTTTGCTTTGGGTACAAGATGAGCCAGCAAATCAAGGACCTTGGCCATTTATTGCACTAGCAACACAAGAGGCATTTATGGCACATGATGAGTTAGCACATCGAACCTTGCGCCGTGTTTCTCGGCGGGCAACAGCAAGCCCGGCAACTGGAAATCATCATTTACATGAAGAGGAAGAAAAAGCATTAATGACTGAGGCATTTACTCGTTAATTTTATCTAAACCATAAAGATAATTAATTTATTATCCTAATATATCTTTCCGAGAGCTAAGTTCTTTAGCGGGGCTATTGGATCTAATTTTTTTCAACCTTATAGCTTTTCTCCGCTTTGAAAATGAAAGTCTTAAGATTTTGTATCTGTGAGAAGTTTTGCGGATCTCATTTTTAATTTTATCCTTTGGCGTATGTTCAGCTACACCTGTTCGGTGGTGTGGGTTAAGTGTGGGATCAATCTCAGAGTGGAGTAATTGTTTAGTCTTATGCCGCTCTTTGCGATTAGCTTTTTGAATGTCAATCCAAGATTTTTTTGGGTGATAGATACCAGAAAAATTTCTTTCACCTCTATTTGCCATGATTACTCCTAAGAAAAATATTATTACCTAAGGAGGTAAGGACTGTCGTTGATAATGGCATTTAGTTATGTCAGTTGACCATTAACGGGCCCTTACCTCAGTTACAACATACTCTTAATAAATAAGGTTGATCACCAAAATAAATCTAGCACCAACGGCACTCAATTCTGGCACAGAGAAATTAGCTAGCGGTTCTGGCAGCGGCACCGCTGGTGTAATTTATGAACTTACTCCTATGTAATTAGATGTCAATAGATTTATAACTTGGGTGTTGATTTAAAGATAACTTAATTTTACTTTTGTCTTGCAGCTAGCGCTCAAACGCTCAACCTTTGAGCGTGAGTAAAAAAAGTTTTTACCCCCCTTTTCGATATCTAAGCATGACTCTTTTTAAAAACTTATCACGCTCAAGCCATCCCCATTTTCGCGAATCCTCACTCTCTAGTAGATCTCCTTCCACCCAATACCTAAGAACACCATGCTCCATTCGACTCTCTTTAACCCGCTTTAGTAGCACAACTCCTGGCCGATTAGGATCTTGAATTAGATAGACCGAGCCAATTTTTAGGGTGTGCTCTTTGCCACTTAAGCCGCGCACAAGTAGCCAATCCCCTTGGTTATAGGCAGGAGACATTGAGCTACCAGAAACCTTAACCGTGCTAAAACCGAACATGCGGAGTATTCTGCCACTTATAAATAAGATTTAAATCAACTAAGGAGAGAAATGATAAATTCATTAATAGCAAGATTTACACCTAAGCAAACAGTCTTTGCACACTGTGATTTACCATGTGGTGTTTATGATCCAGCCCAAGCCAAAATTGAGGCTCAATCTGTTAAAGCTTGTATGGAGAAGTATGCAGCTAGTAGTGATGCTGATTTTAAATCACGTGCGGTTGCGATCAAAGAGGAGAGATCTGAGTTGGTCAAACATCACCTTTGGGTCTTATGGACAGATTACTTTAAGCCAAATCATTTTGAAGCCTATCCAAAACTTCATGCACTGTTTAATGAAGCAACCAAACTTGCTGGTGCTGGCGGCAGTAAGGGAACAAATGATGTCGCAGTTGCAGAAAAATTGATTGGTAAGATCGATGAAATTGCTGAGATTTTTTGGGCAACTAAAAAATAATTAAACTTAAATCGCTAGTGGCTTAGAAATTTAAGCTGCTAGCGATTTTATTTTCTTTAATAGGAATTCCTTTTTCTGCAACCATAGTTTCAGCCGCAACCCTGGCCATAAATGAGACTCGCTCAACAAATTTTCTAGTTATTAATCCTTTTGCAATTAATCTGGCACTTTGGTGAACTTCAACCTCAAACTTAAGTAAGTTGTCATCTAATCCTAAGCACCTAGCAGTGGCGTGAATTTCAAAGCCAATTCCAATAGCTCCAGATATTTCCATTTGAGAATTTGTGGTAATTGTAGTTTCACCAAAATCTAAAAATTCAATTATTGCTGTGCTACAAGCACTCTCAATCAATGACAACAGCTGATTAGATCCAACAACGGGTAGGTCATTAACCCCTTGCGCAACAGATGTGTCCCCTGGGCGAATCGTCATGGCTGACATGCCAATTACACCAATTACTTGCTCTGCTTTCATAATCACAAGATTAGTGATTATTTAATTACTCTTTAGGGAACTCCCTGCGAATTTCGCTAGTTATTTCAATTTGAGTCGCACCTTCAGAGGTAATTTCCGTATAGGTGGTTTGGGTATAGGTAATCTCACTTAATCTTTCTGAACCCTCCTGCTGAATCATTTGATTGTAGAGCTCAGCAGTTTGTTGATTAATTCGATGGTTTAGTTCCTGTGGAGCTGCCTCATTTAATGCATTGCATAAAAGATTTCTCATTAGCGCAAGTGCGGTGTTCTCTTGCTCCATTTGTCCTCGACATGGCGCACACTCACCAAAGTGAACCTCTACTAGATTTAATTGATCGTCATCAAATATTTCATGATCAATATAAAGCACAATATTTGGTAGCACCTGATCGCAAGGCATTATGTGATGATCTCCACAACTCATAATTGATCACCTACTTTATTTTTCCCGTATCCACGATCCTTTGCGTACTCGGCAAGGGATGCTCTTAATAATTTACGCCCTCTATGCAGACGTGACATAACTGTGCCAGTTGGCACACCAGTAATTTCAGCAATCTCCTTATAAGAAAAACCTTCGACATCAGATAAATAAACTGCCATTCGAAACTCCTCCGGCATTGCAGCTAACGCCTCTTTAACATCTTTATCAGCAATATTTTCTAATACTTCATCCTCTGCAGATTTTCCTTGATCACTTGTATGGGAGGAGGCATCAGCAATCTGCCAATCCTCAACCTCACCCGCTGATATTTGTGGCCGGCGTTGATCTTTACGATAATTATTTATGAATGTAGTGGTAAGAATTCGATAAAGCCAAGCTTTTAAATTTGTACCAGGTTCAAATTGATGAAAACTTGTAAATGCCTTTGCATATGTATCTTGCACCAAATCCTGCGCATCATGCGGTTTTTTTGTATAACGAAGGGCAGCACCATAAAGTTGAGATGTAAAAACTAAAGCATCTCTTTCAAACCTAACTTTTCGCTCAGCTAAGGTTTCTTTTTCTCGGTCAACTACTGCTGGCAGTAGATCTTCATTACTCATTTGGGCCAAGGCTACCTCGAATGGGGTTTTAGAGATGGGTATGAATTTTTTATTGCGTTCAACATTTTGGCGCAAAGCATTCATAGATCTAAAACCTGCTCGAGCACTGCTTTATTCCCCCCGGTTATTGCTTGCTTAAACCAGGCTTAAAAGCCTGAACTGAGAAAGAGGGCGGAAGGTAGACTGGTGCATATGACAAATTGGCGTGCACCATTTCGTGGCGGTCTAACTGGTGCTGCTGCTAAACCAATCAATGCATCGATAAGTATCCCTGGATCAAAGTCAGCAACTAATCGCGCCTTAATTCTTGCTGCGATCGCATCGACGCCATCAATATTACGTAAACCTCTCTCCTCTAGAGATACGGATCTAATGGTTAAGGGATTACGCACTCTAGGCTGTGAAATTGAGGAGATTAAAACCCCATCTGGCTTTGATTACAAAATTACACCCCATAAATTAATCGGCCCGGCTCATATAGAGGTTGGTAATGCTGGAACAGTTATGCGTTTTTTGCCACCAATTGCATCTCTTGCTACCGGCTTAATTCATTTCGATGGTGATGCGCGATCACATGAGCGCCCACTTGCACCGGTAATTAATGCATTAGAACAACTTGGAGTATCAATTGAGCATGGAAATAAATACAAATTACCGTTAACAATTAATGGTGCTGGAAAGATAAAAGGTGGCGTAGTTGAGATTGATGCCAGCGCGTCAAGTCAATTTGTCTCAGCTCTGTTATTACTAGGGCCGGCAACTGAGGGGGGAATTACCATCAAACATACTGGTACTTCACTTCCCTCTATGCCCCATATTGAAATGACAATTCAAATGTTACAAAGCTTTGGTGGCCAAGTTGAGGTTGGGGATAATAGTTGGAGTGTTAAGCCAGGTAAATTGGTGGGACAAGATTTAACAATTGAACCTGATCTTTCAAATGCAGCGCCATTTATGGCAGCTGCCATGATTTGTGGCGGCAGTGTTGAGATAAAAGATTGGCCTAAATCAACAAAGCAGCCAGGTGATCAATTGCGAAGTATCTTTACAAAAATGGGAGCAAAGATAGACCAAGGTGATTATGGCTTAAAAATTTCAGGTAGTGGAAAAATATTTGGTATCGATATTGATCTACATGATGTTGGCGAATTAACCCCATCAATTGCTGCAGTTGCAGCATTAGCAGATTCACCATCAACACTTCGCGGGATTGCCCATCTTCGCCTGCATGAAACAGATCGTCTTGCAGCACTTGCATCTGAGATAAACAATCTTGGTGGCTTAGTTACTGAAGGTCCAGGTGAATTACTGATTAAACCAGCTCAACTCAAAGCTTCTCAGATATTTAGAAGTTATGAGGATCATCGAATGGCAACTGCTGGCGCCATTATTGGGTTAGCAGTTGATGGCGTAATTGTTGAAAATATTGAAACAACTAAAAAGACTTTATCCGACTTTCCAGGTATGTGGCAAGGAATGCTTGATGGTTAGATCAACTAAAAATTGGGATGAGGATGATGTAAGAGTAAATAAATCTCGACAATTTGGGGCAAGTAATAAAACAAGACCGCGAACAAAAGATCGCCCAGATTATTCAAAGGCGCAAACTGCAATTATTACTGAGGTTGACCGTGGCCGAGTGCAGTGTTTAATCCAAACTGATAATGGCCAATTAATTATTACTGCAATGAAAGCGCGAGAGCTTGGCAAAAAATCTGTTGTAGTAGGTGATCAAGTATCAGTGGTAGGTGATCTATCTGGTGCAGCTGGTTCGCTAGCTCGAGTAGTAACAGTAATGACTCGAAAAAACTCCTTAACTAGAAGTATTGATGATCATGTAAATGATGAACGGGTAATTGTGGCAAATGTTGATCAACTAGCGATTGTAATTTCTACTGCAAACCCTGAACCGAGAGAGGGCTTTGTTGATCGGGCGCTAGTTGTTGCTTATGACCAAGGTATTACACCAATAATAATTATGACAAAGCAAGATTTAGGCAGTGGTGACAAATTTTTGGAGACCTATAAGGATCTAGATATCCCAGTTTATAAGATTGACCGCTCCTCTGATTTAACGAAGTTACAGCAAGGCCTTGCCAAGAAAATAACAGTGCTACTTGGCCACTCTGGTGTTGGTAAATCAACCTTAGTAAATAACTTACTTGCCAGCTCACAAAATCGGGTATCTGGCATTGATCAACAAGTAACACATCGTGCTACTGGTGATGTTAATGAGGTGACTGGTAGGGGCCGACATACATCCTCAAGTGCAATTGCCTTGCCGCTATCATCAACATTTGGAGGTGAGAATTTTGGTTGGATTATTGATACTCCCGGGGTTCGCTCCTTTGGTATTGCTCATATTCAACCCTCAAGAGTTATCTCCGCCTTTTCTGAGTTTGCCGATGCGATTAAACATTGTCCAAAAAATTGCTCACACCATGAGAAAGATTGTGCTTTAAATGAATGGCCAGGATTTACTAACCAAAATCTAGCTAGGTTAGAGAGTCTGCGCAGGGTTCTGTCAGCCGAATAAGTAAAGAAAGAGTAATCTCTGGCTATGAGTTCAACAATGGAGCAGAATAAAACTCGACAGGTCGATTTAAACCTTACTGGTATGACTTGCTCATCTTGTGTTAGCACAATTGAGCGCTCACTGCATAAATTACCTGGCGTGAGAGCTGCAGTAAATCTTGCCATGGGCTCTGCTCACATAATTGCACCAGTAAATATCTCAGAGGATGAGTTAATAGCGGCGGTAACTGCAGCTGGCTATCAAGCTAGCGCCTTTAGGGGTGAACGAGAGTCATTTGAACGATCAAATAAATTAGGTATTAGATTATTTTTCACACTACTTTTCACAGCGCCAGTAATTATTATTTCAATGATTGGTGATATGCATGAAAAATTGGATAAGTATTTAGCATCAAGTGCTGCATCCTCATTAATAGCAGATCTAACTGCGCCAGCAAGTACCTGGCTAGCAATTACATTATCTATACCAGTAGTTTTCATATTAGCTTGGCCAATTCACCGAGCTGCAATTAAAAATCTTCTTCACCCAACAATGGATACCTTAGTTTCACTAGGCTCACTTATCTCACTTACTTGGAGTATCTACTCAGCAGCTACCTATGTTGCAAAAGATAATATGATGCCGCTAATTTATGCCGAAGTATCATCGGCGGTAATATTTTTTGTGATGTTAGGTAGATACCTAGAGCATCAAGCAAAACGAAAAGCGGGTTCAGCACTTACCGAGCTATTTAAATTATCGGTTAATGAGGTTGAGGTAAAGCGGATATATGGCTCTGAGGTAATCTCAATTGACCGCTTATTAATTGGCGATTTATTTGTGGTAAAGCCTGGAGATAAAATTGCAACTGACGGCCAAGTTGTCTCTGGATTTAGCACAATAAATAATGCATTTTTAACTGGCGAAGTGACACCGATTGAAGTATCGGTAAATAATATTGTGTACGCCGGTTCTATCAATAACAATGGGAATCTCTTGGTTAAAGCAACTCGGGTCGGAGCAGATACTGAGTTGGCTCGAATTACCAGAATGGTACTTACAGCCCAATCTGAAAAAGCACCTGCTCAACAGTTGGCAGATAGAGTAAGTAGAATTTTTGTACCAGTTATCTTATTGCTCTCTCTGGCAACATTTATCTCTTGGTATCTAATAGATAATCAATTAGCTAAGGCAATTTCAACTGCAGTCTCAGTATTAGTAATTGCCTGTCCTTGCGCCCTTGGATTAGCGACACCAATTGCGTTGCTGGTGGCATCTGGAAAGGCGGCGAAAAAAGGGATTGTTATTCGCTCTCCTAAAGCAATTGAGCGGGCAATTGGAATCACTGATGTGGTCTTTGATAAAACCGGCACTATTACAACTGGCCAAATGTCATTACTAGAGATGGTATTAATTGATAACCCTTTAACTACTGATAGCACAGCAATTTCAGCCTCAGATTTGTTAAGTTTTATCTTAAGTGTTGAGTGTATGGATTCACATCCAATTGCAACTGCAATATCTAAATCACTTGCTAAGCAAGGAGTGGCAATATTCCCAGTAAGTGAGTTTGAGCAAACTCCTGGAGTTGGTGTTGCAGCGCGGGTGCAATCACCTGCTGGTAGTAAAGCGGTATTAATCGGCTCACCAATTTCAATTGCCCGAAGCACAACTGAGTTCTCACCCAAATTACTTACTGCCATTGAGGATGGAAAGCGACGAGGCAACTCGGTCTCAGTACTTGCCCTTGATGGATTAGCTTATGGAGTTTTTGAGGTTGGTGATGAGATCAAACCAGAGGGTAAGGCTGCTGTCTCATCTTTGCAGGCAACTGGTCTTAATACCTGGTTAGTAACAGGGGATGCAGAGATTGCTGCAATCTCAATGGGTATCCAGGCAGGTATTCCAATTGATCATATATTTGCATCAGCAACGCCTGAGGACAAACTTAACTTCATCACCTTCCTGCAGGAAAAAGGGCGGGTATTAATGATTGGCGATGGCATAAATGATGCAGCAGCAATTGCGCAGGCAGATTTAAGTATTGCCATGGGCTCTGGCACAGATACTGCAATCGCAGCGGCGGATATTACTTTAATTAGGCCATCACTACTTGCTGCCATTGAAGCAATTGCGATTTCAGAGAAGACAGTAAAGACTATTAAATCTAATCTTGGTTGGGCATTTTTTTATAACTTAGTTTGTATTCCTGTTGCAGCAAGTGGCAATTTATCACCAATGTATGCTGCTGCTGCGATGTCTTTATCATCGCTATTTGTAGTGCTAAATAGTTTACGTATTAAATAAATATTGGTAGCGGGGGCAGGATTTGAACCTACGACCTCTGGGTTATGAGCCCAGCGAGCTACCGAGCTGCTCCACCCCGCGTCGGTAATCTAATCTTAGAGAGTTAGAGCAATTAACTCAAATAGTGAAATAAATTATCTATTTTGCGCAGCAATTAACGCAGCAATTGCTGCTTTAACTCTGGCTCTGGCTTTATCTTCAGCCGCACCATCTAATCGCTTTTGCGCAGCCTCTAAATCTGCATAGGCAGATTGCAAAGATGAGATTGCAGCCCTTATTGCTTGGCTACTTCCAGTACCACCATCAGTGCCACCAATACTTGGTTGATTATTGCCAATAGTTGTTCCAGAGTTGCCACCAAATACCTGATCAAGTGCGCCTTGAAGTGTGTCATCAAAGCCAATTTGATCACCAAATGAAACTAAAACTTTTTGTAATAATGGATAAGCAGCAGTATTTCCAGTAGCTCTTACATAAACTGGTTGCACATATAACAAACCTTTTCCTACTGGAAGTGTTAGTAGGTTACCCAGCACTACATCAGAGCCACCTTGTCTAAGTAGTGAGAGCGCTGTTGCTACAGCTGGCTTTGCTTCAAAGTTTGAGGCTACCTGTGATGGACCAGCCACGTTAGTTGATCGTGGTAGCTGCAGCACAGTTATCTTGCCGTAATCATCACCAGCATCTGAGTTAACAACTGCTAGAGCAGAAAGGTTTTCTCGACCACCGCGAGGAACAAAGGGAGTGGAGAGTGAGAAGGTTGGTTTGGTTTGTCCAGGAATCTGCATAGTTAAGTAATAAGGAGGTTGATTTCCAGCATTGGAACCAAAGGTTGATGGATCTAGTGGTACTCGCCAGAAATCCTGTCCACCATAAAATGCATCAGCGGTTGTTACATGATAGGCACTTAAAATATCGCGCTGTACCCGGAACATATCCTCGGGATAGCGAATATGAGATAGCAATGCTGGTGATATCTCACTCTTTGCTTTAACAATTCCTGGGAATGCCTTACTCCAAGTTGCTAATACCGGATCCTTCTCATCCCATTGATAGAGCGAGACTGTGCCGTCATAAGCATCAACTGTGGCCTTAATGGAGTTTCGAATATAGTTAACATTTTTGTCCCCAAGTGATGAGACTGCATTTGATCTAGCAGTTAATGCATCTCCAGTATTTGCAAGATTTACCTTGCGAGAGTTTGGATAGCCAGCACTTGTTGTGTAGCCATCAATAATCCAAAGAATCTTGCCATCAATAATTGCTGGGTATGGATCACCATCTAAGGTGAGCCAAGGCGCCACCTTTGCTACTCGCTCACGTGGACTGCGTTCAAATAAAATCTTTGATTCTGCGTTAATTAAGTTGGATAAAACAATCCGCTGTTCTTGGTACTTAATAGCAAATAATAAGCGAGAGAAGATCGAGCCCATTGGCACCCCACCCTTGCCGGTGTAGGTGTAATTTTTTTGGCCATTAGCTGATTTATCATCTGGATAATCAAGCTCTACTGGATTACTTGCTGCTGGTCCACCAATAATTGAGTAATCTGGAACATTCTCGCCAAAGTAAATCCGTGGCTCAAACTCACCTAAACCTTTTGTTGGTGGAATATCACCGATGGTAAATGTTGGCTTGCCATCTGCATCTACCGTATTTCCAAATGCACCAACCATGCCAAAGCCATGGGTATATACCAAGTGATCATTAATCCAATTTCTTGAAGGATTTCCATCAATATTTAACTCTCTAATGGCAACTACTACATCTCGCTCTTTGCCATTGATTGTGTAGCGATCAATATCTAGTGAGTCAGCAAAGTTATAGTAGGGCTTAATTTGCTGTAACTGGCGAAAAGTAGCTGATAAAACATTTGGATCCATCAGACGAATATTTGCAATAGTGGCAGCATCATTTGCTAATTGCCCAGCCGAGGTTGTAACAGTTGCTTGGTAATCGGTAATTTCAACATTATCTATGCCATAAGCAGTTCGTGTGGCATCGATATTTTTCTGAATAAAAGGCGCCTCTTTTGTTGACTCAGAGGGCTTTACTTGAAACTGTTGAATTGTTGCTGGATATATACCGGCAATTAAAACTGATGCAATCACCATCAACGCAACACCAGCGGTTGGTAGTAACCAAGATTTACGGACAATATTGGCAAAAAATAGTAATGAGCAGACAACTGCAATTGCTGCCAAAATTGATTTGGCCGGCAGTACTGCATTTACATCGGTGTAGGTAAGACCGGTTATTAATCTTCCCTCTTTTAAAGTGAGTGCATACCGGTCAAACCAATAAGCGACTGCTTTAAGTAATACTAGAAGGCCAAGAAGAATTGAAAGTTGCACCCGAGCAGAAACTGTTGTGCGATCCTCTTTAACTTGAGTACGAATTCCACCATAAATGTAATGGACTACCGATGCTGCAAGTATTGAAAGAATAATTGTTGAGATTGCCCAACCAATTAAAGATTGCCACATTGGTAATTTAAAGGCAAAAAAGGAGACATCTTTACCAAATTGTGGATCTAGCACACCAAAATTTGTTGAGTTTTTAAAAAGCAGCCACTCTTGCCAAAGTCTGGAGCCTGAGTTACCAGCAAAGTAGAAAAGTGTAAGAAATATGCCAATTGTTAAAAACTTGCGGATTGGATCGATCTGGGAGCGATAGCGCTCAAGGTTATCTGCCTCAACCGCAATCGGTACATAAATTGGTCGCTTACGAAATGCAAAATATATATTTGCCAGAATAAAGAGTGCGGTAATAAAGCCAAAGCCAATAAATAGATAAATTTTAGTAAATAAAGTGGTTTGCCAAACACTTACAAACCCAACTGATCGATACCAAAGTAGATCGGCGTAGAAGCCACTTGATGAGACTAAAACCGAAGCTAGAATAAAAAGAATTACCGCAGTAATTGTTAGTGGACTAACTCGCCTGCGACCGCCACCTCGATTAGCAAAGGGATTTGGTATGCCGCCGCCAAAGCCTGATCCACCAAATGGGTTGCTGTTGCGATCAAAGCCGCCACCAAAGCCTGAACTGCTCATTTGCAAATCTTATCTAATCTTATGAGCTCGCCAAACAACTTGGATATGTAGCACCGGTTGGGAGTTTGAGCACATCTACCGCCTGCTGCAGTGTGGCCACCGGCACAATCTTCATCACACCCTCACCCTTTGCTGCTTGATCAATACTTTTAATATCTTGGCAGTTAGAAGTTGGAGTTAGGAATATTGAAACCCCGGCCCGCCTGGCACCAATAATTTTTTCGATAATTCCACCGATTGGACCAACCTGACCATCTGCTGTAATTGTGCCGGTGCCTGCGATGTTACGGGAAGAGATTAAATCATCTGGTGTTAACTTCTCAATAATTCCTAGTGCAAAAACTAATCCACCACTTGGTCCACCGGTATCGGCAAGTTTAATATCTACTTTAAATGGAAAGTTAAATTTACGCTCAATTATTACGCCAATGATTGCCGATCCATCATCTCTGGCAGATAACTTTATTTGCTTAGTTAGTAGCTCAACCTCATCACGTAATACTTTAATAGTAATAAAATCACCCGGCTTCTTATTGTCTAAATAATCAACTACCCCGTTGGGTGATTTATACTCAACACCGTCAATAGAAATTATTTGATCTGCTGGCTGTAATACCTGATATGAATTGCTATTTTTATTGATCTCAGTAACCACTAACTTGGAGGTACTTTCATAACCTAGATATGAAAGGGCGGCAGCGGTTGCAGTTGTTTGCGAACTACTCATCTCATCTGCGCCATCCTGCTTAGACTGCTTAACACTCTCCCCTTTTGGGTAAATCTCATCCCTAGGTAGAACTGCTCTATCAGGTGCTACCCAGCCATATAAAACATCAAAGCCAGTTACATATGAATCTGGATCTGTCACCATCACTGAGGTCACTGATAATTTTCCAGTTGTCGGATAAACAGTAGTTCCAGAGATTTTAATTGCCGAACCTAAAACATTTTGTGGGCTTCCTGGTGAGAGCATCACATAGGGAGAGGGCAAGAAGAAGGCAGCAAGGATTAATATGCCAAGCAGTAAAGTTGTGAATCGAGGCAGCCTAGCCTTTACAGGTAACAGTGATCTCATAAAAAAATGGCGACAAATTATTTTTTGTTGTTAAAGCTATTTTGAAATTTAGCAAACTCACTTATGGATCGATCAGTCTTATTATCAAACTTATTTTTGTACTTAGTGACCCAGACCGCATAACCAATCGCAGAGAGCACCGCTACGATCGGAATTACCCACCAAATTAGCGCAGTAGCGGAGGTTGAGTTCATAGGATTATTGTATTGGCTGGGAAGAAAATTGCTGGCACTATTGTTCTATAAAATACAGTTATCATTTTAGTATTACTAGGGGTGAGGTTTTGGGAATATGAGTTTTGGCTTCCTACCAAATGAGGGGCAACCTGATTTTGAAGCGCTTCTAAAGCAATTCTCAGAGATGGGAGTTGACCCTAATGCCCTTGCTGGTGCAAAATCATTTTTAGAGAGTATGCAATCTGCCAGTAAATCTGGTGAGCAAAGTTTAATTACCGCAAGTTCACTGCGTGAGATCGCAAAAAATATTATTACGGCAAATGGTGATCTGCCGATTGGCACAATAGATCAAGAAAGACTCTCTCAATCTTTAATGATTGCTAACACCTGGCTAGATAGCGAGATACTTTTTCCAGCATCTGCGTTGCCAAATCAAAGTGCTTGGTCAAAACGAGATTGGTTAGATGCCACAGTTTCTAGTTGGCAGCTCTTATTTGAACCACTCGCCCTTGGAATGGCAGATGCGCTCTCTGATGTAATTTCTAGCTCCACCTCACAACTACCAATTGAGTTTGCTGGTAGTGAGAACCAAAGCCCACAACAGCAAGAGGCGATGAAGCAGATGTTAGCCCGGCTACTACGGGGCTTTATGGGAACATTAATCGCTACTCAATTAGGTCAGGGGGTTGGCTCACTCGCTAATTCAATTACTGGCGCTAATGATGTGGCAATCCCATTATTGGCAGCAGACTCTGGCGCACATCTAATTCCACAAAATATCACCGAATGGTCTGCTGGCCTAGGTATTGATCCAGAGCAGGTAGCAATATATCTAGCACTTCGCGAAGCGGCCGCCGCTCGCCTCTTTGCAAATAACAGTTGGCTGGCTGGCTATATCAAAGAAGTAATAACTGCTTATGGCAGTGGCATCTCTATCGATGTTGAGTCAATTACTCGCCAAGCTGAGCAGGCAATGGCATCTGGTGAGATTGATATTAATAATCCAGCCTCATTAAACATCGCATTAAATGCTGGACTCTTCACGCCGCAGCAAACACCTGCTCAAGAGTTAGCATTAACCAAACTTGAAATGGTACTTGCGTTAATTGAGGGTTGGATTGATCATGTTATTTCACAGGTTGCCCAGGAGCGAATTCCATCCTTTAATGCATTAATTGAAAACTCTCGCAGAAGGCGAGCAACTGCCTCGCCAATGCAGCAGTTGTTTGCAAATCTACTTGCACTTGAGGTCTCACCAAGAAAAATGCGCGAGGCATCTGCATTTTGGGGTGAGGTTAAAACTCTAAGAGGCAGCGATGGTCGAGATAGGTGCTGGGAGGATCCCGCCTTTTTGCCTATGCCAGGTGATCTAAATGATGTGAAGGCTTTTCTAGAAAGTGTGACCGCACCAGATGATCTCTCTGGGTTGATTTAAAGCTTTAAATAAAAGCGAAATCCCCGGGCGCACGATCTCGTATCTGCCTTCCCCTTGCAGATATGAAACGGTTATCCGGGGACTTCGTATGGCAAAGATATGGGAATAAAAGGTGAGAATCAACTTACAGCGGTGTTTTAAAAATAATTTTTTAAAAGTATTTTCACGCTCTAGCCTGAATTAGTAGGCGTAGAGAATGATTATCAAAGACTCGGTATGGCACAGACGGTAGTTAGCGCTTATTTGCGTAAAATTTGTGATGTTCTCTGTGGATGAAGCTGTGGAGATCGCAACATTTTTGGTGGATAAGAAGAGGTAATGGTGGATAACTTTGAGCAGCAGATTCTCTTCACCGATATCTTGCCGCCCGTGGCCCAAATAACGCAGCGAAAGAAAAGGATTGAAGATAATCTGCCGGCAAACCTGCCTGCCTATCGGGTAATTCGCAAGCAGCGCAGAAGGCGAAGTGTTACCGCCTATCGCCAAGGCGGGGTGATTGAGATTCACATTCCAGCCAAGATGAGCAGGCGGCAAGAGATTGAGGTAATTCCAGAGATGATCTCAATAGTGCTGCGGCGAGAGGCCAGGGAGCGCAAAACTGATGAGCAATTAATGGAGATTGGCAAAAAATTACTAAAGCAGTATCTGCCAGAGTTTGCAGTTTCACCAGCTAGCATCAATTGGCGCAATATGAATGAGAGATGGGGCTCTTGCACAACAGTAGATCGCACTATTCGAATCTCAGATCGATTAGTAGGCTCACCCTCCTACGTTTTAAATTACATTATCTATCATGAGTTAATTCATCTAGAGATTGCTGGCCATGATGATAAATTTAATAATTATCTAACTCGTTATACAGATCAAATGCGAGCAGAGGCATTTTTAGAGGGATTTGAAGTTGGTTGCCAAAGTGGTGGATCTGGCGTAATACCTGCGATAAATATCTAGTTTTACCCACTTTTTATGATTTCCAGCGGAATTTTGTGATTTTACGCGTGGAAAACCCCAGTTGAGCGTGCCGTGAGGGGTATTGTGTTGTTATTCGTGCTCTCATCTAGGAACTACCTAAATGATCCCAAGGGTGCGGCAGATGGAGGATGAAAATGGCTGAAGAGTACAAGGGTGAGGCTTACTGCGTTAAGTGCAAAGAGAAGCGCTCCTTTGAAGGACATGTAA